>Ga0209310_1000101_pt1 | contig 147858 bp, 111 predicted proteins | sample AD_UKC030_MetaG_FD_184415 | JGI IMG/M metagenome (GOLD analysis project Ga0209310, IMG submission 184415) | Active sludge microbial communities of municipal wastewater-treating anaerobic digesters from USA - AD_UKC030_MetaG (SPAdes) (version 2) | ecosystem: Engineered > Bioreactor > Anaerobic... | reverse complement strand
GGGCCTTGGGCGCGCTGGCTGTGTTGCTCCTCGCTCACAGACCGCGCGGGTATGCTCGCTCGTCGCGCCTTGCCAGCCCGCCCAATCCCCTCCAGCAAAATCGGAATTAATTTTTGCACAGACCCTCAGGTCAAGCCGGCTCGCGTGCTGTTGGTGGACGACCATCCGGCCATTCTGCAGCAGGTTGCGCAACTGCTGCGGGAGGAATTCGATGTCGTGGACGCGCTCCCGGACGGCGCCCGACTCGAAGCCGCCCTGGCCCGGTCGCATCCCGATCTCGTTGTGCTCGACATCTCGATGCCCGGCTTGACCGGGATCGAACTGGCTCGCCGCATGACGGACGCCGGTTGCCCGGCGCGGATTGTCTTCCTGACGGTGCATGCGGACGCCGACTATGCCCGCGCGGCGTTCGCCGCCGGCGCGTTCGGCTACGTGGTGAAGCTGCGGCTCGGCTGCGATCTGGCGCCGGCGCTGCGCGCTGCCATGGCTGGCCAGCGATTCGTCTCTCGGTGTCCGGAGCTGGAGGAGCTCCTTGGATCCAGTCCAGGATCAATCGGCGATTGAATCGGACCTTTTTGCATCAATCCCAACCCCGAGCATGAATCCCCGAGAAGCGTTTCAGCAGATCGCCGCCGGGATGAACGGCGCGATCATCGGACAGGAAACCGTCATTGAACGGCTCCTCATCGCCTGCCTCGCCGACGGCCACGTTCTCATGGAAGGCCTGCCAGGCGTCGCCAAGACGCGCTCGATCAAAACCCTCAGCCGGCTGGTCGAAAGCGAGTTCCGCCGGGTCCAGTTCACACCCGATCTCCTCCCGTCCGATGTCACCGGCTCCGAAATCTACCGCGAGCAGAGCGGCGCGTTCGATTTCCAGCGCGGGCCCATCTTCGGGAATCTCGTCCTGGCCGACGAAATCAACCGCGCGCCGGCCAAGGTCCAGGCCGCGCTGCTCGAAGCGATGGAAGAACGCCAGGTCACCGTGGGAGGCAAGACGCACAAGCTGCCCCAACTGTTCCTCGTTCTGGCCACGCAGAATCCGATCGAACAGGAAGGCACCTATCCTCTGCCGGAGGCCCAGATGGATCGGTTTCTCCTCTATGTTCACGTGCCGTACCCCCCGGCGGAGAACGAGGCGGCCATTCTGCGCCTGGTGCGCGGAGAGAAATCCGGCGGGTCCGTCCAGCCGCCTTCCAGGATCTCGCAAGACGTGATCTTTGCCGCGCGCAAGGAAGTCCAGGCTATCCATGTCGCCGAGGCGGCGGAGCGCTACATGGTGGACCTTGTCATCGCCACCCGCGAGCCGAAGCGGCACGGCGACGATCTCGCCCGATGGATCCGCCTGGGCGGCAGCCCGCGCGCCACGCTCGCGCTCGATGTGGCCGCCCGCGCCCACGCGTGGCTGCGCGGGCAGGAGTTCGTTTCGCCCGACAACATCCGCGCTGTCGCGCCGGCCTGCCTGGCGCATCGCATCCACCTCTCGTACGAAGCCGAAGCCGCCGGCAAAACGCGCAACGACGTCGTCGAGGCCCTGCTCAAGTCCGTCGCGCCCATCTGACCCCCCCCATGAGCGCCCGCGTCGCCATCTCGCTGGACGATCTGATCCTGCTCAAGGCCGAGGCGCGCGGGTTCTCGTTTCTAACGCGCCAGCCCCTGGCGTCCCTGCTTGCGGGCCGCCACGCCTCGCGCCTGCGCGGCCGCGGCCTCGACCTCGAGGAGCTCCGGCCCTATGCCCCAGGCGACGACGTTCGAGCCATGGACTGGAAAGCCACCGCCCGGCTGCGCAGGCCGCATGTCCGGGTCTACACCGAGGAGCGAGAGCGGCCGGTGCTGCTGGTCGTGGACCAGCGCCGCCCGATGTTCTTCGGCAGCCGCCGCGCCATGAAATCCGTGACCGCCGCCCAGACAGCGGCCGTGGCGGCGTGGCGCGCCCTGGCGGCGGGCGACCGCGTCGGCGGCATCGTGTTCAATGAGGCGGAGATCGCCGATCTGCATCCACGCCGCGGCCAGACCCAGGTCATCAGGTTGCTGGGCCAGGTGGCGCGGTTCAACCAGGCCCTGGCCTCCGGCAATCCCGCTTCCGGCCCAGTGACCCTCAATCACGCCTTGGACGCGGCCCTGCGCCGCGCCAACCACGACCATCTCGTCGTGCTCATCAGCGATCTCCATGGCGCGGATGAAACGACGCAGCGCCTGGCCACCCTCCTGGCCGAGCACAACGACCTGCTCGTGATCGGCATCTACGATCCGCTCGGCGCCTGCCTGCAGCCCCTGCCCGGCATGTTCGTGGACGACGGCGGCGAGTCGCTGGCCCTGCCGCTGGATCCGGGCTTTCCCGATGCTTTCCAGCGCGAATTCTCCCGGATCCTCGACCGGTGGAAGGCGGTCTTCCAGGCGTTGCAGGTGCCCGTGCTGCCCCTCTCGAGCGCCGAACCGCCTGCCGATCAACTGCGCGCTCTCATCGGCCAGCCCTTGCGGGGCGCTAACGAAAATCCTGCATTCTGATTCCTTCGCTCCCCATGAACGATGGCGCAGCCACCAGCCTCGATCGCCTGCACGACATCGTGCTGCCGCCCGATGTGTCGTGGTGGCCCCTGGCGCCGGGAGGGTATGTCCTCCTGGCAATGGGGTTGCTCCTGGCATCGGCCCTGATCCATCGAGCCTGGAGACGGCGGCAGGCCAACGCCTATCGCAGGGCCGCCCTGCGCGAGCTCGGCTCGATCGAGGATGCCGCGGCGATGGCCGAACTGCTCCGCCGCACCGCGCTGGCCATCGCCCCGCGTCCGTCGATCGCCGGCAAGACCGGCGCCGCCTGGCTCGACTGGCTGGCCGCGCATGGTCCTGAGGCCATGCCGGACACCGTGCGTTCCCTGCTCACCGATGGCGTCTATGGCCGCACGCCGCCGCGGGAAGAGCTTGTCGCGCTGCGCCGCTACGCCGCCCGCTGGATCGCGCGCCATCGCGCGCCACCCGCGGCTCACCATTCGCCGGCATGCTGACCTTCCAACATCTTTGGGTCTTCGCCCTGCTGCCGCTGCCGTGGCTGGCGCGCGCGATTCTCCCTCCGCGCCGGGCGGGGGGGCTGGCCGTGCGAGTCCCGTTTGGAGATCGGATCCGGGCAGCCGTCTTCGATCGCGCGCCCGTCTCCAGGGCAACGGCTGCCGTCTCGGCTCACATCGCGCCTGCTCTGACATGGGGGATGGTTCTGGCCGCGCTGGCACGGCCCCAGTGGATCGAAGCGCCGGTGACAAAGAACCTGCCGACTCGCGATCTGCTGCTCCTGGTGGATCTCTCCGGCTCGATGCGCCAGGAGGACTTCACCAATGCCGCCGGCGTGAAGGTCGATCGCCTTGGCGCCGTGAAAGAGGTCCTGGGCGATTTCCTGGTCCGCCGCGAGGGCGACCGGGTGGGTCTGGCTGTCTTCGGCGATGCGGCGTTCCTGCAGTGCCCGTTCTCGACCGATCTGGCCCTCTCGCGCCGGCTGCTCGAGGAGACGGCCATTGGAATGGCCGGGCCGCGGACCGCGCTCGGCGATGCCATCGGACTGGGCCTGACGCTTTTCGAATCGAGCGACGCTCCCGCGAAAACCATCATCGCCCTGACCGACGGCAACGACACCGCCAGCCAGGTGCCGCCCATCGAGGCGGCGCGGGTGGCCCGGGAGCGGGGCGTTCGCATCCACACCGTGGCGATCGGCGATCCCGCCACGGCGGGCGAGGAAAAGCTCGATGCCGAGGCGCTCCGCGCCGTGGCGCAGTCCAGCGGCGGGGCCTATTTCTTCGCCGCCGATCGCCTCCAGCTCGCCGGCATCTATGACGAGCTCGACAAGATGGAAACGCGGCAGGTCAAGGCGGTGAGCCACCGGCCACGCACGGACCTGTTTTTCTGGCCGCTCCTGGCCGGTCTGGTTCTTTGGCTGACGGAGAAACTGCTGGCGATCGTGGGCGAATCCGGCGCCATGGCTCATGTGCGCATGCCGGCAACCGTGCGCGTGGACCGGATCACCGGCCAGCTCGAGGTGCGCCCATGACATCGCTGGCGGCCCACTTCCACTTCATCCGTCCCGGCTTTCTGCTGCTGGCGCCGCTGGCCGCCGGCGTGTGGTGGCTGTGGCAGCGCCGATCCGATCCGTTGCGCGGCTGGCGCCAGCAGATTGCGCCCGAGCTGCTCGAAGCGTTGGTTGTCGGCCGCGAGTCGTGGCCGCCGGGCTCGGCACGATGGGCGCTGGCGGCGTGTGGACTTGCTGTCGTGGCCATCGCTGGGCCGACCTGGCGGCTCGAGCCCAGCCCGTTTGCGGAGGACGCAGCGCCCCTGATGATTCTGCTCAAGGCCGACATCAGCATGGAGCAGCCCGATCCGGCGCCATCCCGCCTCGAACGCGCTCGTTTGAAGATCGCGGACCTTGCCGCGGCCTGGAAAGGCCAGCCGCTGGGCCTGATCGCCTACGCCGGATCGGCTCACCTGGTGCTGCCGCCCACGCGCGACACAGCCATCGTCGCGCGCATGGCCGCCGAGATCAGCCCGGCCATCCTGCCTGCGCCCGGAGACCGCCTCGATCTGGCGCTGCGCGAAGCGGGGCGCGTCCTGGCCGAAAGCCCGCAGGGCAGGAGCATTCTTGTAGTGGCCGATGCCGTCGAGACCGACCTGTCCGCGCTGCAGGCTGTCGCGAGAGACCTTGGCCTGGCGGCGCAATTCCTCGCCATCAACGCCCCGGAATCATCGCCGGGCGAATCGTTGCGCGCGGCCGCGCGCGCGCTCGGAGCCGCCGTTGTGCCTCTCGACATCGGGGACGAAGATGTGGCCGCCATCGTGCGGCGCGCGTCGCGCGCGCCCCTTGCGCGCGGCGCGAGACAGGGCGATCGCTGGCAGGAGGCGGGGTATTGGCTGGTGCCTCTGGTGGGGGCGGTTGTCCTGGCGTCGTTTCGACGCGAGGAATCGAGGATTCGCTATCAGAAGAAAGCCGCCGGAGACCGGCGGACCGTGCCGGCATGAAACGCGCCGCCCTGATCATTGCCGTCGCCGCGATCGCCGCGGGGGCCGTCTTCGTGGGGCGGCCGAGGACGGATGGCTCCCGGTCTCCGGCCCGGTTCATATTCACGCCCGACCAGCAAGGCCGGCGGCATTTCCGCCGGAGCCAGTTTACCGAGGCGGCCCGGGCTTTCCGCGAGCCGCTCTGGGAGGGAGCCGCGTGGTATCGCGCAGGCGAGTTCGAGAAGGCCGCCCGCGCCTTCGCCCGCCGGAACAGTGCCGAGGCCCATTACAACCAGGGCAACGCCTGGCTGATGCGCGGCCAATACCCGGCGGCCATCGCCTGGTACGACCGCGCGCTGGAGCTGCGGCCCGGCTGGACAGCGGCCGCCGAGAACCGCGCCCTCGCCGCGGCCCGCGCGCAAATGACCGGGGCTCAAGGCCCCGACATGGTCGAACAGAAGCTCGGCGCCGACCAGATCGTCTTCGACAAGAACGCGAGGAAGGAAGGGCAGGACACCGAGCTTGCCGGTGGCAAGGCCCTGTCCGATCCGGAACTGCAGGCCCTCTGGCTGCGCCGCGTGCAGACCCGGCCAGCGGATTTTCTAAAGGCGAAGTTCGCGTATCAGCAGGCCGCGCAGCTGGAAGGAGGCGCGCCATGAGAGACTCCTTTTGGGCTCTGGCGGGCTGCGGCGTGCTTGCGATCGCCGCGCAGGCCGAGGTCGACCCCGTGGCGGTGCGCGTCCCCCAGGCCAAAGCCTGGATCGGACAGCGCATGCCCTTCTACATCGAGCTGCGCGCGCCGGGCTCGTTTGTCGGCACGGCGAGCTTCGATTGGCCGCAGCTTCCCGGCGTCCTGCTGATCAAGATCGGCAGTCCCGTGGTGGGGTCGCAGACGATCGCAGGCGAGAGCTGGTTTGTGCAGACGCACGAGTTCGCATTGTTCTCACAGAAGGCCGGCCTTCTTGAGCTGCCGGCCTTCCCGGTTCGTTTCGCCTGCCGTGAAGGGTTTATCGGGCCGGCCAAGGATGTCGAGGCGCAGGCGCCCGGGGCAAAGATCGAAATCCAGCGGCCGCCCGGCAGCGAGCCGCTCGGCTTTCTCGTCACGGCCGAATCGCTGGAGATCGCCGAAACATGGACGCCTGCCCCCGGCCCGTCCCACGTGGGCGCCCTGTTCAAACGAGCCATCGTCCAGCGAGCGCCGAACGTGCCCGGCATGGCGCTTGCGCCCGCGCCCGCCACCGCTCCCGCCGGCATCCGCATCTATCCTGCTGACGCCCAAACCAGCGACAGGCTCGAGCGCGGCGACTTCGTGGGCGAGCGCCGCGAGACCATCGCCTACCTGCTGCAAAAGCCTGGCACGTTCACCCTCCCCGCGATGGCGTACGTCTGGTGGAACCCGAAGACGGAGCGGCTCGAGTCGAAGACGCTGCCAGGGGTGACGTTCGAGGCCGCTCCGGCCCCGGCCGCGCTGGCTGCCAGGAAAAGGCCCGCTACACGCCGCGCATGGCCGTGGCTGGCCGCCGCGGCGATCATCGCCGGCGCGGCCCTATGGCATGCGCGGCGTCCATGCGGGCGGGGAAGCCAATGCAGGCGATGGCTGAACCCTCCCGATCGCGTGGCCGCCCGGAAGTTGCTCCGCGCCTGCCGCCGGAACGATCCTGCTGCGGCGCAAGGCGCGTGGAACATCTGGCGCGACATGCAAGACCCGCGTTTCCAGCCCAGTCCCGACCTGAACAGTGCCGTGCTCGGGCTGCACCGCTGCCTCTTCGGTCCTGCGCCCAGCGCCGAATGGGAGGGAGGCGACCTCGCCGGCGCCTTCGCCAGAAACCTCGCCGCCAGCCGCCGCTCCGTTCCGAAACCCTTGTCCGCATTGCCGAATCTCAACCCTTGACGCTGACAACTCCTGATACCGAAACACGAGAAATCCATGAAAACATACAACCTCCCCCTGCTCGCAATGGCCGCCTGGGCATGCATCGCGTGGCCGGCGCCCGTTCCGTCCGCCGCTCCGCTGCCCTCGTGGAACGACGGGGCCGCCAAAATGTCCATTCTCGAGTTCGTCGAGAAGGTCGCTGCCCCAGGATCGCCGGACTTTGCGCCACCCGCTGAGCGCGTCGCGGTGTTCGACAACGACGGCACGCTCTGGGCCGAGCAGCCGATGTACTTCCAGTTCCTGTTCATGCTCGACCGCGTGAAGGCGCTCGCGCCGCGGCATCCTGAATGGAAGGCCGAGGAGCCGTTCGCCTCGCTGCTCCAGGGCGACGTGAAAGCCGCCCTGGCCGGCGGCGAGCGCGCCCTCGGCGCGATCATGATGGCGACCCATGCCGGCATGACGAGCGAGGAATTCTCGAAGATCGCCGGCGATTGGATCGCGACCGCGAAGCACCCGAAGACCGGACGGCTGCTGACCGAGATGGTCTATCAGCCCATGCTCGAGCTGCTCGCGCATCTGCGTGCCAACGGGTTCAAAACCTACCTCGTGTCCGGCGGCGGCATCGAGTTCATGCGGCCCTGGTCGGAACGCGTGTATGGCATCCCTCCCGAACAGATCATCGGCAGCAGCATCCAGACGAAATTCGAGCTGCGCGACGGCAGGCCGGTGCTCGTCCGCCTGCCCGAGCTCAACTTCATGGACGATGGCCCGGGCAAGCCGGTCGGCATTCAGACGCACATCGGCCGCCGGCCCTTGGCTGCGTTTGGCAACTCGGATGGCGACCTGCAAATGCTCCAGTGGACAGCCGCCGGCCCCGGCCCGCGCCTCTGCCTGTATGTCCGCCACACCGACGCGGAACGCGAATGGGCTTACGACCGCGCCTCGAGCATCGGGCGCTTGGACAAAGGTCTCGACGAAGCGAAGGCAAAGGGTTGGACGATCGTCAGCATGAAGGACGACTGGAAAACCATCTTCCCGCCCGAAAACAAATAGAAGTGAGAGCCATCCATGAAAACGAACCGATTGCATCTCGCCATCATGATTGTGTGGGTCGCGCTTCCTGCCGCGCGGGCCGAGGAAGGCGGCAGCGGCCACTATGCGCCCGGCGGAATGGCCTCCTTCATCGATACGCTGCCCGCCAAGCCCGGGTTGGCCGTCGCCAATTACTTCATGTACTACGACGCCAGCGCGGGCGGCTCGCTCCCGTTTGGCGGCCTGCTCACATTCAATACTCACGCCCAAGCCTACGCCGACACGCTGCTGGCCTTCTACAAGACGGACTGGAAACTGCTCGGCGGGAACATCGCGCCGGCTGTGGCCATCCCGTATGTCTGGCTCGAGGTGGACGGCAGCGTCACCGGCCCGCTCGGCAACACGATCCGGATGCGCGACACCGCCGATGGCATCGGCGATATCACGCTCTATCCGTTCATCCTCGGCTGGTCGAAAGGCGACCTCAAGTACGACCTGCGGCTCGGCATCTATGCGCCCACCGGCGACTACGAGCCGTTGCGTCTGGCCAACGTGGGCAAGAACTACTGGACCTTCGAGCCGGCCGTGTCGGTGTGTTGGTTCAGCAGCAAGATCGGCCTCGAAGCGACCGTGTTTGCCGCCCTGGACTTCAGCACGAAGAACGACGACACCGATTACCAGAGCGGCGACGTGTTCCACCTGGATGCGACCATCGCCCAGCATCTGCCGGTCGGCAAGGCCGGCGTCATCGGCATTGGCGCGAACGCGTTCTACTACCAGCAGATCACGGGCGATAGCGGCCGGGGCACAGCCGTCCTGGGAGACTTCGAGGGCCGCACGGTCGGCGTGGGCCCCGTCATCTCCTTCATCGCCAAGGTCGGCGGAAAAGACCTGGTGGCGGAAGTGAAATGGCTGCCGGAATTGGATGTCGAGAAGCGTCTCAAGGGCGATTCCATCTGGTTCAAGCTCGGCTTGGCGTTTTGATCAGAGGCCTTGAAACCCACCGCGGGGCATTTACCATTTCGCTTGGCGCTCCGCGCCCGTTTCGCCGCGGCGTTCCTCGGCTCCGTCACCCACAGCCTTGGGATCATAAGCGGCGTCGCCGCGACGAATCCTCCGGCATCGCCGCCGAAACCTTTCGAGTGCTCCTGGAAAGGCTGGGATGGGCTTCATCTGGAATGGCGGAGCAAGACGCTCCTGGGACAGCTTGTGCCCGGCGTGACCAACCTCGAACGGCTGAACCTCACGGGGCGGATCGATGAAGCGCTTTCTGGCGAAAGCCTCGCCCCGGGGACGAACGTCCACGGGTTGTACTTGGGCCGGTCTCAGATGAGGGCCAAGATCGGCGCCAAGCTGGCCCTCGATGGCGCCGGCTACCATCCGGACAATGCCTTCAGCGGGTTCGATGACCATTTCGAGGTCCGGCGGGCCCGGCTGTACGCCAAAGGGGACTGCCTGCTGGTGATGCCCGTGTCGTACCAGCTCGAGGTTGGTTACATCCCCGATGAGTTTTACATCGAGGAAAGCTATCTCTCGTGGAAGGGCGTGGGATGGTTGGGCGAGCTCAAGCTCGGCCAATTCAAAGCACCCATGAGCCTGGACCACATCACCAGCAGCCGGGACGTTGTCCTTATGGAGATGGCGGCGCCCGTGCAGGCGCTGGCGCCGGGCGTGGACGCCGGCCTCCAGGCCAGCCGCCCCTTCTTCGGCAAGCGGATGACCTGGACAGCCGGCGTGTTTCTTCAAGGCGTCGGACGCGATTACGGCGACGATTCGGAAAACTACGCCCGATTCATCACTCGCGCGACCGCTCTGCCGGTATACGAGCCCAGCCCGGATCATCCGGCATCGGCTCGGCTGCTGCATCTCGGGCTCAGCGCGAACGTTCTCTATGCCTCAAGCAGCGAGGTGCGGTACCGGACCCGCCCGGAGAGCCATCTGGCACCGTATGTCGTGGACACGGGCGTCATCAAGGCCGACGGCGCCCTGGTGGCGGGCGCCGAGGCCGCATGGGTGGCCGGACCGTGGACCCTGCAGGCTGAATACCTCCGATCCTGGGTTCGCCAGGACACAGGCGCCGTTCCCGGTTTGGACGGTTTCTATGTGTCAGCGAGCTGGTTCCTGACCGGCGAAAGCCGCCCCTATGATCCTGAGACGGGGGCGTTCGCCCGCGTGATCCCGCGCCGGAACTTCCATCCGAGCGACGGTGGCTGGGGCGCCTGGGAGCTCGCGGCGCGCTATTCGCTCCTGGACCTGAACAGCGAGGGCGTCCAGGGCGGGCGATTGTCGATGCTCACAACCGGTGTCAACTGGCATCTGCACTCGCACGTCAAGTGGAGGTTCGATTATGGGTTCGGGCGCGTCGCCGATCGACAGCCGGCGGGCGGCTTCCACATTTTTCAGAGCCGCATCGAGGTTGATTTTTAGATTCGCGCGCATTCGATCGACAGGCCAGCCCGCGAGGAGAGCCTGTGCTTGACTATCGGCATCCGGTCTTGAGAGAGATTGCGTTATGCATCGCCATATTGGACTTTCCATCGGCACGCTTGCCGCGTTGCTGCTGGCGCCCGCCGGCTCGAGCGCGGATCCTCGGCCCAACATCCTGTTCGTCTTCTCCGATGACTGGGGCCGCCACGCCAGCGCTTACGCCCAAGCCGACGGGCCGGGCTCGGCCAACGACTTGCTCCAGACACCGCACTTCGACCGCATCGCCCGCGAGGGCGTGTTGTTCCTCAACGCCCACGTCACCGCGCCATCCTGCACGCCCTGCCGGAGCTCGCTCCTCTCCGGCCAGTATTTCTGGCGCACCGGCCGCGGCGCGATCCTCTCCGGAGCGGTATGGGATGCGAGCATCCCCTCGTATCCGCTGCTCCTGCAACAGGCGGGCTATCACATCGGCAAGAGCTACAAGGTCTGGTCGCCCGGCACGCCGGCCGACGCGCCGTATGGGACGAACCGCTTCGCGTATGAGAGCGCAGGCCGCCGGTTCAACCAGTTCTCCCAGAACGTCACCCGGCTCGTGCGGAACGGCGCCGCCATCGAGGCCGCCAAGCAGGAGATCTACGATGAGGTGCGCCGAAACTTCGAGGCCTTTCTCGCCGATCGCAAGCCGGGCCAGCCGTTCTGCTACTGGTTCGGCCCAACCCACACGCATCGGAAATACGAGCGCGGCTCCGGCCAGGCGCTGTGGGGGCTGGACCCCGAGCTCTTGAAAGGGAAGATGCCGCCCTTCCTGCCTGACGTGCCCGAGGTGCGCGAGGATCTCGCGGATTACTTTGGCGAAATCCTGGCCCTGGACGCCATGCTGGGGTTCTTCCTGGCCCAGCTCGAAGCGATGGGCGAGCTGGATCGGACCCTGCTCGTGGTCAGCGGCGATCACGGCGCCCCCGGTTTCCCACACGGCAAGTGCAATCTCTACGACTTCGGCACCGGCGTTTCGCTCGCGGTGCGCGGCGCCGGAACTCAGGGCGGCCGGATCGTGGATGATTTTGTCAACCTGATGGACCTGGCGCCGACCTTCCTCGACATCGGCGGCGTTGCGCCGCCATCCGCGATGACCGGGCGCAGCCTCGTCCCGGTGCTCCAGTCCCGAAAATCCGGCCTGGTCGACCCGAAACGCACGTGGGTCGTCACCGGGCGCGAGCGGCATGTGGCCGGCGCGCGGGACGGTTTTCTCCCGTATCCGCAGCGGGCGTTCCGCACGAAGGATTACCTCTACATCCTCAACTTCAAACCCGATCGCTGGCCGCTGGGCAGTCCGCTCGGCCTGGACGCTGGCCAGCCGCCTGACGCGGAAGAGTTGAGGGAGAACACGATGGTTGCGTTCATGGACATGGATGCCAGCCCGACCAAAGCCTGGCTGGTGACGCATCGGAGCGATCCCCGGTGGAAACCGTATTATGACCGTGCCTTCGGCAAGCGCCCCCGAGAGGAACTCTATCTCCTCGCGACCGATCCGCACCAGGTGAACAATGTCGCCGCCGACCCCCAGTTCGCATCCGTCCGCAGCGAGCTCGAGCGGCGTCTCCTGGGCGAGCTGAAACGCACCGGCGATCCGCGCCTCGTGGACGACGGCCGCTATTTCGAAACCCCGCCGCTCGCAGGGCCCGCCAGCCCGCAGGCCCAGCGCAATCGCGGGCCGACGAAGCCGAACATTATCCTCTGCATGGCCGATGACCAGGGATGGGGCGACATGGCCTACAACGGCCACCCGGTTCTCCAGACGCCCAGCTTCGACGCCATGGCAAGGGATGCCGTCCGCTTCGATCGGTTCTACGCCGCCGCGCCAGTTTGCTCCCCCACCCGCGGCAGCGTCCTCACCGGCCGGCATCCCAACCGGTTCGGCTGCTTCAGCTGGGGATACGGCCTCCGGCCCCAGGAGCTCACCCTCGCCGAGGCCCTCAAGACCGCTGGATACGCCACCGGCCACTTCGGGAAATGGCACTTGGGCACGGTCTACAAGGGCAGCCCCGTCAATCCCGGCGCCAGCGGGTTCGACATGTGGCTCTCGGCGCCCAACTTCTATGACAACGATCCCATCCTGAGCCGCCAGGGCGCCGCCGCCCAATTCAAAGGCGAAAGCTCCATGATCGCTGTCGATGCCGCCCTCGAGTTCATCCGCGAACAGGGTCAAGCCAGGCAGCCATTCCTGGCCGTGGTCTGGTTCGGCTCTCCGCATGCCCCCCATAAGGCCGCCGACGCCGAGCGCGCCCTTTACAAGGACCAGAGCCCAGCCGTTGCCGATTTCTACGGCGAGATCACCGGCATGGACAGGGCCTTCGGCAAGCTGCGCGCCGAGGTGCGCCGGCTCGGCCTCCGCGACAACACGATCCTCTGGTACTGCAGCGACAATGGAGGCCTGCCGAAGATCGGCTCGCCCGGCGGCCGCGGCAACAAAAGCGCGATCTACGAAGGCGGCCTGCGGGTGCCGGCCTTGCTGGAATGGCCCGCGCGCATTCCCGCGCCGCGCACAGTGTCCGCACCGTGCGGCACGGTGGACATTTTCCCGACCGTTCTCGAGATGGCGGGCGTCCGGCCGCGGAGCCAGCCCATCCTGGATGGAATCAGCATCCTCCCGCTGATCGAAGGCAAGACCGCCGCCCGCCCGAAACCGCTCGGCTTCTGGCAGCATCCGTCTCCGGGCCGCATCGTGAGGTCCGCCGAGTGGATGCAGGAGCTGTTGAATCTCCAGCGCCAGGGCAAGGAGATCGAGGACCGCGACCGGCTTCAGCTCGATGCCGGCCTCATCCGCCAGCAATACCCCGAAACCAGTTTTCCCGGCCACGCCGCCTGGCTCGATTGGCCGTGGAAACTCCATCGGATCCAGAGCTCGAACGGCCCGATCCGGTTCGAATTATACAACCTGCAGGCCGATCGCATGGAGAGCGCAGACCAGCGCGAGCGCGAGCCGGCACGCGTGCAGACGATGGCCGCGCAGCTCGAAGCCTGGCTCGGCTCCGTGGCGCGGAGCTTGAACGGGAAAGAGGATCGCTGACCGAGCCCGCGTCCGCGGCTTGCGGCCGGCGATGACTTTCCCTATGGCTCGCAGACAACCCGCCAGAGCCCATTTGTCAAATATGTAGATGCGACCCCATTGCTTCCACCAGCGTAAAGAGGAGCTGACCGCATGAAGACTGCCCAGATGGCGGATGGCGGAAATCCGATCGGACCGGCTGTGCGCCTGGCCTGGTTTCCGACGACGTTTCCATTCCCGCGGATCGCTTTCGTGCTTATGTGTGCCACCGCTCCATGCACGGCTGCCGGCCGGGCGCCGGACCTGCTGATTGTCAACGCGTCGATCCACACCATGGACGCCGCACGGCCCACAGCCGAGGCGATCGCCATCCACGGCGGCCGCATTCTCGCCCTGGGTACCACCGCCGAGCTGCGCGAGTGGGCCGGCCCAAACACGCGTGTGATCGACGCTCGCCGCCACACCGTCTTGCCAGGTTTCAACGATGCCCACACTCACTTCCTCGAAGGGGGCTTCTCGCTTGCGGACGTCGATCTGCGCGACGCGGCATCCCCGGAAGAGATGGCCCGGCGGCTGGGCGAATACTCGCGCAAGCTGCCGAAAGGCCGGTGGATTCTAGGCGGATACTGGGATCACGAGCGGTGGCCAGGTGCGCCGCTGCCCACCCGCGAGATGATCGATGCGGCCACACCGGATCACCCGGTATACGTGCATCGCCTCGATGGCCACATGGCCCTGGCCAACAGCCTCGCTCTCAAGCTGGCCGCCGTCACCAGCGACACTCCGGATCCGGCCGGCGGTGTGATCGTGCGGGATCCCCGGGCTGGCGAACCGACCGGCATTCTCAAGGACAACGCCCAGGGCCTCGTCGATCGCGTCGTCCCCGCCCGCAGCGGCGATGAAAAGCGCGCCGCCGCGCTGGCTGCAACGGCACACGCTGCCGAGCTGGGCGTGACCAGCCTCACCGATATGTCCGCCAACGAGGACGTCGGCCTCTACCAGGACATGCTCGAACGCGGAGAATTGAAGACGCGCATCTACGCCATTCGCTCGATTGCCGCCTGGGAGATCCTGGCCAAGACCGGCGTGCGGGCCGCATTCGGCAGCGACATGCTCCGGATCGGCGGGGTTAAAGGCTTCGCCGATGGCAGCCTCGGATCGTCCACCGCGCGCTTCTTCCAACCTTACTCCGACGCCCCCCAGACCCGCGGTCTGCTGGTCGGCCAGATGCTCCCCGAAGGCATCATGCTCCAGCGCGTGCAGGCCGCCGACCGTCATGGCCTGCAAGTCATGATCCATGCGATCGGCGACGAAGCCAACCTGCGCATCCTGGATCTCTACCGCGAGGCCGCCGGCCAAAACGGCGCCCGCGACCGGCGCTTCCGCATCGAGCACGCCCAGCATCTGCGATCGAGCGAGATTCCCCGGTTCGGCCGCCAGCAGGTGATCGCATCGATGCAGCCCTGCCATGCCGCCGACGATGGACGCTGGTGCGAAAAACGGATTGGACCGGATCGCTCGAAGGGCGCCTACGCCTTCCGTTCTCTGATCGATGCCGGCGCACGCCTCGCCTTCGGCTCCGACTGGCCGGTGGCGCCGCTCAATCCGCTCCTGGGAATCCAGGCCGCCGTCACCCGCCAGACGCTGGATGGAAAGAACCCCGGCGGCTGGATTCCCGAACAGAAGATCGGCCTCGATGAGGCCGTGCGCGCCTTTACACTGGGCTCGGCCTACGCCGAGTTTTCCGAGCCCGTCAAAGGCGCGCTCGCGCCGGGCAAGCTCGCCGACCTCATCGTGCTGGACTGCGACCTGTACACGATCGATCCGTCCGCCATCGACCAGGCTCGAGTCGTCCTGACCGTTCTGGACGGCAAGATCGTGCATGACTCGTTGACATTGAGGACGAGGGGCGGGAGGCGGGGGCATGGCGCGGCGTTTGAGGATTCAGGTTCCGGACGGGTGGTACCATGAAAAGCCATCTGGCTTGGAGATTTAGTCTCGCGGCGCGCGCCCGTTTTGATACGGTTGCAGGATGACAGAGAAGCAGTTCTACGCTTGGCAGACCGCGGGGGGCACAGGCGATGTGATGCGTCTGGTGGACTGCTTGGAGCGCTCCGAGATACCGTGGTGCGCCATTGGCGGAATCGCTGTCAACCATTACGCTGCCGAACCGATGGTGACCCAGGACGTGGATTTTGTCGTGGCGACGGACGCCATTGAGCGCACCGTCGCGTCTCTGGAGGCAGCAGGGTTCGTCGCCGAGCGTTTTCAGTGGTCCATCAACTTCAAGGGCGGGTCGAAGGTCAGCATCCAATTGAGCACCGAGGAGTGCTATCGAGATTACCCTGAGCGCTCCGTGGCTGCCGATGTCCACGGCATCCTGCTGCGTGTTGCGTCACTGGAAGACACGCTCAAGGGCAAGATGCGAGCTTGGGCTGACCCCGAGAGGAGGCAGAGCAAGCGGATCAAGGATCTGGCTGATGTTGCGCGGCTCATCGAGGCCCACCCTGGTCTTTGGACGCTCCTCTCGGATGACCTGAAGGCGCGGCTTGAGCCACCGGGCAAGAAATGAGGCTGTCGAGCCATGCGCTCCGCCGAATCGCGGTCCCGGCTTGTAGGCTGGCAATTTGGCAGACACGGAAGGGCCGCCGTCGATGAGCTGATCCCCGTACAAATCAATGGGGTCGAACGATGCCCCATTCTGTTTCAATAGGCTCGCTTTAATCCCGATCGAGCTGGCCGGTGTTGGCATCGAACAGGCTCGGCCCAGCGCCATCCGACTTCACAGTGATCCCGAAGACCTGTACGCCCAGCGTGCGGGCGTCGTTCGAGCCCGGAATGACGTGCTGCGGCACCCATCTCTGGGCACGCAGCTCCAAACGGACTCGATCCGCGAGCTGGGCGGGCAGCGCCAATGAAACGAAGCCGTGGGTTGCCGGCAAGGGAGCCAGGCGCCGGCCGTCGAGGAAGATGCCGGCGTCCTCGGCAAGCGCCTCCTTCGGCGCGTGCAGCTCGATCGTGACCACGGCTGGCTTCCCGGGCGCGACGGGCAGAATCAGCCGCGCGTTGCCGGAGGAGGTCCAGCGGAACGGGCGGCCGGTGTTCTCCGCGCCGTGAAAGCCTTGCAGATAGCGGCCGTCGCCGGGAACGCCCACGGCCAGCCGGTAGTGGGCGCGGGCTTCCGGCGTCCATGCGATGGGATCGGGCTCATTCAACGCGATCTGGGCGCGCTCGCCGGCGGAGTTTTCGACACGGAATCCGCCTGCAGCCTGGTTGCCGATCAGGATGGCAGAGGTGACGTTGGAAGCCACGGCCACAGCCACGCCGTCCTGGGCAAAGCTGCAGCCTTGGACGATGGAACGGCCGGCGTCGAGCTGGATGGCCGGTGAACCCGAGCCTCGGTTGTCCCAATGCACGAAGTGGCACGCGCTGGCCGTGAACTGGCCTTGAGCGCTTCGCATCCAGACGCATCGGTCGATCGGCCCCCAGAAGGAGCAGTTCGCCAGGCTCACTTTGCCGCCGGCATCCGGGGCGATCTCCAGACAGACCGCGTTCGTGCTGCCCCAGCGGCCGACGAACTCGCCGTTGCTGATGAGCAGGCCGGGCGGCTGGGCCTGTTCCACGACCACGGCGCGCTCGCATGAATCCGCGCCCAAGCCCAGGAAGTTGCCGTTGGCGCTCCCGTGCCTCGAGGCTGAGAACCGGTAGCCGATGCCGTAGCCGAAACAGAACGTGTTCGCCACGTAATGCCAGTCCGTGCGGGCGAACTCGAACGCGACGCCGTGCAGGTTGATCCACTTGCAGTAGGGATCCTCCTGGTGGTAGGCAAGCCCGAAGGGCCAGAAATGGACGTTCTCGATGCGCCCGATGTCGTAGCATTCGTCCACGAACAGCCCGCGCCGGATGGGATAGCCGGTGATGTTCCGCACGAGATGGCGCGCGGACCGGACCAAGTGGATGGCCTCGTATGGATTCAGGAAGCAGCAGTCCTGCACCGCGACGTTCTCCGTGTCGCGCGAAGCCACGCACGGCGGGTAGGGCACCGGCGGCACATCCGACCGCTTCCACTCGGGGTATTCGACGATCAGCCCGGCGACTCCGGCGTTGGGCCCGGCCAGGCGAATGAATGGCTCCCTGTTCGTGGCGCCCCGCCCCGCGCTGGCCAGGAGGACCGTGCCAGTGAGATTCGTCGCGCCCAAGGCAGCCGGGCGGGGCGCGGAGCGGAACACGCCCTGCAACGTCACATGGGCGGGCACGCGCAGGTTGCCGTTGATGCGATAGCGTCCGGCCGGGATCTCGACCACGCCGCCGCCGGCCTTGCCTGCGGCGTCCAGGGCCCGCTGAAAGGCCCGGGTGCAGTCGGTCCGGCTGTCGGCGACCGCTCCGGCGGCCGCCACGTTCCATCGCATCGGCGCCGTATCCGGCGGCGCATCCTGAGCCCGCGCGAGGCTCGGCGGCATCGCTGCGATGGCGAACATGAGTGCGCCCAGCATGGCGGCCCGACTGCTGCGACAGCAGCGGAGCCTGCCGGATACCCTCTCGGCAACGGCTCCGCCCCAGACAGAGCCGGCGAAGCGAGGGACGGGCGATGGAGTCAGACCGGATGGCGTTCGTGTTTTCATGAACCAATGGAGTCGCATCTAAAAAGTTGCCAGAAACAACGTGCTGCGTCGGTGCTTCCCGCAGCAATCGTGCCGCGCCTCCATTTCATCCCCTTGGCCTCATATGTCAACTATTTAGATGCGACCCCATTGATGTTTCCCTGAAGCCGTGCGGAGCGGTCGCGGAGCTTTACAATGGGCGCGCGCTCCTGGCAGCATGGCTGAATGGCTCCGATGTTCCGCGTTGCGGGAGTTTTAAGAACGGCTGCCGGACCGGCGCTGTCCTCCGGCCCAGGCTTTCTCGTCGTGCTCGCTGGGGCGGCTCGGAGGTTGGCCGGGCGGCTGAGGGCGGGGGCATTCATGCTTGCGCTTGCCGCGGCCGTCTCTGCCGCCGAGCGGATCGTACCCCGATGGCCGCCGGCGGGCCAGCGGCTCCGGGTGGTGATTGACACCGATGCCGCTTGCGAGATCGACGACCGCTACGCGATCGCCATGGCGTTGGCGGCCCAGGACAGGTTCAGGATCGAAGGCTTCGTCGGCGCCCACTTCGGCGATTCGGGCGGGCCCGGCGGCATCGCGAAATCTGTCGATGCCATCCGCGCCATTTTGGAGAAAGCGGGCATGGCGGGCCGCTTTCCGGTCAAGCGGGGGGCGTCGCCATTCCAATACTCTGCCTTGCCCGTCGAGTCGGAAGGCGTCGATTTCCTGATCGAGCGGGCGCTGGCGAAGGACGAGCAAACCCCGCTCTGGATCATCTCGCTGGGCGCATGCACCGATGTCGCGGCCGCGTGGCTGAAGCGTCCGGAGATCGCGGCCAAGGTGGCAGTCTTCTGGCACGGGCGGACCCAGTTCTGGCCGGAGAAATGCTGGAACTTTAATGTGTATAACGATCTCAAGGCGGTGCGGATCCTGTTCGCGTCCGATTTGCCGCTGATCCTGTTCGACACGGGGACACACCTCACATGTCCGATGGCCGAATCGGAACAGCGGCTGAAGCCGTGCGGGGAGCTGGGAAAGTACCTGCACGAATTCCGACTGCGCAGCCCCGGTTTTCAATCGCCGACGAAGGGCTTCTTCGACTTGGGGGACATTGCGGCCCTGGCGGAACCGGGTCTGGCGAAGTGGGAAGTCGTTTCCGCCCCGAATGTCCACTGGGATATGCTCTACCAGCCCGGCAAGGGCCGCGGGCAAATCGTGCGGGTTCACGCCATGGACCGCGACGGGACCTTCGACCTGTTCTATCGAAAGATGACGGCTGCGTTTCCGCCGTCGCGAGCGGAATCAACCCGATGATGCGCGGCTGGTTCGGCATGCCGGCGGGGCATCGCGAGTGAACGACTATCCTGCTGCCATGCAACTTCTGAACTTCTTTCGGCTGGCTGCGATTCTGCTGGTTGCCGCGGGGCTTCATGCGAGCGCCGCGCCCCGCGATGTCCTCGACCTGAACGGCTCCTGGGAATACCATATCGTGCAGGATCTCTCGCCCGAGCCGCCCGCTTCCGGCTGGAAGCCGTTCGCGGTCCCGGGCATGCTGCGCGGCCACGATTACCAGCGGGCTTGGTTCCGGCGGACGGTCACCGTGCCCGCCGCGATGCGCGGCCAGCGGGTGAAGCTGCGCTTTGGAGGCGTGAAGTTCAACAGCCGTGTTCTTCTCAACGGCGATGCGGTGGGCGGCTGCTTCGGCGGATACGAGCCGTTTGAATTGGATGTGACGGACAGGGTGCGCACGAGTTGGGCCTGGTGTTCGTCAACGACCGTTACATCCCCGGCGTGGCCGACCGCAACGTGCAGATGGACAAAGTGGTGTTCTATTGACACGGCCAAGAATGCCTTGCCGGTGTTGGATCGTTTCCATTTCGATAGCGATTTATGAGAAACACGCTATGGCTGACGGGCATTGTCTTGGGCTTTCTGCTGCCGCTCTGCCCCCGAGCGCAGGGCCAATCCGATGGACCGGCGCCCGCCGCGGCCGCCCCGGCGGCTGGCGCGCAGCCCTTTGACGGCCAGCTCTTCCACGGCCGCATCGCGCTCAGCCACGACGGCAACTTCAACGACGAGGATGATTGGGGCGCCTTTCCGGTTGTGATCGCCATCCTCGATGCGTTCGGAGTCAAGGAGAAGCTGGTCCATATCGATTTCAACAACATCACCAACTACAACGACTCGCGCTTCGAGAGCGAAATGAACGCCAGCGTGCTGGGCGCGGCCGAGCGATACCGCATCCCCTCCTCCGTTCTGAAGAACTGCCGCACCGACCTCGCCGGCGCGATCCGGAGCGTCACGGAGTCGGTCAACGCCTCGTCAGCCGAAGACCCGCTCTGGTATTTGCTGGCGGGCCCGATGGATGTGCCATATGCGGGGATCCGGGCCGCCGATCCAGCGAAAAGGCGGTTCGTCTACTGCCTTTCGCACAGCGTGTGGAACGACGGCTTCGGCCGCAAGCGCCCCATCGAAGGCTGCACCAAGCGGGATCTGATCGGCCTCGGGATCCGTTGGATTCAAGTCCGGCCCGGCCATCTGCTGGCCCCTTCCACGCGGACATCGTCCACCCCAAAGCAATGGGCGATGTTCCAGTGGATGCAGGATTCGAGCGACGAGCGGCTGCGCTGGGTGCACTCCAGAATCCAGGCCGTGGGGCGTGCCGATGTCTCCGATGCGACCATTGCTTACTCCCTCCTGACGGGCGACGAGGAGTGCGATCCCCAAAAGCTCGAGAGCCTGATGGAAAAGAAGCGAAAGCTGGCGCTGCCCGGCGTTCGCCGAACCATCCGCATGGAAGCGGAGAACTTCGGCGCGCTCGAGAACGCCGCGCCGGTTTTAGCGGGAAGGGCCGCCTCGCAATCATTGTCCGTCCGAGCGGCCGGGGCATCGAAAGGCGCCATTCGCAATCGGTTCCACGAGATCTATGCGGCCCGGTCCGGCCGGCACGACGTGGGCATTCGATATCTCGACGCGGGGGGCGGGGCCGCGGCATTCGCCCTGCGTGTCAATGGCGTTCCGCAAGGCGCGTCCTGGACGGCATCGGCGGACGACAACGCATGGAAGACGCACACGATCGAGAGCGTCGCGCTGGGGGAAGGCGACGAGATTGCGGTCGATATCACCCCCGAGGGCGGCGATCGGGGCGAGATCGATTACGTGGAGCTCCAGCTCCGATCGACGGCCCCCGGGGTGGCGCGGCCGTCGGCGGGGCCGGGCTTGGCTGCGCCGCAGGCCGGCGGGCCGCCTCAAGGCTCAGGCGAGCGCCAGCCTTCGCGGTATTGAAACGAAAGCTTCTGGTTGGCTTCGGCAAGGTTGGCAATCTGTCCCGCCACGGTGTTGTAGGCCAGCGTTTGGCCGGGGAACAGCGTGGCGATGTTGCCGAGCATGACCAGCTCGCTGAGGCGGCCGCCGTTCTCGAAATTCGCCAGGATGCGCGGCGAGGCGCCGCGGCAGGCGTCGATCCAGTCGGAGTAGATCCCGCGCGATTCGGCAGTGCGCTGCGGGCGGTCGACGTTGATGTTGGCGAACCGCTCTTTCGGCAGGGCCGTCACGCGGACGCTGTGGTCGTCCGCGACCAGGACGCCGTCGGACCCAACCAGGATCGAGCCCGCGGTTTTCATCAAGGCGTCAGCCTCCTCCGCCTTCGCGACTCCGTGCCGGCGGAGGATGTCGTGGATCCATTCCCGGGCGCCAGGCGCAAACCCCGGCCCGTGGTGCCAGGTGATGATCGCCGGGGGCATGCGGTGGCGGGCGGGGATCTCCCAGCGCACGCGCTCCCAGCGCGGGAAGGAAACGCGGTTCAGGCGGGAGCAGTCCGCGTAGACGCGGATCTCGGCCCCGGGGCTGTCCCAGAGGTCCCGGATCTTGAGCGCGAGGAAAGGGAAGATGCTCGTGTGCATTCCGAACACGCCGAGGCCGCCATTGCAGGTCTCCCGCCAGTGCGAGTAAGCCATCCAATCCGGATGGTAGTCGCGCCACGGGAGCGGCCCCAGCCAAAGGTCCCAATCCAGCCCTTCGGGCGCCGGCTGCCGGCCCTGGGGCGGCGCGTCGCGGTCCGGTCCGCCGCGGTCGAACCAGACGTGGACCTCCTTGACCGTGCCGATGGCGCCGTCCTCGACCAGCTCGAGGGCGCGGCGGAACGGGCCGGCGGCCGTGCCGGGGCTGCGGTAGACAGTCGGGAGCCGGGACTGGGCGGCTAGCGCGCGCAGGTGGCGTGCGTCGCGGATGGTCAGCCCGAGCGGGCGCTCGCTGCAGACCGGCTTCCCGGACCGCAAGGCCGCTCCGCAGGCGACGCCGTGGAAATGGTCGTAATCGGAGACCACCAGCGCGTCGATCCGGCCGCCCATCTCGTCGAACATCCGCCGAATGTCCGCATAGATCCCGAGCCCCTCGAGCCGGGCCAGGCGGCGGTATCGCTCGCCCGCCCGCTGCTCGTCCGCTTTCGCGCTGGCGCCGAGCTTTTGCGCCGTCTCCTCCCACCTCTGAACAATGCCGGGTATTTTCCGCTGGTCGGGATTGCAGACCGCCACCAGGTCGGCATTGTAGATGTGGAACGCCGTCAGGAAATGCTCGGCGTTATACATCGCGCCGAACACCGCCAGCCGCAGGCGCTCGTTGGCCGGGAAGGCGCGGGCCATTTGAGCCGAGGGAAGGATCAGCAGGCCGGCAGCGCCTCCCAAAAGCCGGGCCAGAAACGAACGGCGATGGAGCTGGGTTTTCATCTTCGCAGATTGTCTTGGATCGTGTGTGGAAACCCCCAAGCACGCTCTCAGATGGCATAGCCCTTCCGGTAATCGTATTCGAGAAAGGCTGCTGCCCGTGCGTGGTTCGTGATCTGCCCCGTTTCCGGCTCGAACTCGATCGGCTCGCCGGGAAAACGCGTGGCGAGGCTGCCGACGGCGAGAAACTCCGCGAACGGCGCGGCGTGCTCGAAGCGGGCCAGAGGAGTCTGGCTCCCGCGGCAGGCGTCGATCCATTCCTGATACTGGTTTTGCACGGCGGGCAGCGTATGCAGCCGGCCCAGATCGACGTGCTCGAACTTCGGCTCGGGCAGCAGGAGGACGGTCGTGTTGTGGCTGGTTGTGGCCAGCAGCCCTTCCCTGCCCTGGATCAGGCAGCCCGCCGACGGTAGAAAATCCGCAAACTCCGTCTCCGGCACGCCGTGATCGCGAAGGATGCCCTCGAGGAGCTGTCGAGAGCCGGGCGCGTAGTCGGGCGGATAACCATGGTGCCAAGTGAAGGCGACGGGCGGCAGCGGGCCGCGGGCCGGCACCTCCCACCGGATCTTCTCCCAGCGCGGATAGGACAATTGGTTGGCCTCCGAACATTCCGCTGTGACGCGAATCCGTTCGCCCCGGCTTCCCCGGGTCCAGAGGTCTTTCACGTTCAGCGCCATGAAGGCCATGTTGGCCGTATGCGGCCCGAAGTTGCCCAGCTCGCCAATGCTGGTGTCGCGCCATGCAATGCGGTTGATCCATTCGGGGTGGTAGTCGCGCCATCGGACCTGGGCCAGCCAGCAGTCCCAGTTCAGCTCCTGGGGCGTCGCCTGCCTGCCCCGCGGAGGCGATTGGAAGTTCCGCCCGCCCCGGCTGAAAAACATGTGGACCTCGCGCACATCGCCGAGGAGGCCTTCCCGGATTAACTCGACCCCGCGCCGGAAGCCGCGGCTGGCGGCTCCTCCTGTATTGATCTGCGTGGGCAGCTTGCGTTCGCGGGCCAGGCGATGGAGAGCGCGCGCCTCGTGGGCGCTGATCGTGAGCGGCTTTTCGGCAAACACCGGTTTGCCGGCCCGCAACGCCGCCGCCGCGATGATCGCGTGGGTGTGATCCGGCGTGGCGACGACCACGGCGTCGAACTGGTCTGCCGCCTCGTCGAACATGCGTCGGAAGTCGGCGTAGAGCGGAGGCTTCCGGGCGGCCAGCGGGCCGTAATACTCTGCGGCGGCCTTGCGTTGCTCCGGCTGGTTCGACCCGGCCCATTCCTCGGCCCGCTTCGCCCACAGCTCGTAAACCCTTTGCACCTTCCGCTGATCCACGTCACACGAAACGGCATACCTGACGTTCCCCAGGGTGTGGAGCGATTCGCCGAATCCATGCCAGGCGCCATAGCCGGCCATCCCCACGACCGCCAGCCGAAGCCGCTCGTTTGCCCGAGCGCCGAATGCAGTCCGCGCAGAGGGAAGGATCATCAGGCCGGCGCCGCCGGCCACGGTTGCGAGGAACCGCCGCCGGCACAGCTGGCGCGATCGATCGATCGAGACCGGGCGTCCGGCGAAACCGATCGGCGCCGGCACGGAGCCCCATTCATGGCGGGCTGACAATCGTGGCTTCATCGGCTCGATTATCGCGGCTCGACCGGCTCGAGGTCAATGCCATCGAGAACCCATGCACTCCTCGGACGGCTGGTTCTGCGCCGCCAGCTCCAATCCAAAAGGAGGCTCGATTCCAGCCTCGACAAGAAATTGCGATTGGATGCCAAGAATCCTCGAATCGAACCGGAGCCCCTGATAGGCTCGATCCAATGACAACCGATGGCATGGCATGGATCGCCGGCGCAATCGCAAGGATCAACGATATCGTCTGGGGCCCGCCCATGCTGATCCTGCTGGTCGGCACCCATCTGTTCCTGACGTTCCGGCTTCGTTTCATCCAGCGCTACATCCTGCGGGCGATCCGGATCTCCCTTTCTCGGGACGGGGAGGGGGCCGGCGACGTCAGCCAGTTCGGCGCCTTGACCACGGCCCTCGCGGCCACCATCGGGACCGGCAACATTGTCGGCGTCGCCACCGCCATCGCGGCTGGCGGTCCCGGGGCGGTGATGTGGATGTGGCTGACGGGCGTGTTCGGCATCGCCACCAAATACGGCGAGGCGCTGCTGGCGGTCAAATACCGGATCGTTCAACCGGACGGCAGCATGGCCGGCGGGCCCATGTATGTGCTCGAGCGGGCTTTGAACCTCAAATGGCTGGCCATTCTTTTTGCGGCGATGACGGTGATCGCCTCGTTCGGCATCGGCAACATGGTGCAGGCGAACTCGATCGCCGAAATGGCCCAGAGCGCCTTCGGCCTGCCGCGGTGGCTGACGGGGAGCGCGATTGCGGCGCTGACCGGCCTGGTCATTCTCGGCGGCATCAGGAGCATCGCCCGGGTCTGCAAGAGGCTGGTGCCGGTCATGGCCGTCGTTTACGTTGCGGGCTGCGTCGCGCTGCTGATCTGGAAATGGGAGACCATTCCCCAGACCATCATGCTGATCTTGAACAGCGCCTTCACCGGCCAGGCCGCGGTCGGGGGCTTTGTCGGCGCCGGCATGAAGGAGGCCATCCGCTACGGCGTCGCCCGCGGCTTGTTCTCCAACGAATCCGGCATGGGCAGCGCCCCGATTGTTGCGGCCGCGGCTCAAACGAGGAATCCGGTGCGGCAGGCCCTGGTCTCCTCGAGCGGGACTTTCTGGGACACGGTTGTGATCTGCCTGCTGACCGGCCTGGCCATCGTCAATACCGGGATGTGGACGTCGGGGCTGAAAGGGGCCGACCTGGCCAAAACGACTTTCGCCCAGCTCCACCACATCGGCCCGATCCTGCTGGCTTTTGGTCTCCTCACGTTCGTTTTCTCGACGCTCATCGGCTGGTCGTATTACGGCGAGAAAGCGATCGAGTACCTGGCCGGCAGCCGGGCCAGCAAGCCTTTCCGGTGGCTCTGGGTGCTGGCCGTCCTTCTCGGCGCCATGGTGCCGCTCAAACCGATCTGGGATTTTGCCGACGCGGCCAACGCGATGATGGCGATTCCCAACCTGGTCTCGCTCCTGTTGCTGAGCAAGGTCCTCGTGAGCGAGACGAAGAAATACCTGTGGGAAAACCGGCTGGACGAGGAGTGACCGCGGCTGAGGCGAAAGGGCTGTCGGGCTGCCGCAATCCCCGGCGGCAGGGCCTCCGCCCGGGCGGCATCGGGACTTCTGGCGCGGCGCCCAACTCGCGGACCGTTGCGGATTAGGCTTGGCGGCGGCAGCGGAACGCCGGTAGCATGGATTCCGGTCCATGAGCGATTCCAACACCGGAAGCCAGTCGCCGCGGCAGCGAACTTCGCGTCTGCTGCATCTGTTGACGCAAACGCCGATGCATGTGGGGGCCGGCTTCGGACCGGGCGCGGTGGATCGGCCGATCCAGCGGGAGCGGCCCACGGGATTCCCGGTGATTCCGGGCCCGACCCTCAAGGGCGCGCTGGCCGCCGCATGGCTCGAGGCCGGCGCGTCGGAAGGAAACCCCGCCGGCATGCAGCGGGATGCCCAGGGGCGGTGGCTGTTTGGCGACAACCGTCCGGGCCAGACGGCGCCCAGCCGGCTGCACGTGTCCGAGGCGCGGCTGCTGGCGTTCCCGGTGCGGTCGGCCCGGGGCGGTTTCGCGTGGGTGACGTGCCCGCTGATCCTGCGCCGCTACGCGCGCGATGGGGGGCTGGCGGCGCTGAAGCCGGACGGGACGCCCAACCACGATCTGCTGCCTCGGGAATCGCCGCGCGATCACCAGGCGCTCTTCCATCGGCAAGGGATACTGGCCTTGGGCGATCGGATCGTGCTCGAGGATTACACGCTGTTCTATCGCGAGGAGCTGCCGCCGCAGCTGCCGGGCGCGCTGCAATCCCTGCTGCCCGCCGACCCGGTCTGGACCGAGCTGAGCTCGCGCCTGGTGCTGGTGAGCGACAGCCTCCTGTCCTACCTGGTCCAGACCGCTTGCGAGGTCGTCCAGCACGCGGCCTTGGACGCTGGCTCCGGGGCCGTGCGAGCGGGATCCATCTACAGCCAGGAGAACGTGCCAGCCGAGACGATGTTCTACGCGCGGATCATGGCCCGGGAGGAGGCGGAGCCGCGCCCGGCCCAGGGCCAGGCTCGGGGTGCGCTCGACCTCTTCCGCGAGAGAATGGAGAAGGGGGGCATCTGCCAGGTCGGAGGCGATGCCAGCACAGGCCACGGGCTCTGCTCGGTGGCCGTGAAGAATCCCGTGGCCTGAGCCCTCGATCCAATGAAAAATGTCGAACAACTGCGCGCCGCTCACGCCCTGCGGTTCTGGCAATCCGACGCGGGGCGCCGATGGGCAGCCGGCGATCCCGGCGGCGCGGCGCGGGACCTGGCGACGCTGATTCTGCAGCGGGGATTGCTCGGGGCCATGGGCGTGGCGAGGGGCCAGGGGGGGGCGGCGGCGGCCATCGCAGCCAGCATCGCCGATTTCCTGTCGCCGGCGCACCTGGGCTTGCTCCCGGCGGCAGCGCCCGATCCCGAATCGCTGATCCAGGTGCTGACGGGCGAGAGGAGCGATTCGCTCCTGCTGCAGCGGGCGACATCCGAGGCTCTGATCTACCTGGGCCATCTGCGGCGCCTGGCGCCCGCCAACCCGGCTCGATGAGCGTCTGGCTCCCTTCCGATACCTGGAGAGCGCTCGGGGTGGATGCGGCGCTGTGCGACCAGCGCACCCTGCTTCTCGAGCGGTACGGCGCGCCGCCGGAGCGAGGCGCTCGCGAGGCGGAGCGCCTGGCTCGGATCCTGGCTTGGCCGGCCTTGCCCCACCGGCAAAAGGCATGGCGCAACCTGCTGCTCCATGGGCTGCGGATTGCGCCTGAGGATCTCCTGTTTGCGAAGCTGCGGGCGCGTCTGAGCCTGCCGGGCGGCCTGGCGCCCGCAGCCGCGCCCGGCCTCTGCCTGGATCGGCTGACGGGGGCCCCCTGGATACCGGGTGCGGCCGCGAAAGGCTGCGCGCGCCAGGCGGCCGTGCGCGAGCTCTCGGGCGCATCCGGCGACGCAGCAAAGGCCCAGCTCTTCGAGCGGATCCTCCGGGTGTTCGGCTGGAACGCCGAGGCGCGGGCCGCGGAGTCGAACGAAGCCCAGGCCTGCGGGGCAGCCTGGCCGCAGATCGCGGCGGCGGCGGCCCGGCAGCTGGATAAGGCCGGCGGCCTCGACGCGCCCGAGATCGAGCCTGCAGGGCCGCCATCGCTCCCGACCATCGCCGGCCGCATCCAGTTCCTGCCGGCTTGCCCGTGGGAGTCCCCCTCCCCCGACCTCGAAGTCGAGGTGCGGTCCGATCATCACCCCGGCTATTACGCCCGGGAGAAGCCCCTGGCACAGGCGCCCGATGTGGAGGCTCCCCGCCTGGATTTCTACCCGGTCGTGGCGGCCGGGCACGTGTTTGCCTTCGGACTGCGCGGGCCGCAACCGGAAGCGGGCTGGGCATCGCGGTGGCTGGCGCTCGGACTGCGCGAATGGGGGCTGGGAGCGGGGACGGCGGCCGGCTTCGGCTGGTTCGACACATCGGACGCCCTGCAGGACCAGTGGCGGCGCCAGGTCCGCCAGGCATTCGATCAGGAGACCGTGGCCCGGCGCCAGCAGGACGACGAACAGCAGCGCCAGGAGCAGAAAGAGGCGGTCGAGCAATCCGCCGCCGCCAGCCGGGAGCGGCTCTCTGCCATGAGCCCCGAGGAGAAAGAGGACTTCGAGCTGAGCCAGCTCACGGATGAGCAGTTCCGCGCCCGGCTCCAGTATTTCACCCGCCAATTGACGCCGCGGCAGCAGGCAGCGGTCGTCCGGGCCCTCCGGGGCGAGCGGGCGGTTTTCTGGGACGACCTCAAACGCCGGGCCGCCCGAGGCGGGCCCTGGGCTCATGTCGAGATGGCCATTCGCCAGGTCTCCAAGAAGATCAAGCTCGGCCGGATGCCATGAGACGCCAGACGTTCACGTTCGACCTCCTCACGCCCCTGCTGTCAGGAGGCGCCCGGCCAGCCGCGCAGGCCGAGATACGCGGCCCCGCCATCCGAGGCCAGCTGCGGTGGTGGTTCCGCGTCCTTGGAGGATTCCGATCCATGGCCGCGACTCCTCTCGCCGCGCAGGAGCAGCAGATCTTCGGATCGGCCCGCCCGGGCGAGCGCCGTCCCAGCGTGCTGCGGATCCAGCTCGACGCTGCCGGATCGTCCTCGCTGTCGAGCCGGGCCGCGATCGGCGCCGACGATCTCCAAGGGCTGGCGGGAGCGGACGCCGAATACCTGTTCTTCACCCTGCGGCAGAATCGCCGGGCCGGGTTCGGCCTGGCCGATGGCCCGGTTCAATTCCGGATGGATCTGATCTGGACCGGCGAGGATCGGCTTTGGGAGGACATCCTGGCGCTGGCGGCGGTGTTCGGGCAGTGGGGGGCGCTGGGATATCGTTCCCGCCGCACCTTGGGCGCGCTGGCGATGGCAGGCAATCCGCCATCGCTGGCCTCGGCCCTGGCGCGCTTCCGAACGCCGGACATGGTGGTCGCGCGCCAGCTGCCCGCTCGAGACAGGGCGGACGCGGTTCGGAAGCTGGCCCGGTGGTTGAAGGGGTGGCGTCATCACGGACGCAGCCAGGACGTGGTGGCTGGGCGCTGCGGGCCCGGATTCCCCTGGGTCCGACAGGATCATGACGCGGGATTGCGGTTGCATGGCGGGCCGGTGTTCCGGGCGGCGCTGGGCCTGCCAATCCACCAGCGTTACACCCAGGGCCAGCTGGCGGACTGGACATGGCAGGCCGGGCGGACGCAGGCCGAGCAGGGGCGATTTGCCTCGCCCGTGATCCTCCGGCCCTATCGCTCTGCCTCGGGACAATGGGCAGGCCTGATCCTGTTTATCGATGCTCAGCGCTGGCCGGCCGGACGCAAGGCGCATCTCCAGGGACGGCCCGTGCCCGTTTCGCTCGAGCTGTACGACGCGATGAAAAGGGACGAATCCCTGCGGCCTGCGCTGTGACGCAGGACCGAGCCGCCTCAGCCGGCGGGAAGGAGCTCGGTGACGTGCGACCGTTCATCTCGGAGCTCGTCGATCGACGTCTGGATCCTGGCCCGGCTGAACTCGTGGAGATCCAGGCCATGGACGATCGTCAGCCCCTGGCCGTTCGACTGCACCGGGAATGAGGAGATCAAGCCGCGTTCGATCCCGTAGCTGCCATCGGCGCAAACGGCCATGCTGTGCCAATCGCCAGCCGGGGTTGGCTCGATGACGGATCGAACGGCTTCGATGATGGCATGGGCGGCGCTGCCGGCACTCGAGGCGCCGCGGGCCTGGAGGACGGCGCTGCCGCGCTGCTGCACGCCGCGCATGAATTCACCCTGCAGCCATGGCTCGTCCTGGATCACCTCGGGAACGGGCCGGCCGCAGATGCTCGCCAAGTAGATATCCGGGTATTGGGTGGCGGAATGGTTGCCCCAGACGGCCACTCGAGAGACATCGGTCGTGCTCACCCCGGCCTTCCGAGCCAGAAATCCCCGGGCCCGGTCCTCGTCGAGACGGGTCATCGCCATCCAGCGATCGGACGGGATCCGGGGCGCGTTCCGCATGGCGATGAGGCAGTTCGTGTTGCATGGATTGGCGACCACCAGGACGCGAACGTCGGCAGCCGCGTAACGCTCGAGAGCGCGGCCCTGATCGACGAAGATGCGCCCGTTGATATCGAGCAGGTCTTTCCGTTCCATGCCGGGCCGGCGGGGAATCCCGCCCACCAGAATCGCCCAATTCACATCCCGGAAACCCTCCGCCAGATCCGTCGTTACCTGCATCCCCTTCAGGAGCGGGAAGGCGCAATCCTCGATCTCCAAGACGGTGCCGCCCAGCGATTTCATCCCCGACTCGATCTCGATCAAATGAAGGATCAGAGGCTGTTCAGGGCCAAACATGGCCCCGGAGGCGATGCGGAAGAGCAGGGCATAACTGATATGGCCGGCGGCGCCGGTTACAGCCACTCGAATGGGTGTCGGACTCATGATTAAAAGTGGGACAAAATTGCGCAAAAAGCCCCGCGGTGCAAGCGGGAAATCGAAGCGGCCGAAAACGGGAACTCGGACCTCCGGGGTGACAGTCGCTTGGGGCGCACGTGGGCCGGCCACGGTCTGTATGGTTATCGACGAGGCGGGGAAGGCCGGATGGGAGCAGACCGGATAAAGAGATGATGGCGGGCTTTGCGAGGAGCGGCCCGCCGGGCCCCGGATCGACCGGGCCAATCGCTAGGCCATCGAGCCCCGTGCGCCGCCAGAACCAAACCTTGCCAGAGGACCGCCCCGCATCTATGTTACCGGACATGGAAACCGTCGTCATCCTGATCCTGGCAGGGGCGGTTTTGTTGGTGCTCGAGACCATCCTGCCGGGCCTGGTGGCTGGGACGCTGGGATTGGGCTGCCTGGTGGCGGCCGTGGCGATCGCGTATGCGCAGCACGGGGTGCGCACGGGCCACTGGACGCTGGGGCTGGTATCGGCCGGCCTGGCGGCCGGCGCCCTGGCCTACCTGCGCTTTTTCCCGAACAGCAGGGCGGCTCGGGTATTCATCTCCACCCGGCAGGTGGGCGGCCTGGGCAACGAACGCCCGGAGCTGATGAACCAGAGTGGCACGGCCTACACCCACCTCCGTCCGTCGGGCGTGGCGACGATCCAGGGGCAACGGGTAGACGTGGTCTCCGAGGGCCCGTTCATCGAGCGCGGGATGGCGGTGCGGGTCGTGGCGGTCGAAGGCGGGCGCGTGGTGGTTCGGGCCATCATGTCGCCATCATGAGCGGCGGGCGCGCGCGCCTGCCGCAGAAAAGCGACGTCAAATTATGTCAAATACAATTCTGTTTCTGGGCCAGATGAATCTGCTGAGCTCGCGGCTGTTGATGATGATCGCGCTGGCGGTGGTGCTGGTCGTGTTTCTGGTGGCCGCCATCCTGCTGATCAATTTCTTCAGCGTGTGGATCCGGGCGTTGTTCTCGGGCGCGCGTGTGCGCTTCACCGATCTGATCGCGCTGCGGCTGCGCAGCGTGCCGGTCGGCATGGTGGTCGACAACCGGATCACCGCCATCAAGTCGGGACTGGACGTGACGATCGACGATCTGTCGACGCACTACCTGGCGGGCGGGAGCGTCGAGATGGTGATCCTGGCGCTGATCGCGGCGCGCAAGGCGGGGATCCACCTCGACTTCGACCGCGCCTGCGCGATCGACCTCGCCACCAAGGGCACCGGCAAGACCGTGCTCGAGGCGGTCAAGACCTCGGTCAACCCCAAGGTCATTGATTGCCCGGCGCCCACTACCGGAAAGGTCACCATCGACGCGGTTGCCAAGGACGGGATCGTGATCAAGGCGCGGGCTCGCGTGACGGTGCGAACCAACCTGGCCCGGTTCGTCGGCGGCGCCACCGAAGAGACCATCATCGCCCGCGTGGGCGAGGGGATCGTCTCGACGATCGGATCGGTGGACAGCTACAAGGAGGTTCTCGAGAACCCCGACCGGATTTCGAAAACCGTGCTCGAGAAGGGGCTCGACAGCAATACGGCATTCGAAATCCTCTCGATCGACATCGCGGATGTGGATGTGGGCGAGAACGTCGGCGCGAAGCTGCAGGGCGAGCAGGCCGAGGCCAACAAGCTGATCGCCCAGGCCCAGGCCGAGGTCCGGCGCGCCGCCGCCGTCGCGCTCGAGCAGGAGATGCTCGCCCGCGTCCAGGAGATGCGGGCGCGCGTGGTCGAGGCCGAGTCCCAGGTGCCGCTCGCCATGGCCGAGGCATTCCGGCAAGGCAACCTCGGCATCCTGGATTATCTGCGGATGAAAAACATCCAGGCGGACACCTCCATGCGCGACAGCATCGCCAGCCCCGGCACGGGCAAGGAACCCAAACCCAAAGCCCAGTGAGCGCCCGGCGCCTTGAGCCATGGAAGCCATCCTCACCATCCTGGCGATCATCGTCCTGTCGGCCCTCTCGAACCTGATGCGCCGGCGGACCCCGGATGAGGCGCCGGCCCCGCCCGCCGGCTCGGAGGAGCCCTGGCCGGCGGCGCCCCCGCCTCCGACGGCCCGGCCGGCAGACCAGCCGGCCTCGCCATCGGCGCCTTCGCGCGGATTCGACTGGGAAAAGGAATTGCGGCGGCTTTTGGAGGTCGGGCCTGCGGAGGAGAAACCGCCGCCTCTGCCTCCGCCCCCGGCCGCTCCGCCTCCGGTGATCCAGCCGCCGCCAGCCGCGCTCGAACCGCGGGCGCCGCGGCTCCGGCCCCGGCCCGCTCCCGCGCCGGCCGTCCGAGCTTCCACGGCGCTCCCGCAACCGCCGGCGGCCGCTGCGCAACTCGCGCCTGCGGGGCGCAGCCAGCCGGCGCCCGCCCCCATGCCGATGACGGCTCCAGCCCAGAGCCTCCTGCTCGATCGGTCCAAAGAACGGGCGATGTACCTGGATTGGCTGCGAACCCCCCGAGGGCTGCGCCAAGCTGTGGTGGCTCAGACCATTATCGGCCCCCCCCGCGCATTCGATGATCTATGAACCTTGACGACGCTCAAAAACAACAAGTCCGCCAGTGGATCGAGCAAGGGCTCAAGCTTTCGGAGATCCAGCAGAAGCTCTCGCAGGATCTGGGGATCAGCATGACGTACATGGAGCTGCGGTTTCTGATCGACGATCTTCGCCTGCAGCCGAAGGATTCGGACGCGCCCGCACCGGCCGATCCGGTGATCCCAGCCGCTGCTCCGGCCGATCGCGACGAGAGCGATCTCGATGAAGCCGGGGGGGGCTTGGACGGCGCGGCGGAGCCGGCGCCGGCCCCGGGCGGCGGTCGCGCCCAGATCAGCGTCGATCAAATGGTCCGGCCCGGCACGATGCTGAGCGGCAAGGTGACTTTCGCCGACGGGCAGAAAGCCGAATGGTATCTGGATCAGATGGGGCGTCTGGCCCTGGCCCCCCAGCAGCGCGGCTATAAACCCTCGCAGGCGGACATCCTCGCCTTCCAGGACCAGCTCCAGTCCGAGCTCGCTCGCCTCGGATACTGATCGCCTCTTGCCAACCGCAGCCGCCCGGCTATTTTCAAGGGCATGACGAGCCGAACCGGTCCCGCGATGGCGATTCTCTGTGCGCTGCTGAACCTGGCCTGCCCGGAATCAGGAGCCGGCGATTGGCCGCAATGGCGCGGACCGGATCGAGACGGTCGGGTGTCAGACGGCGAGCCATTCCCGGAAGCGCTCCCGGCGCAGGCGTCGCCCGCGTGGCGGATCGAGGCGGGAGGCGGCCATTCCGGGATTGTCGTTACCGATGGGAGCCTGGTGTATCTCGACGAGCGAGAGGGGCGGGAGGTTGCGCACCGGCTGGATGCGCGGACGGGCCGGGAGATCTGGCGCCAGCCCTATGCCGAAGCCCACAAGGACGAGTGGGGGGCGGGCCCCCGGAGCACGCCCTTCATCGACGACGGCCAGGTGTTCGTCCAATCCTGCCGGGGCGAGTTCCGGTGCCTGGATCTCGCAGACGGCAAGATCCGGTGGGGCGTCAGCTTCGAGAAGGACTTCGGGGCGGTGTTTACCGGAGAGAATTTATCGCAAACAGGCGCGGCCACCCGGCGGGGCAACAACGGTTCCGGCATTGTCGACGGCCATCGGGTTTTCGTTCCCGTGGGCGCCACCAACGGCGCGAGCGTGGTGAGCTTCGACCGGCGCACCGGCCGCAAGCTCTGGCAGTCGCAGAACGATGCGATGGCCTACTCATCATTCCTGGTGCGGGAGGTGGCTGGGGTGCGGCAGGTGATTGTGTTCTCGGCGCATGCCTTGATGGGCTTGCGGCCGGACGACGGACAGCTCCTGTGGAGAGTCCCGCTCAAGACATCGGCCAACCGGCATGTGCTGACGCCGATCGTGGTCGAGGATCGGGTGATCGTCGGCTCCCACACCCTGGGGATGGTGGCGACGCGCATTGTCCCCGAGGGCGCCGGACTTCGGGCGATCCCCGCCTGGACCAACAGGAATCTCAAGATCAACCTTTCAACCCCCGTCACGGCGGGGCATCATCTGTATGGATTGGGACCGGGCAAGCGGCTGGTTGCATTCGACGCGCGAACCGGCCAGATCGCATGGTCGCAAGCCGGGTTTGGGGATTACGCATCGCTCATTGCGCAAGGCGATCGGCTGCTGGTGCTGACCGATCTGGGCGAGCTGGTGATGATCGACGCCGATCCGGCCGGCTACCGGGAACGCGGTCGCCTTCAGGTCTGCGGCAAGACCTGGAGCTTCCCCGCCTGGGCCGGCGGCCTGCTCTACGTGCGCGACGAACGCGAGATCACCTGCTGGAACCTGAAATCGGATCCGCGGCCAGGCAATCGGTGAACCAGCCTGGGCATCTCGCGGGCGGGGGATCCGGAGATCCCATTGTGCCGCACGGTTGAAGGGATATTCCAATGCGTTTACCAGCAGCAACCTTGTGGTTTGAGGTTCATCCGCGGCCGGATCTGGTCGACGAGGCGGCCGGGATCGAATCCTGGTGGGGCGCGCGGCTCCTGGCCGAGGGCCTCATGGCCGAGGCGCTCCGCTCGATCGTCCGGGAGCAGGGGCCCGAAGCCATTGTGTTCCCTGCCCTCGGCTCTTCCGGTCCGGAGCCGCATCCGCCGCCGTCGAGCGGCAACCCGCTCGCCCCCGAAACGATCCGCCGGGCGGCACGGTTTCCCCTGTGGCTCCTGGCGCGGGTATCGCCGGATTACGATCCTCAACCGCTCGCGCGATTGTTCGACGGCCGGATCGAGTCCTCGCCCTGGCGCAAGGTCATGGATCGGATCCGCGAGAAATGGACAGCTCAGGGAAAGCCCGGCTCGGCCGTGGTTCGCGTCCTCGAGGGTCTTTGGCGGATTCGATGGGAGATGCGCCTGGACTCTGCGCCTGCGGCTTCCGCCGCATCGGTCAGGCCGCCGGATGCCCGCCCGGCGCTGAGCCGGCCATGGACCGAGGATTTTGCTCCCTGGCCCGAATCGCCGGAAACCGAAGAGGTGATGAGGCTGGCCCGGCTCGAGGGGTGGCCCGGCGCGCCGGATGCGCCGGCATTGCCCTCCGAGAATCGAATGGCCTGGCTGTCGGCCGGCATCAACCTGCCGGAACCGCTCATCATGCCCGCCAATGATTCCGAAGCCAGGGAATGGGCGGCCGTGGCACAGGCGTTCGCCGGCCTGCTGGATTCGCTCGTCCCCAGCCTGTCGAAAAGCCAAACGGGCGGATTGTTGATCGCGGGAGGGGACGAATTCCTGGCGGCACTGCCGCCGGCGGACGCGATCGAGACCGCGCGGGAGTGCTGGGATCGCTGGTCCCGACAGCGATGGATGCTGCAGGGGGAGAGGGTGGGTTTTTCGGCCGGGATCGCGATCGGCCCCCGGGACAGGCCCGCATCCGTCATGGCACGATGGGCAGCGGCCACGAGACGGCGCGCGCGCGCCGGGCGCACGTGGACAGCCGGCAACGCCCTCGGCGCGCGTTGGTCTGCCCGATCCTGGGACAGCGGCAATCGCGAGGCTGTGGGAGTAGCCTGCATGGACGCCGCCGGACGGGCGGATGACACCGGGCACTATGAGTTCCCGTTTGCCGCCGGGAGCCAGGGGGGGGCTTCCGCGGCGTTCGATCTGCTCGACCTCTTGTTGCGGCACGGGCCAACCCGCCAACGATCGATCCCGGGGGGGCTGGTGTTCCCCATGACGTTCTTTCGCCAGGCGCTTGCGGCGATGGAAAAAGATGGCCTGAGCCAGGGCTCGCCCGTGGAGTTCGTGAATCCCGGGGCAGACGGCGGCCGAAGACCAGCAGAGGGGAAGGTTCAAGGAAATGCATCGGCGGAAATCGGATTCACGTCGGACACCATCGAGGACACCGTCGAGTGGCTGGACCGTGAAATCCAGTGGGCAATCCAGAACTCGGTCGAGACGGGGCATGCAAGACCGCATGGGGCGGGGGATGAACTGCGGCGGCTGGTCCGGCGTTATCTCGAGGAGCTGGCTGAGGGCGCTGATTCGCAGGCAACGAGGCCGTTCCGCTTGTTTGCGGACGTGTTCCGGCTGGCAGCCGAATTGAACGAACCGTAGCCAATGCGCGCTTACGAATTCAAGCCATCGGATGCGCTGCGGCTCGCGGCGAGGCCGGCCGCAGGATTTGGAATCGACCCGCTCGAGCCTGCGGCCTGGCCGGCGCCTGCCATCCTGTTTCGGGCGTGGCACGCCGCGCTGCAGGAGGCCTTTCCCCAGGTCCAGCTATGGGAGGAGACCCACGCTGCCGGAACCCGCGGACAACATCCTCAAGGATCGGCCCGCACGCAGCGCTTCGGCGCGCTCACGGTGGCGGGCCCCTTCCCGTGCCGGCACGAGCGCGAGGAATATCACTGGCTGTTCCCGCGGCCGGCGGATGTGATCGGCGCCGGATCGGAGGGGCTCGATCTCCTGGCGCCCATCGCAGGCGAAAACGCCCGCAGCAATCTGCCGCCGCCCTTGCGCCATCTCCTGGCGGCCCCGAACCGGTCCGGGCCGCCGGCCGGCGGCGATCGGAAGGACCCGGGCGACTGGTGGGAGCGAGAGGCCATCGAAACCTACCTGCGCCAGGAGCGATCGAGCCCCGCCCAATGGTGGCGCAGCGTCGATCTGTTCGAGACGCGCTGGGAATGGCCCGCGTCGCCTTCGACGCCGTCGGCGAGCACCCGCCCCGGCTGCGTGCATCTCCGGATGCACGAGGACATCGCCATCGTCTTCCTGGCGGCTCTGCCCGCGCCGCACACGCCGGACCTGGATGCGATCGCGCTTTGGCGGTCGAGCCATGGGCCATGGCTGAGCCTGGGCCAGCGCCGCAATGTCGGCGAGGTGATTCCGCTGCCGCCATTCGACCTGGACGCGATGCTGCCGGTGAGCGCGCCGGTGGCTGGGAAGCGTGTGAAGTGGCTGCTGCTTTCCCCGGCCGTGTTCCCCGCGCTGGCGGGCCGCCCCGATCATCCGGGAGGCTGGCTGCCGTCGTGGGTTTGCCCGCGGACCGGGCAAGTCCTGCTGCGCCAGGGCGACACACGGCGCCCCGGCGAATCCCGGCCCGCCTGGCGGCGCCGGATCCGGTCCCTGCCCGGACTGGACTGCCGGCTGGTGGCGGCCCGTGTGCCGCCGCCGCTGGTGTTGGACGGCTGGAGCGCCCGCCGGCATCTGCGGGTGATGGACCCGGAGCTGCAACCCGGCCCGCGCCGGCGCTGGCTGGCCGTGCCCGCGGGATCGGTCTACTACTTCGAGGGGCCTGACGCGGCCCGGCTTGCGGACCAGCTCAGCTGGCATGGCGCGCGCGAAGCGCCCGGGCGAATCCGGCAGATCGCGCACCGCCAAAGCGCGCTGCTCGGCGAACAGGGGTTCGGCCTCGGAGCGTGCGGCCCGTGGGATTACGCAGATCGATGACCCTGATGTTTGGCTCCATTCCCCTCTCGCTGCAGGTCAATGGAACCGAGCGGATTACAGTCGGCCAAGCCTTGGTTGTGGGGCCGGGCTTGCGTATCGGCATGTTGCTCGTGGTCAATTCTGCCAGCGGCCATTGTGGTCGCGGCAGGCAGGCCAGGGCCATTGAAAGGCTGTGTCCGAAATGAACGCTCTGCCCGTAGGCATACCGAAGTTGCTGGCCGGTCGCCCGGATACCCAGGCGATCGCGAGGGCGTGTTCGTCGCCATCGGGTGACCAGGACGGCGGCGGGGCACCGGATCACCCCTACAGCCCGGTGCGGTTGTTGATCCTGCAGCCGGTCGGAGGGACGGCCTGATGGCGGACCAGACCTCCGAGCCGGCAAGCCTGTCGACACTGGAATCCCACCTGTGGGAGGCTGCGAACATCCTGCGCGGCCCGGTGGACGCCTCGGACTTCAAGTCGTTCATCTTCCCGATCCTGTTTTTCAAACGCATCAGCGACGTTTACGACGAGGAGTATCAGATCGCCCTGTCGGAGTCGGGCGGGGACATCGCCTACGCGCAGTTCGCCGAAAACCACCGGTTCCAAATCCGGGAAGGCTGCCACTGGAACGATGTCAGGGCCACGACGACCAATGTCGGTCAGGCTATCCAGCGGTCGCTCCGCGAAATCGAGAAGGCAAATCCCAATACGCTCTGTGGGATTTTCGGCGACACACCCTGGAGCAACAAGGACCGGCTGTCTGATGCCCTGCTCCGGGACCTGATCGAGCATTTCTCGAAAATTCCGCTGGCGAACAAGGACATCGGCGACGACGTGCTGGGCCAAGCCTACGAATACCTCATCAAGAAATTCGCCGACCAAACCAACCGCAAGGCGGGCGAATTTTACACACCGCGCACTGTCGTCCGTTTGATGGTCGAAATCCTCGATCCCAAGGCCGGGGAGACGATCTACGATCCCGCCTGCGGCACCGCTGGGATGCTCCTTGGGGCGATCCAGCACGTCAAGGAGGCGGGCGGCAACGTAAAGACCCTATGGGGCAAACTGCATGGCCAGGAGAAGAACCTGACCACCAGCGGTATCGCCCGGATCAATTTGTTTCTGCACGGCATCGAAGATTTCCAGGTCGTGCGCGGTGATACGCTCCGCGATCCGGCATTCTTCACCGGAGACAGCCTGGCCACGTTCGACTGCGTGATCGCCAATCCGCCGTTCAGTTTGGAGCGGTGGGGTGAGGACGCCTGGATCAACGACCGCTACGGTCGCAACTTCGCCGGGGTTCCGCCGCGCAGCAGCGGCGACTACGCCTGGGTGCAGCACATGCTCAAGTCCATGTCGTCGGCGACCGGCAGGATGGCGGTGGTGCTGCCGCACGGCGTGCTGTTCCGCATGGGCGTGGAGGGCAAGATACGCCGGGCCATCCTGGAGTCGGACAAGCTGGAGGCGATCATCGGCATGGGGCCAAACCTGTTTTACGGCACCGGCCTCGCGGCCTGCATCCTGGTCTTCCGCGCCCGGAAGAAGCCCGACCGGCGCAATCGTGTTCTGATCGTTGACGCCTCGGAGCAGTTCAAACGGGGCCGCAACCAGAACACCCTGCTGCCCGAACACGTTGACGAAATCCTCAAGTGGTATGCGGGGTTCAAGAGCGTGAAGGGCGCGGCTAAGGTGGTCACCCTGGACGAGATCGCCAAGAACGATTGGAACCTCAACATCCCGCGTTACGTCGAGCGCGTGAACAACGAAAAGACCATCACGCTGGACGAAGCCATCGGCAACCTGAAGACCGCCCTGGCAGACGCCTACGCCGCCGAGGATCGCCTGAAGGGCCTGCTGCGGAAGGAGGAACTGCTTAGATGAACCGAACCGACGCCCGACCCAAATGTGTCGTCATCGCCGGCCCCAATGGTGCGGGCAAGACGACTTTTGCGCGGGAGTTTCTTCCGCGGGATGCCGGGGTCATCCATTTCGTCAACGCCGACCTCATTGCTGGGGGCTTATCCCCGCTGCGCCCCCAACTGGCTGTTCTGGCCGCCGGACGACTCTTCCTGAGAGAACTCGACCGTCTGGCCCATGCGCAATCCGATTTCGCCTTTGAAACCACTCTCAGCGGGTTGGTCTATGTGGCGCGCCTCAAACGCTGGAAGGCCGCCCGCTACCGGATCGAAATCGTTTATCTCCGGCTGCCCTCGCCCCGCCTCGCCCTGCGCCGGATTGCGGCGCGCGTGAGGCAGGGTGGCCATGACGTGCCTCGCGCGGATGTGCTGCGCCGCTTCGACCGCAGTTGGTCGAACTTTCAACACGTCTATCGCGCGCTGGCCGATGCCTGGGCGGTCTATGATAATTCCCAGGTCAAACCCCGTCTGATGGAAACTGGACCATGAAAACCAAGACCGGAAAAAGACCATCCAAGACCCTGGCCGCTGCCGCCGGCAGGGCATTACGCCGGGCCGCGCTGGTGGCTCGCAAAACCGCCCGCGCTTACGGGACCCCCATCTACCTGTGGAAGGACGGGAAAGTCGTGGCCGAGAAACCCTGACAGGTCCGATGACCACCCGCATCACCCAACAGCAACTGGAGTCCTACCTGTGGGGCGCGGCCACGCTGCTGCGCGGCCACATTGATGCGGGCGACTACAAGCAGTTCATTTTCCCGCTGCTGTTCTTCAAACGCCTCAGCGACGTTTACGACGAGGAGTTCGAGAAGGCGCTCAAAGATTCCGGGGGTGACGCGGACTACGCGGCTTTCAGCGAGAACCACCGCTTCCAGGTGCCGCCCGGCGCACACTGGCGCGACGCGCGAAACAAGCCCAAGAACATCGGCAAGGCCATCCAGGACGCCATGCGCGAGATCGAGAAAGCCAACCCGGACCAGCTCTTTGGCATCTTCGGCGACGCCCAATGGACCAACACCGACCGGCTCCCGGACGCGATGCTCAAAGACCTGGTCGAGCACTTCTCCACGCTCACGCTGACCATCGCCAACGTCCCCGAAGACGAGCTGGGCAACAGCTACGAGTTTCTCATCAAGAAGTTCGCCGACGACAGCGGCCATACCGCCGCCGAGTTTTACACCAACCGCACCCTGGTCCATTTGATGACCCTGATGCTCGATCCGCAGCCCAGGGAATCCATCTACGATCCGACTTGCGGTAGCGGCGGCATGTTGTTGAGCTGCGTGGCGGAGCTGAAGCGGCGTGGCAAGGAATACCGGACGCTGAAGCTCTACGGCCAGGAGCTGAACCTGATGACCAGCTCCATCGCCAGGATGAACATGTTTTTGCATGGCATCGAGGACTTCAAAGTGGTGCGCGGCGACACACTCGAGGCTCCGGCTTTCAGCGATGGCGATACCCTCCGGCAGTTCGACGTGGTGTTGGCCAATCCGCCGTATTCCATCAAGCAGTGGGATCGCACGGCCTGGTCTTCCGACCGGTATGGCCGGAACTTCCTGGGCACGCCGCCGCAGGGCCGGGCCGACTACGCCTTCTTCGGCCACATCCTAGCCAGCCTGAAGCCGAGGTCCGGCAGGTGCGCCATCCTGTTTCCGCACGGCGTGCTGTTCCGCGATGAGGAGCAGGAGATGCGGGCCAAGCTTGTTGACCTGGACCAGATCGAGTGCGTCCTGGGCCTGGGGCCGAACCTGTTCTACAACTCGCCGATGGAGGCGTGCGTGGTGGTGTGCCGCATGGCCAAGCCCAAGGAGCGCCGAGGCCGCATCCTGTTCATCAGCGCGGTCAACGAAGTCACCCGCGAGCGGGCGCAGAGCTTCCTCGAGCCGGAACACATCGAGAAAATCCTGAAGGCACACCAGGCGTTCAAGGACATCCCGGACTTCGCCAGGGTCGTGCCGTTGGACGAAATCCTCCGCAACAACTCCAATTTGAGTATCCCGCTTTACGTCCGGGCCAAAGGCAACGGGGGAGGATCGGCTGCCGCCTCGAGCACGAAGCCGTTGTCGAAGGTCATCGCGGAATGGGAACAGAGTTCGGCGGCGCTGCGTTCGTCCATGGCGGCGTTGCTCCGGAGTCTCGAACGACCGGTTGCAGGGCTGGAGAAACGAAACGTTAACCCCAAGGGTTAATACTATTTGACAAGGGAGGACCGAGGTGGATATTCTGTTCCGGACCAGCAAGCTGGCGAAGCTTTTCAACGACGAGCGCGCCCTGCGGCGCGAACGCGGAGATCGCCAGGCGGAACTCATCATGCAGCGGATGGCGGAATTGCGGGCGGCGGAGAACCTGGAGGCACTGCGTTTCCTGCCGCGCGCCCGCTGCCACGAGCTGAAGGGTGATCGCCGGCGGCAGCTCTCGGTGGACTTGAACCACCCTTACCGCCTGCTGTTCGCTCCGGATCACGAGCCGGCGCCTGAACTGCCTTCGGGCGGCCTGGATTGGAAACAGGTCACGCGGATCATCATTCTGGGTGTGGAGGATACACATGCGTAAGCCAAACCAATTGGAACCAAACTATGCCGTCCCGCCGGGGGCGACGCTGCTCGAGACGATCGAGTCGCTGGGCATGTCGCAGGCGGAACTTGCCTCGCGGATGGGGCGGCCCCTCAAGACGATCAACGAGATCGTCAAAGGCAAGGCCGCCATCACGCCCGAGACGGCTTTGGAATTGGAGAAGGTGCTGGGAGCTCCTGCCTCGTTCTGGAACAACGCCGAACGTAACTACCGGGAGACGCTCGCCCGGCTCGAAAACGAACGCCAGCTTGAACGAGAAGTCGCCTGGGCCAGACAGTTCCCATACGCGGAAATGGCCAAGCGGGGTTGGGTGCCCGGGGCCAACGCTGGCGTCCAGCGCGTGCAGGCTCTGCTCCGGTTCCTGGGCATCGCCTCCACCGAGCAGTGGGCGACCTTTTCCCTGCAAACCCAAGGCGCTTACCGGGAATCTCGCTCGTTTCAAAGCGACTCCTACGCCCTTGGATGCTGGCTGCGCCAGGGGGAGCTGGCGGCGCAGAAGATCGCTTGCGCCCCCTTCTCGGAAACCGCGTTTCGCTCCGCGTTGCAGGAGGCACGGACCCTGACCGCTGCCCCCCCGGAACAGGCGGAGCAGCGTTTGCGAGAGTTGTGCGCCGCGAGCGGGGTCGCCTTCGTCGTGGTCCCCGAGATCAAGGGGACACACGTCAGCGGTGTGACCCGCTGGCTCCACCCCGCCAAGGCCCTGATCCAACAGAGCCTCCGGCACAAGACCGATGACCATTTCTGGTTCACGTTCTTTCACGAGGCCGGGCACATCCTGCTGCACGGCAAGAAGGCCGTTTTCCTCGAATTCAACGGCATCACCGATCCCAAGGAGGCGGAGGCGGACCAATTCGCCCGCAACTGCCTCATCGCCAGCGCCGAGTGGGATGCGTTCCTCAAGGCCGGCAGACCCACACAAGCGAGCGTCCGCGCCCTGGCCCGCAAGCTGCGCATCGCCCCGGGCATCGTGGTCGGACGCCTCCAGCACGATCGGATCATCCCGCACAGCCACTTCAACGAACTCAGGACCACGCTGCGTCTGACGCCGTCCGCCGCACGTGTTTCACCGTGAGCAGGCCCGCCGCGAGCCCATGCCGCGCAAATCGACCAAGTCAACCGCGCTGCGTGAAACAGGCATCCTGCCTGTGAAATGTGGCACGGGCATCGCGCCTGTGCCCGCCAGCACGAAAGCCAACCCAAGCCTCAAGTCCGGCTGGCAGCGGGTGCGGTTTGGCGATGTAGTGCGGTTTGTGAAGGAACACGCTGACCCCGAGAGCGGCGAGTTCGATAGGTATGTGGCTGGCGAGCACATCGAGACCGACAATCTGCACATTCGCAAGTGGGGCACAATCGGCGATGGTTATCTTGGGCCAGCATTTCATCGGCATTTCAAAAAGGGGCAGGTGCTCTACGGGTCTAGGCGGACGTATTTACGCAAAGTCGCCGTCGCGGAATTTGACGGCATCACGGCCAACACGACCTTTGTGCTTGAGCCAAGCTGTGATGAACTCATCCCTGAACTCCTGCCTTTCATCATGCAGACCGAAGCGTTCAACGGTCATTCGGTCAAGCAGTCAAAAGGTTCAGTCAACCCCTACATCAACTTCAAGGACATCGCCTGGTTCGAGTTCGCCCTGCCGCCCAAGGTTGAGCAGCGCCGGATCGCAGAAATGCTGTGGGCGGCTGATGGGGCTGTGGAGTCATACCGGGTCTGCGTCAAACAGCAGACCAACTTGGTGCAGGCCATGAGCAGGGATTCCTTTGACCACTCCAAAGCCACAACAACGCCGCTGGGAGAGGTAGGAGTGTGGATGAGTGGTGGGACTCCTGACAGGTCGAATCACGCTTTCTGGAGTGGGCGCATTCCGTGGGTCAGTCCAAAGGACATGAAGGTTGATGTCCTCATGGACGCGGAAGAACACATCAGCGAGGAGGCACTGGAACAGAGATCGAAGCTGGTTGAGGCGGGAACGATTTTCATCGTCGTTCGAGGCATGATTCTCGCCCATACCTTCCCGGTTGCGGTCACGGGTAGGCCAATGGCGTTTAACCAGGACATGAAGGCGCTCAGAGTGTCAGGTGACTTCGATACCAAGTATGTTTTTCACTGGTTGCGCCACCGGGCCAGAGCGATTCTCGGAATTGCCTCTGATTCATCGCATGGCACCAAGCGGCTGCCGAGCGAGCATCTTTTCGGATTCGGGGTTCCAAAACCGGCACTGGCAGAACAGCGTCAGATCGCTGAGAACCTTGATAGATGCAATGGCGCTATCAGCGATTTTCAGCAGCATATTCGGAGGCTGGAGCAGATGAAAAAGTCCCTCTCGGCGGAGTTCTTGGGAGGGTGACAAGTATGTTTAACGAAGCCAACAGCGTTGAGGATTACGTGCGCGACCTGCTCTGCGGGAAGCAGGATGCTGCCGTGCGCGAACCGTTGTTCAAGGGGACCACGCTCCCAGCCCTGGCACACGGCTTGGGCTGGCAGTTCATCCCCGCCGACCAGTTGCCGCGCACGTTCAACGATATGTTGGTCGAGGCGCATCTGCGCCAGGCGCTAATCCGGTTGAACCCGGAGATCGCCGAGAAGCCTGACCGCGCCGATGAAGTGATCTACAAGCTCCGGGCGATCATCCTGTCGGTGCAGAGCGACGGCCTGGTGCGGGCCAACGAGGAGTTCACGGCCTGGCTGCGCGGCGAGCGGTCCATGCCCTTTGGCCCAAACAACCAGCACACGCCCGTCCGGTTGGTGGACGTCGACAACATCGGCAACAACCAGTTCGTTTGCACCCAGCAGTTGGTGGTGTCGCCGAAGAAGCTGCGGCCCGATCTGGTGCTGTTCATCAACGGCATCCCGGTGGTGGTGGGCGAGGCTAAGACGCCGGTGCGCCCGGCCATCAGCTGGGTGGACGGCGCGGCCGACATTTACGAGGATTACGAGATCAACATCCCGGCGCTGTTCGTCTCGAACGTGTTTTCGTTCGCCACGGAGGGCAAGACCTACCGCTACGGCTCGATCCGAATGCCGCTGGAATTGTGGGCCCCGTGGCGCAACCCGGACCAGGGCGAGGTGCCAGGTGGATTGTCCGAGCTGAGCGTGGCGGTGGGCAGCATGTTGCGGCCCCAGGTGGTGCTGGACATCCTGAGCAGCTTTAGCCTGTTCGCCACGGACAAGAAGCGCCGGAAGATCAAGGTCATCTGCCGCTACCAGCAATACCAGGCAGCCAACCAGATCGTGGAGCGCGTGCTGGTGGGTCTGGTGCGGAAGGGGTTGATCTGGCATTTCCAGGGGTCAGGCAAGTCGCTGCTCATGGTCTTCGCCGCACAGAAGCTGCGGCTGCATCCGGCGCTGAAGAATCCCACGGTCATCATCGTGGTAGATCGGATTGACCTGGACACGCAGATCACCGCCACGTTCAACACGGTGGACGTGCCGAACATCACCCCGGCAGCCTCCAGGGGCGAGTTGCAGCAGATGCTCTCCCAGGACGTGCGGAAAATCATCATCACCACGATCCACAAGTTCGCCGAGGCACCGGGCGTCCTGAACGACCGGAAGAACATCATCGTGATGGTGGACGAGGCACACCGCACCCAGGAAGGCGACCTGGGCCGCAAGATGCGCCAGGCGCTGCCCAACGCCTTCCTGTTCGGGCTGACAGGCACGCCGATCAACCGGGCCGACCGGAACACGTTTTGGGCATTCGGAGCCGACGAGGACCAGAACGGCTACATGAGCCGCTATTCCTTCGAGGAGTCGATCCGGGACAAGGCGACGTTGCCCCTGCATTTTGAGGCGCGGCTGGTCCAGTTGCGGATTGATAAGGATGCGATTGACGAGGCGTTCAAGAACATCACCGGCCACATGTCCGAGGACGACCAGGCTGAGCTGTCCAAGATGGCGGCGAAGATGGGCGTGCTGGTGAAGTCGCCGGAGCGCATCCAGACGCTGGCGCGGGACATCGTGGAGCACTACCAGGGCAAGGTGGAGCCGAACGGGTTCAAGGCGCAGGTGGTGGTGTTCGACCGGGAGTCGTGCCACTTGTTCAAGCAGGAGTTCGACAAGCTGCTCCCGGCTGAGGCGAGCGCGGTGGTGATGACCACCCAGGCGGGCGATCTCTGGAAGGCCCAATACGAGCGCAGCAGGGACGACGAGGAGCGGCTACTCGACCAGTTCCGCGATCCGGCCCACCCGTTGAAGTTCCTGATCGTGACCTCGAAATTGTTGACGGGCTTCGACGCGCCGATCCTCCAGGTGATGTATCTGGACAAGCCGATGAAGGATCACACGCTGTTGCAGGCCATCTGCCGCACGAACCGGCCTTACCCCGGCAAGAGCCACGGGCTGGTCGTGGAGAAGGCCCTGCGGAGCACGCTGTTGAAATACCAGCTCCACCGCGAGCAGGAACTGTTCGACCAGGCCTACGAATACATCCGGCAGTATTATTGATCTGGGTTGCTCCTCGCTCACAGACCGCACGGGTATGCTCGCTCGTCGCGCCTTGCCAGCTCGCCCAATCCCCTCCAGCAAAATCGGAATTCATTTTTGCACAGACCCTTATGGCGATAGCCATCGGCGAATTACGCAGGATCGTCCAGTCCGACAGGCAAGGCAATGGGGTCAAACATTGACTATCGACATTGCCGCCTTCAGCCGGCCCGCGAACTGGGCCAGCTGCGCCTCTTTCTCCGCCCGGCGCCAGAAACGCCGAATCCCCTGCGCCGCCGCCGCATACTTCAATCCCCGCACCTGCCTCACCACATCCACCAGCCTCCAACCCAGATGCCGCGTGGCCACCGCCATCGTCCCGTCTCGCCCCCAATCCCCGTACTCGTCCGCCATCTGCGCCCACCTGCGGCCCAGGATCGATTCGGCTCCACCCACGATGGCACCCCACTCCGGCCGCGCCCGCGCCGCCGCTTTGCGGATCGCCTCCGCCTGCCCCTCCGGGTTCCGCTCCGCTGCACGCAGGAGCGCCGCCGCCTCTGCCGCATCCCCCAGCACCACCCCAGCCACGATCCCTTCCCACGGGCTGTCCATGCGACCCTGCCGGATCGGTTGCTCCGTGTACGCGACCAGCGCCGCACGCTGCTCCTTCAGGCGCCGGCCCCCGCACCCCGATTGGATTCGATCCCGGGTCAACCACGCCGGCGCGACCTCCAAGCCCGCATATGCGCGCCAGGAACTCCACCGATGCTCCCGTAGCACCCTCAGGCGCCGAGCCACCAATTCGGCCTCAGGATCCGCGCAGCCCGCGACCTTCGCCCGCCGCTGTTCTTCCTTCGAGAACCCCAGCCCACCGATCCGCACCGGATTCAGATGGCCGTAGCGGGCCACCGCATCCAGCGCCGCCTCCTGCCGGATGAGCACCGACTTGAACCGTCCCTGGAACACGTGCCCCTGCCGGCGGTGCGCCCCGTTGAACTGGATCGCGTAGGTGGTCTGAAGCCAGCGGAGCGCCTCGCTCAGGCCCGATTGCCGGCACCGCACCAGCAGGTGGTAATGGTTGTCCATCAGCACGAAGGCATGGACCTCTGTCCCGAACCGTTCCGGCAGCTCGGCCACCCGTCCCAGGAACCGCATTCGATCCTCGTCGGTGCGGAAGACCGCCTCCCCGCCGTTGCCCCGGTTCGTCGCGTGGTACCAGCCATCGGGAACCTGGATCCTCCAGCGCCGCGCCATGCCTCCAGCCACTTGCGGCTTGCCGACAATGTCAACTGTCGATGTTTGCCACCATTGCCTCATTTCGCAGCGGCGCCAGCATCGGAACGGCGGAAGAGGCTGCGGATCTGTTCCGGGGTTGCGGCGACGCGGGGCTGGAAGGCATCGCTGGAGACGTAATCGAGGAGGCTGCGGCGGAACTGGCGGACGACGGGATCGGACTCGAGGTTCGAGACCAGGTCGATGCTGCAGACCATGAGGCGGCCCCGGCCCACGCGGGCTTCGAACGCCAGGCCCAGCTTGCGCGCGGTGAACCAATCGTCGATCACCTGGACAGCAGGCGCCATCTCGGCGGGAAGAGGATCGAGGATCATCGCCCCGGCGCGATGGATGAGATACCACCACTGCCAGTTGCTGTGGGATTCGGTGGGGAATTGGCGGAACAGCGGATGGGCGGGGTCGCAGAGGATGCCGAGCGTGTGAGGGGCCTGGCGCCGGGTCCAGGCAGTGTTCCAAAAGATGCTGGAGAATCCGAGGGCGACGGGGCCCTGGCGATCGCCTTGAACCTGCTGGGGCGGGATGAGCAGCAGGACCCTCCCGCCAGCATCGAGCGCATCGAGCGCCACCGAATCGAGGTCGTTGACCACGGTGATCCCGGCGGGGATCGAGGTGTCGATCCCGGCGGGATACACCCAGATATCCCAGTCGTTGCGGAACGGCGTGCCCGGCAGTTGGACAGCGAGCCGGAGTGACTGCGGGGCCCGGATCCCCGCCAGGGATGTCTCGATCTGGCCGACCGCATTCTCCTGGCCCGCCCCAAGGCGATGCGCCCCCAGCGAGCCCTCGCGAACCGGATGCCCGGACGCGTTTTCGAGGGACCACCGGACCTCGGCCGGTTCGGCGGAGGCCGGGCCGAAGTGGGCGATCTTGACCGGGACGCGGAGCGATTCGGCGGCGGTGAACACACGTTTCTCGAGCAGGGCCAGCGGCACCGTCGAGTTGCAGAACCGGCGGAACTCGGCGGCGGTCACATAGCCCTTGCTTTCCCAGAACGGATCCAGCACGCCGACCAGGGCGGTGCCTTGCCCCGGGAAATCGTGAAGGTCGAGCAACTGGAACCCGCCCATGCCCGGCGTGCGAAGGGCCGACTCGATATCCTCCTTGTAGCAGAGGGTCTGGAGCTTGCCCGAGGCCGCCAGGAACGCGCGGGCCTGATGGCCCATGTGATGCGCCTCGAGCCGGTCCCGGAAAATCTCGAAGTTGCGCGGCTTCAGATAGCCGCGGTATTTCCGGATCTCGTCGAAATTGGGGTAGACGCACCACTGGCCGATCTCGTGGCTGATGACGGGGACGGGGCGGGCCTGGATGTAATCGCGATAATCGGTGACGGTTTCGGGCGGGCGGGCATTGATGCGGGATTTGAGGCCGGCGCCCCAGGCCTGGATGCGGGGATCGGGCGTGACATGGAACTGGTTGACGGGCAGCTGCGGCCATCCGGCGCCGCTGCTGTAAAGCCGGCGCGGATCCCGAGCCTTGTAATGCTCGACCCACTTGGTCAGGTAGGCGCCAGCCTTGGGGCCGCCCGGCTCGTTGCCGTAGAGAAGAAACACGAAGGACGGATGATTGCCGTAGGCTGACAGGATCCGATCCGCTTCCCGATAGATCCAGGCGTCGACCGGCTTGCCGTCGCCCAGGGTGGTCGATTGGTTGGCCCATGAGCCGCACTCGACATGCAAGTAAAATCCCGCCTCGTCGGCCGCCGCGAAAGCCGCCTCGGGCGGGCACCACGAGTGGAACCGGATATTGTTCAACCCATGGTCCTTGGCCACGCCGATCAGCCGCCTCCAGGAAGCCGCGTCGGTGGGGGGATGGCCGGTGAGCGGGAAGATGCAGCAATCGAGCGTGCCGCGGATGAACAGGGGCTGGCCATTGAGCACGAATTGAGTGCCGCGCGCCGCGATCTCGCGAAAGCCGAAGGTCGATCGGACGCGGTCGCTCCACCGGCCGTCGTCCGTTTCCAGACGCATCTCGGCCGCGTAGAGGCAGGGATCGAACTCGCTCCAGAGGCGCGGCGGCCCGTCGAGCCGCAGATCCACGGCGCAAATGCCGTCTGCCCCTGCATCGGAAAGCGGCGCGCCCGGTTCCGGGGGCGCGTTGAACCGGGTTCGGGCGCGGCCGGCGATCCGGCCGGTCTCCGGCTCGCGGATGACCGTCTCGATCGTGCCGGCCGCAGGAGTATCGAGGGCGTTGCGGACGGGAATCTCGAGGCGAACGGATCCATCGTTGCCGGGGGCGATGCGCGGCGCCTCGAGGCGGACGGCGGGGCGGGCGCGAAGCTCGAGCCGGCCGGCCAGGCCGTTCCAGTTGCCTTGGGTATGATCGCTGACGCTGTGGGAATTGACGCCCACATCGACCACGAGCCGGTTATCGACCCGGATGGTGAGCTGATACCGGCCCGGCGCCAGGATCCCGAGCAAGTGCTCATGAGGCGCCGACAGGCTGTCGTTGGTCCCCAGGCAGCGCGGGGGCGATGCAGCGTTCTCGCCGGCGAGCCACACCCGGGTTTCCCAGTGGGGCCGCTCGAGAAAGAGGGTGATCGGGCGCCCCGCCCAGGACGGCGGCACATTGAAATCCCGCTGGTACCAGGCGGCTCCCACGTAGCGCTTGTCGGGCTGGAGCCAGAAGGGGATCCGGATGCGGCCCGGCTGGCGATCGGGCTCGTATTCGGGCGCCGTGAAGAAGCTCCGGTCCACGATATCGCCCGTCCAGGCCGTCTCGAGGCTGACATCGTCGCCGATCCCCTGGGCGGGGAGCGATCCGGGAAGCCTCAGATGATGAGGCCGGGGGGAGGCGAACCAGGCATCGCGGATCCCGGCGTCCTCGCGATCGAGCTCGTAGCGCCAGCGGCCCGCCAGCGAGAGGGTGTGATCGGCGCCCGCGACATCCCGCGCGGGGGCGGCGATGACAACCGCCACGGCAGCCCAGAGGGCGGATCGCCGGATCGAACGAAGCTGTTGGCTGAAGCGTTGCATAATGTGTATCCCGCGGATGGCCGCCATCATCGCGGATGCCGGCGCCGGAGGCAAGACCGCCGTGCCGATGGCGCTCGAGAGCGGCGGGGCGCCTTCATTCGGCGACGCGCAGGACGACCTGGTAGCTCGAGATGGCGGCACCGGAAATCCATGCGCGGTCGCCAGGCAGATGGTTCAGGACCAGGCGATCGGTCACCCGCCCGCGCTCGGCCTTGTCCGCGGCCAGATAGGCGGCGCGCAGCGGCGCCGGGGAATCGATCGCCAACACGTTATCGACCGTGATCCGGCGGACGCCGTCCCATCGCCACTGCAAGCCGCAGCCGGAGGCGGCCTCAACCGGGCGGCCGTCGGCGGCCAGGCGGCGCCGGGCCTTCTCGTAGATCCAGCAGGGGTTGTTGAGGATGCCGACCAGGCCTGTCGCGATCTCGGCGGTGACCAGATTCGTCAGAGCCACCAGGTTTTCGGCCATCACGAAAGAGCCGTCTGCCTCGGAGCGAAACGCCAGCTCCGCCCGGATCGCCTGGCCGTGATCCACAGTGAGGCGGACCTCGAATCCGTTCGTGCCCTCGCGGATCTCCGCCTGCTGCAGCCGAAGCGGGAGCGCGGCGCGATCGCCGGCGAGGCGGACATGGCCGATCCCGTTGCGCTCGTGCGGCGACACCATGCGATCGAGGCGGCAAGGGACGCACTGGGCCATGATCCGGGCCCCCCAGCTCACCGTGTGGACGGCCTTCGGCGAACGCCGCAGAATCATCTTGGCCGATTCCCAGTGGCGCACCCCCAGGCGCTCGCGGGGGGCGTGGTCAATCTCTCCCGACAGTTGCAGCGAGAGCCATGCGCTGGCCAGGGATCGGAACAAGTCGTGCTGGGTCGAGGCGAAGAAATATTCCCCGGGATGGAAGACGGCGCCGTCGGCGGAGCGGGCCTGCATCTTCTCCAGAACCTCGAGCCCGCGCAGCACCCAGGCCCAGGCGTCCGGATCGCCCCCCCACACCGCCATCAACACGTGCTTGCCGAGCCAGGACGGATTGCGGAACAGCTCCCAGTCCTGGCCGTTCGGATAGACAAAACCCCCGTCGGGTAGCAGCATCCACTTCAGGTTTTCGTAGATCGGCGCCACGTTGAACCGCAGCGCCTCGGGCATCGGGCGGCGCGTCAGGGCGAAGTCCGGCGCGCAGCCCAGCGAGAGGCTGAACGTGGTCATGTAGTCGGGGTGGACGATGTTGTGGTTCTCGAGCGTGAAGTCGTCGAAGATGTTCGCGCCGGTGAACTGCTCGCGCACCGGCCGGCCGTCGACCTCGGTGTCGTTTCGCTCGTCGGCGGGGCGAAGAAAGGAGGACAAGACCCATTTCTGATACGCCTTCTCCCATTCGGCATAGCGGGCGTCGGACGGAAGCAGCACCATGGCGACGGAGAGGATCTGGCTGTTCCAGGCGTTCTCCTCGGCCTTGGTATCGGAGCGAAGCTGGTGAGGGGGCTCGGATTGAGCGATGCGGCCGGCCTCATGGGCAACCACGCGGCCCACCCCGTCCTGCAGATCGGCGGGCAGATCGGCCCAGACATACCATGCGCCGCGCCCCAGCATCTGCGCCCAGTGTGCCGACTGCCAGGCATCGCCCCACCTCTTCCCGTCACCGGTCGGCCGCGAGCCGGTGACATGCGTGGCCACCAGGTAGCGCATCATGGGCGCCAGCGTGTCTCGCAGCAGCTGAGCACGGGAGACGCCGACGGCTCCCTCGTCGTAGGGGCCGAAGCGGTGCAGGAAGGCGAAGCCCTCGATGGCCCCGGTGTTGGGCCGAATCCAATGCTCGCCGCTGCGGCTTTCGGTCAGCAAACGCAGCGACGCATCCTCCTCCCACGGATGCACGGTCCCGAGCAGATAACGCGCCTGCTCGAGCGCCGCGCGATAGATGCGGCCCTGGGCATCGCGCACCGCCGCGGGCGCTTCTGCAGGCAGGTGGATCGCGAGAGGATTCGGCGCGCCCGGGCTCGCGCCTCGAGTCCCTGAGCCAGGGGGAGGCGGCGCGGTTTCGGACACGGCCTGTCCCATCGCGCAGAGGCAGAGCCAAACCGACAGGGTCCCGAGAGCCAATCCGTGTTGCATGGCGGGCATTGTGCCGTCCTGCCGGCCGGAGGGCCACAGATTTCCAGCCGCTGCGCCATGGGGATGAGGGCCCCCTGATCGAAGGCGCGGATGCCGAATGGGACGGCGGCAACCTCAGCGCCCGCCTCCCGCAGCCGCCAGGTAGGCGGCCAGCGCGCGACCCAGGTCCCGCCCCAGCGCCCGCGCGCTCTCGGCATTCACTTCGATGCCCAGCGCATCCGCATAGGCGATCTCCATGCTCGCCACCAGCGCGGCCCGGGGAAACGCCGAGCGCGCCCAGGCCGAGCTCGAACGGCCCGCCGGATCGTTGCCGCTCCGGTTCCACGCCAGGCCGTATGCCAGGCAATCCTCCGCGCGAAATCGAATCGGGCCCTCCTGGACTCGTTCGAGCACGGCGGCGAATGCCTTTTCCCTCTCCCAGAACTCGGGCTCGGGAGACCCCACGAAATAGGCCCGGTCATTCCATTCGCCGCGGATGTGAGGGCAATGCAGGTCCAGGAACACCCGCACGCAGTCCCCCCATCGCCGCCCCCGCTCCATCAGGGCCGCCACCTCCGGATAGAGCGGCGCATCGATGTAATCGCGGTTGTGATCGTGCGGGGCGCGGTATTTCCCCTGGTCGCCCGCCTCGACGCCGTCCTTGTCCATGAACGGGATCGCCACCAGCTCCCACGCCTTCCGCCACTGCCGCCCGGCCTCGTCGTCGGCCAGGACGGCCTCGAGACATCCTTCGAGCGCATAGGTGGCCATCGCCTCGCAGCAGTGATGCCGCGACGTGACGATGACAACGCCAGCCGACCGCGACCGGTCCAGACAGCCCGCCCGCAGCATCTCGACCGGCCGGCCCGCGCGGCTCCGAACCAGCGTCTCAACCGCGAGATTCGGGTGATCCCGATGGCGATCGAGCCAGGCTTTCAGGTGAGACTCGAGATAAGGCGGGCAGAACGCGTAGCGCGCCTCAGACGCGCCTGCGGGGACTTCGGCGTCGAACGACCACGCCGGCCGGCCGTCGGCGCCCCGCGACGATCGCACAGCGCCGGCGCCCATCCACCGCCAATGCGCGCCGCCATCGATGCTGACCGCCGGGCCTCGCACCCCCAGGGGATTGCGGCCCGTGAACACCACGGCCACCGGCGTCTGCGCGGGCGCCCGCAGGCGGAAGCTGAAATAGAACCACCATTGGTTCGGCACCGTGTCGCGCTGGTCGGGCGCCACCCAGACCGTCCGCCCCTGGATCCGCTCCACAACGATGTTGCCGCCGGGATAATCCGCGTCGATGCGGAACGCGGCGGCCGGAGTCGGATCCTCGCGCTGCGCGGGGCCGGGGACAAGGGCCGGCTCGGCGCACGCGGCCAGGCATGCCCCCCAGCCGATCACCCCGCACGCGCCCGCAGCGCGCCCGCAGCGGCCCGCGATCCAGCGGATCGATTCTCGCTTGCTCATCGACTTCATCATCGTTTCAGCTCACTCGTAATGCAGGGCCTCGATCGGGTCCAGACGCGACGCCTGCCGGGCCGGGTAAAACCCGAAGAACACCCCGATGGCGGCGCTGAAGGCAAACGCCAGGACGATGGACTGGGCCGAGACCAGCGTCGTCCAGCCGAAGTTGGCGGACACGGCGCGCGCGCCGCCCACGCCCAGCCCGATGCCCAGCAGGCCGCCCGCCACGCTCAGGACCACCGCCTCGATCAGGAACTGCCAGAGGATATCCCGGCTCCGGGCGCCCACCGCCAGCCTCAGCCCGATCTCGCGGGTCCGCTCAGTCACGCTGACGAGCATGATGTTCATGATCCCGATGCCGCCCACCAGGAGCGAGACGCCCGCGATGGCGCCCAGCAGCACGGTCATGATCCGCGAGGTGGATGTCGCCATGGCTGCGATCTCCTCCTGGGTCCGGACCATGAAATCGTCGTCGCGGTCCGGCCCGATCCTGTGGCGCTGGCGCAGCAGCTCGACGATTTCCTCCTGGGTCCGCGCCAACTGGCCGGAGCCGGCGGCCGCCTGAACCAGAAACGACCGGAACGTGGTCGCCCCCGTCAGCCGGACCATGGCGCTCGTGTAAGGGACCAGGATGATGTCGTCCTGGTCGTTGCCCATCATCGCCATCCCCTTCGGCGCCAGGGCGCCGACGATCGTGAACGGAGCGTTCTTGATCCGGACCACCTGGCCCACCGGATCGCTGTCGCCGAAGAGCGTGGTCGCTGTGGTCTGGCCGATGACGGCGACCTTGGCGGCGTTGCGGACATCGGTCTCGGTGAAGTTGTCTTCGGAGCGCAGCGGCCAGGCGCGGATCTCGAGGTAATCCTCCCCCACTCCGAAGACCTGGGTGTTGAGATTCTGGTTGCCGGCGGCGATCTGGACAAAGGATCGGACCTCGGGGCTGACGCCCTGGATGCTGTGCGCCTCGTTCCGGAGTGCCTCGTAATCCCCTTTGGTCAGCGTCGGCGCGCTCCCGAACCCCATCGAGAATCCGCCTCGCGTCACCTGGCCGGAGAGGATCATGATGACATTCTGCCCCAGCGAGGCGATCTGCGCCTCGACCTGGGCCTTGGCGCCGTTGCCGATGCTGACCATGGCGATCACCGCCCCCACGCCGATGATGATCCCCAGCATCGTGAGCAGCGTCCGGAGCAGGTTGCGCCGCAGGGCCCGGATGGCCATCGACAAAGTGGCGAGCAGTCTCATGGGGAAAGGTTCATGGCCTGATGCTCCTGCCGCAGGCGGTCCAGCTCGCCCGATGCCATCAGCCGGTCCCGCACCGCCTGATCGCTGACCAGGCGCCCGTCCCGCATCACCACCTGCCGCCGGCAATACCGCGCGATATCGAGCTCGTGCGTCACCATGATGATCGTCATGCCCTGGCCGTTGAGATCCTGGAAGATGCCCATGATTTCGAGGCTGGTCTTTGTGTCCAGGTTGCCCGTTGGCTCGTCGGCCAGCAGCAGACGCGGCTCGTTCACCAGGGCGCGCGCGATCGCCACGCGCTGCTGCTGCCCTCCGGAGAGCTGGTTGGGATGGTGGCCGGCCCGGTCCTCGAGCCCGACCAGCGCCAGGGCGCGCGCCGCGCGCTCCTTCTGCTCGCGCCGTCCCAGCGTGGGCCGCGCATACAGCAGCGGCAGCTCCACATTCTCGAGCGCCGACGTCCGCGCCAGCAGGTTGAAGCCCTGGAACACAAAGCCGATCTCCTGATTGCGCAGGTCGGCCAGCTCGTCTCGGTTCAGCCCGCCCACATCCACCCCGTTGAGCTGGTAGCGGCCCGCCGTCGGCCGGTCCAGGCAGCCAATCGTGTTCATCAGCGTCGATTTGCCCGAGCCGCTCGCGCCCATGATGGCGACGAACTCGCCCGCCTCGACCGACAAGGATACACCCCGCACCGCCGGCACCTCGACCTCGCCCGTAAAATACGTCCGGACCATCTCATCGAGTTGAACCACAGGCGTCATGGTCGGGAAGCCGAGAGCCCGAATCACCGCGGAGGCCGTCCGAATGGCCCGCCAAACGGGCTCGAGGCCGCCGCCGTCCCCGGACGCGCCGCCGTCTGGTTCAGGCCGATCGCAACCTGGTCGCCCTCCTTCACGCCCTCGATCGCCTCGATGGACTGGCTGTCGCTGATCCCCAGCCGGACCGACACGGGACGGAGCCCCACCCCCGAGGTGTTGGTCTCGACCAGATAGATCGTGCGCGTGGCGGGCTTCTCCGCGGCCCCGGCCGCGGCTTGCGGCCCCATCGGGCGGCCTCCGCCGGCGCCCGGCCCGCGGCGTTCGCTCGCAAGGGATGCCCCCGCGGGCGGCGCCGAGGTGCCGCCGATCACCAGGGCGTTCTCGGGAGGACGAAACCGAAGGGCGGCGCTGGGCAGACACAGGACGTCCCGCCGTTCGCCCGTGATGATCGAGGCGTTGGCCGTCATGCCGGGACGCAGCTTGAGATCGTCATTGTTGACATCGACGATGGCAATGTAATTGACGACATTCTGGTTGGTGACGGGCGCGAACCGGACCTGGCTGACCTGACCCGCGAACTGGCGCCCCAGGTAGGCATCCACGGTGAACGTCGCCCGCTGGCCTTCGGTCACGCCCCCGACGTCCGCCTCAGACACAGCCGCCTCGATCCGCATCTTCCGGAGGTCGTTGGCGATGAGGAAGAGGGTGGGCGTGTTGAAGCTGGCGGCCACGGTTTGGCCCATGTCCACCGCCCGCGAGATCACAATCCCGTCGATTGGCGAATAGATCGTCGTCCGCTCCAGATCAACCCGCACCTTCTCGACGGCGGCCTCGCGCATGCGGACGGCCGCCTCGGCCTGGTGGAGGCTCACCAGGCTCTGGTCGTATTCGGACTGCGCGATCAGCTGGGATGCCACCAGCTCCTGGGCCCGGCGATGATTTAGCGCGGCCAGCTCGAGGCTGGCGCGGGCGCTGGCCAGCTCGGCCTCGGCCTGAGTGAGCGATTGGCGGATCGCCGAGGGATCGATCTGGGCCAGCACCTGGCCGTTGGTGACCTGCGAGTTGAAATCCGCCAGGATCTTCGTGATGATCCCGGACACCTGGCTGCCGACGGTGACGCTCTGGACGGGGCTGAGCTGGCCGTTGGCCGTGATCAATTGAGTGATGTCGCCGCGCGTGACGGGCGCCGTCCGATAATCGAGGGGCTCCGGCCCGTTCCGCCCCGCATACCACCGCCAGCCGGCCACGCCGCCAGCCGCAAGCAGGATCACCGCCAGCCATCTCCCCAACGAACGCGATCGAGCCCTGTTCATGCAATCATCCTGTCCGCGTCGCATTGACGGCCTTGCCAGCCTGCGGGTCAATCACAAACTGGCCCGGTGCGGGCTGTCAGTCAATAGTATTGACACGGCCGTCTCCATGAGGGCACCGTCGCGGTTATGGCGCGCAGATTGCGGGTGCAATACCCGCGATCGATCCCATCCTGAGCCGAAGAAGACCATGAGGCAACAAACTGACCCGCCAAGGGCTCGAAAGGACGGCCGACCGTGACGCCGCCCTGGATGATCCTGCTAATGGGCGTGTTTGCCGGGATGAGCTTCTTTTTCGCCCTGGCGGAGACGGCCCTGTTGTCGTTGAACCGGTGGCAGGCGCGGCGGCTGGGACAGGAGGATCCGGTCCATGGAAGCGACGTGGCCTGGCTGCTGGATCAGCCGCAAGATCTGCTGGCGAGCCTGGCCTTGGGCAACACGCTCGCCAATGCCGGGATCGTGGTGCTGGGCCTGGGGCTGGTTCTGTGGACGGATTGGCCCACGGGGCTGATCCTGGCGGCGGTCCTGGCTTTGATCCTGTTCGGGGGTGAGGTGGGGCCCAAGGCCCTGGCGGTGCGGATGCCCGAGTACTGGTCCCGGCGCATCGCGCGGCCGATGCGGGTCTGGCTCGGGCTGAGCCGGCCGGTGCGAAGGCTGGCGCAAGGGCTCACCCGGCTGCTGCTGCGGCTGATGGTGTCGCGGCTGCCACCGGCCTCGCCCTCGGTGAGCGACGAGGAATACCAGGAGCTCCTCGAGATGGCCTACCAGCAGGGCACTCTGGCCGAGTCGGAAAAGGAGATCATTCTCCAGATCATCAACCTCGATCGCCGCACCGCGCGCGAGGTGATGCGGCCGCGCGCCCAGATGGCCTGCATCTCCGACGATTTGACCATCGAGGAGATGATCGCCGCAGCCCGCAAGCACAAGCACCGGCGCCTGCCGATCTACGACGAAACCCCCGACACCATCGTCGGCGTGCTCAACACCCGGGTCCTGCTGCTGGATCCGCAGGTGGACATGGCGGAGGCGATCGAGCTGCCGTCGTTCGTGCCGGCCTCGATGAACCTGCTGCGGCTGCTCGAAAGCCTGCAGCGGCAGCAGCGGGGGCTGGCCATCGTCCTCGATGAATATGGCGGGACCGCCGGCCTGGTCAGCACCGAGGACATCCTCGAGGCGATGATCGGCGAGATTCGAAGCGAGGGCGAAGCGGCCGGGTTCGTGATGGAGAAGCTTCGGGAGGGGGCCTGGCGCGTCAACGGGACGATGCGCCTGGACGATTTCCGGCGCGAATACCCGGAGATGGGTGAGGCGGCCGAGGTGGAGACGATGGGCGGCCTGCTGGTCCAGCGGCTGGAGCGGGTGCCCCGGCCCGGGGAATCGGCGGTCTTTGGCGGGCTGCGGCTGACGGCGTCGCAGGCCGACGAGCGCCGCGTCCGGGAGATCCTCGTGGAGCGGATGGGAAAGCGGGGGGCATTCTGACATGGAACCTGCTTGGCTTCACTGGACCGCGATGGGGTGCGCGCTGGCGCTCTCGTTCTTCCTGTCGGGGATGGAGGCGGGGGTCTTCGCGCTGAGCCGCCTGCGGATTCGCCAGCGATCGCGGCAGGGGGACGCCCGGGCGCGGCTGCTGCTGAGCTATCTGGACGAGCCGGAGCCTTTCTTCTGGACGATCTTGGTGGGCAGCACGGTGTCGAACTTTCTGGTGATCGCCCTGGTGGCGATCGGCCTGCACGGGCTTTGGGGGAGCCGCCCGCTGCTTCTGGGCCTGGCCTTGCTGGTCGGCGTGTTCCTCCTGTATGCGGTCGGCGATCTGCTGCCCAAGCTGCTGTTCCAGCGCATTCCGAACCGGCTTTGCCTGGGGCTGGTGCGGCCTTTCCGGTGGGTCTATCTGGGTCTGTCGCCGGCGGTGGCGCTGGTGACGTGGCTGGCGCGACTCCTGTTGCGCTGGACCGGAGGGCGGATGTTCACAGGCCGGATGTTTGGCAATCGGGAGGAGCTGCGGGCGCTGATGCAGGAGTCGGCGCAGGGGTTGAGCTCGCAGGAGCGCGCCATGATCAACTGGGTGCTGGACCTGCAGAACCTGCGGGTCGGACAGATCGTCCGGGGCATGGATCAGGTCGTGAGCGTGACCACCGAGACGCCGATGAGCCGGGTGCTGGAGCTGTGCCGGGAGCATCGGCTCACTCGCCTGCCGGTCTGGCAGGCGGCCGGGGGCGAGCCCCGGCGCGTCGTGGGCGTCGTCAGCCTGAAGGCGCTCCTCTACCAGGCCGATCCCCGGGCGGACCGCCCCGCGGGGGAGCACGTGAAGCCCACGATCTATCTGGACGAAGATGTGCGCTTGGAGATCGCGCTGCGCCGGATGCAGCGCAGCGGGCATCGCATGGCGATCGTGCTCGGGCGGGATCGGCGCGAGATCGGCATCGCCTGTCTCCAGGACATCCTGCGGGTGGCGTTCGGGGAGGTGCATCTCTAGCATGGACACGGGCCAAGTCATCCTGCTCGGTTTGAAAGCCGTCCTGGTGCTCGGCCTGGTGGTGGCCAACGCCTTCTTCGTGGCCGCCGAGTTCGCCCTGGTCCGGATCCGCGAGACCCAGCTGGCCCCGCTGATTCAGAAGGGCCACCGGCGGGCGCGGATCGCCCGGGAGATTCTCGGCAACCTCGACGCGTACATCAGCGCGACGCAGCTCGGGATCACGGTTGTCGGCCTGGCGCTGGGCGCCCTGGCGGCGCCGGTGTTTGCGGCCTTTCTTGCCCCGCTGTTCGACCTGCTCGGCATCGATTCGCCCCGGGTCCAGCATACGATCAGCATCCTGGTGGGGTTCCTGATCAACACGTTCCTGCTGATCGTGGTGGGCGAGCTGGCGCCGAAATCGCTGGCCATCCGGCGCACGCTGCCGACCACGCTGTGGGTGGCCGAGCCGGTCCGATGGTTTTACGCGGTCTCGTACCCGTTCATCTGGGTTCTCAACGAGTCGTCGCAATGGCTGCTGCACCGGTTCGGCATCGAGCCGGCAACCGAGCTGGAGCTGACCCATTCCGAGGAGGAGCTCCGCCTCCTGTTCCTGGCCACCCAGGCTCGTGTGGGCGGCTCCCGGGTCGGGCGCGACCTCGTCCTCAACGCGCTCGATCTGCGCCGCCGGGTCGCCCGCGAGGTCATGCGCCCCCGCCGCGAGATCGTCGGCCTCAGCACCCAAGCCAGCATGACCGACTGCCTCGAGACCGCCGAGAAGACCCGCTACTCGCGCTTCCCGCTCTGCGAGGAGGGCGATGTCGACCGGACGCTGGGCGTGGTGCACCTGAAGGATCTCTATGCCCAGCGCCTGAAGGCGCGGTCGGGGGCGGACCTGACCGCCGTGATGCGGCCGCTCATCTACGTGCCGGAAACGGCCCGGCTCGAGAGCCTGCTGACCCTGTTCCTGGAGCGGCGGCTGCACTTCGCCATCGTGGTGGACGAATACGGCGGCACGGTGGGCATGGTGACCTTGGAGAACGTGCTCGAGGAGATCGTGGGCCAGATCCAGGACGAGTTCGACCAGGAGAAACCGCTGCTCGAGCCGCGCGGGGACCAGGCGTGGGAGCTGTCCGGAGCGCTGCCCCTGCACGAGCTGGCGGACCTGATCGGCGAGCCACTCCAGGAGGAGGGCATCAACACCACCAGCGGGCTCCTGACCCAGCGGCTGGGCGGGTTTCCCAAGGTGGGGGATTGCCTGGCCCTGGGCCGCTTCCGGCTCCGGGTCGAGGAAATGGACGGCCTGCGCGTCGCGCGCCTCAAGCTCACCCGCGAGCCCGAGCGCCCCGCCCCGCCCCCGTGACTCGCGATGGCTTTTGGCTTGATAACCGTCAGCCGCTTGCGTAGGCAATTGCGCCGTGTTCATGTCCCAATAACACCCTACCGATGAAAACGACCCATTCGATGATCCTGGCCGGCCTCCTGATCGGCGGCTCCCTGCCAGCAGCGGCCGGCGAGCCCAACACCCTCACTCCGCAGGAGCTGTCCGACGGCTGGATCCTCCTGTTCGACGGCAACACGCTGTTCGGATGGAAATCCGTCGGGAATGCCCAATGGGTCGTTCGCGACAGCGCCATCGAAAGCCGCTCCGGCGCCGGCTTCCTCGAGACCACGACCGAGTTTGCCGACTTCCGTCTCCGTGCAGATTTCTGGATCGACGAGGCGGCCGACAGCGGCGTGTTTTTCCGTTGCCCGGCCGAGGGCGCCATTGATTCCGCGAGCGCCTGCGAGGTCAACATCCGGGATGCGCACGAGCGATGGCCGACGGGCAGCATCTGCGGTGTTGCGCCGGCGGCGGTGAAGGCGTCGACAACGGGCCGGTGGACCGGCCTGGACCTGACCGCCGAAGGCGATCGCATCTCGGTCAGGCTCGATGGCCGAACCGTGCTCGAGACCACGGATGCCCGCTTTGCCCGGGGCGCGATCTGCCTCCAGCAGTTCGACGGCAAAGGAACGGTGCGGTTCCGCAACCTCAAGATCCGGCCGCTCGGCCTCCGGAGCATCTTCAACGGCAAAGACCTGACGGGCTGGCGCGAGATCCCGGGCCACAAATCGGTCTACTCCGTCACTCCGGAAGGATGGCTGAACGTCAAGAATGGCAACGGCGATCTCCAGTCCGCTGGGCAATACGGCGATTTCATCTTCCAGCTCGAGATCATCTCGAACGGGACGCATCTCAACAGCGGCGTGTTTTTCCGGGCATTGCCCGGCCAGTTCTGGAGCGGCTACGAAAGCCAGATCCGCAACCAGTGGGAGGGCAATGACCGCGCCAAACCGGTCGATTTCGGGACCGGCGCCATCTACAACCGGCAGGCTGCGCGCCGGGTCATCCCCAACGACCGCGAGTGGTTTCAAAAAACCATCGTCGCCCACGGACGGCACCTTGCCGTGTGGGTGAATGGAATCATGGTCAGCGATTTCCTCGACTCCCGCCCGCCGCACGAAAACGCGCGCCAGGGCTATCGCGCCCAGGCCGGCGTCCTCAGCCTCCAGGGCCACGATCCCACAACCGATCTCTCCTTCCGCAACCTGCAGGTCGTCGAGCTCCCGCCGGCGCGGCGCTGAATTTCAGCACAGTGTTCCGGTTTGGCCTTGTTCCCGAACCGCCGTCCTTTGCCGTTGCCGCGGCGAGCGCGCTGCTTCTGGCGATCGTTCGGCGGCGCAAGCCGCACAACTGATCCCTTGACCACGGCCGTTTCGACTCATCATTGGTCCTTGGCGTTCGGTGACCCCAAGGATGAGCCAGCGACCCGGCTCCCTCTTTTTCCTTGGCTCTGTTCTTGAATCCACGATGTGTTGGCTTGCCATTCATTCCATCCCGCGTATAGTGCCAGAGTAACCCATGCCGCCAGGCCAGTTGCCACCATCGGATGCAGCATTAGGGTGTCCGGATTGTGAGGGGGGTGAGTTGGGCGGCAGTGGATTTAAGAACCAACCTCAACTCCATCAAGCATATGGCTGAGAAACAAACATTTGCTGGTTCGAGAGGGCGGGCGTTCCTGGTTGCCGTCATGGCCAGCCTGGCGCCCATCGCCTTTTCACAGGCCGGCACCGCATTCTTCGATTTCGAGTCCAATCCGGGCGATATCTACCCGGATTACGACCAGCGCGGCAACAGCACTTGGCTTTTCGACACCTTGCCCGGCGGCGGATACAACGGGTACCTGAGCATCACCGAGTCAGCGAACGGCCAGCGAGGGGCCATCGTGATGCCGGATATCGACAATGGATTGCCGATCAAGGCCTTCACATTCGAGGTGTTGGTGCGCATCGGGGGCGGCACGGAGAATCCGGCGGACGGATTCAGCTTGAACTACGCCAAATCGAACGATCCGGTCATCCAGCAATGGCCCAGCATGAATGGCTTTGCCGCCGCGCCAACGGGCGAGGCCAACCTGCCCGAGGAAGGCACCCAGACCGGGCTTGGGATCGGGTTTGACGCATGGTGGAGCGGGGAACCGGACGTGATCGGCATCTCGGTCCGGGTGGAAAACCAGTTGGTGTACACGCATCCGATGCCCAACAAGCACACGACAGCGGCGGATCCGACCTCGCTCCAAACCGGGCCGCGCTCGGCGACGGCTCCGGACGATCCGGTTGTTCAATTGCCGCTGCTGTCATGGGTCCCGCTTCGAGTGGACTTGACTGAGGACGGCAAGATCTCTGTCTCCTTCAAGAACACCGTCCTGATCACGAACCTGCAAACGACCTTCCAGCCGGGGCCCGGCCGGCTGATCTTCGCCGGACGCACGGGCGATGCTCGCCAGTTCCAGCACGTCGATAACATCCGGCTCACGACGGTTCCGGCCGGCGCGATCCTGCCTGTGCCAGGCAGCGCGTATCTCCGGCCCGACGGCTTCGCATTCGAGATCCTGGATGTGGGCGCCAGCGTGCTCGATCCCAACAACATGCAGCTCAAGTACAACGGCCGCGACGCGGCCGGCGCCACCGTATTGAAGAACGGCCCTACCAACCGGATCTATTTCAGCGATGTGAATTTTATCACGCCATCGGGCTGGACGAACACGCTCGAATACGTGCTCCACGACACCCTGGCCATCCCGCAAACCCTGACCGGTCTGGTGTCGCAGGTGGTCTCCTCCTACGCCACGGTGAAGGCGTCCGATGCCGTCCCCGCCGCCAGCGTCGCGCTGGAGAAGCCCGGTTTCAAGGTGCGCGTGCATCAGCTCCCCCTCGGCCGCTTCCCGGGCGACGCCAACTTGATGCTCAATGCCGAACGCCATCTGCGCGACATGTTCATCAATCCCGCCACGCTGATGCCCTACGCGAATTTTGCCGACCTGACCGCCGCCGTGAACGGGTTCTTCACCGACGAGAACTACCTCAACTGGAGCGTCAATGACGATTACAGCCAGGCGGACCGGGGCAACTTCACCTCGGCCAACGGCTACTTCGAGGAACCGGTCCCCGGCATCCCCGGCCTGGTCGACACCGTCAACCCCCCGCCCGTGACCATCAACACGGACAATTTCGCGGCGGAGATCACCACGGTCCTGCACCTGGCGCGGGGCTATTACCGGTTTATCGTGAACAGCGATGACGGGTTCCGCGTCACCACCGGCCCGCGGGCGCGCGATTTCTTCGCAGCCAACCTGGGTGTCTATGACGGCGGCAAAGGCTCGAGCGACGTACCGTTCGACGTGTTCGTCGAGGAGGACGGCTACTATCCCGTCCGCCTTGCCTGGTGGGAAGGCGGCGTCGATGCGAACATCGAGTTTCTCGTGCAAGGCTTCGAGACGGGCGCCAAGACCCTGATCAACGACACCGCGGTCGCCGGCGCCATCCGCGCCTACCAGGAGACCACCGGCGCTTCCCTGCCCACGCTCTTCTCGATGAAACCCTATCCCGGCGAGACCCTGATCCCGATCAACTTCGCCATCCAGGCGGTGGTCGAGGACGGCGTGTCGAATCCGCTCGACAACAGCACCGTGAAGCTCCGTGTGGATGGTGCGGATGCCGCCGTCGCCTTCCAGAAGGCCGGCACGAAGACCACGGTTGCCGCCAGCGGCTACACCCTGCGGCCGAACGCAACCCACACCGTCCAGGTCATCTATGGCGCCTCCGGACAAACCCCGGCCACCAACTCATGGACGTTCACCACGATACCGCAATATGCGGTGATCCACGCCGCCGATGCAGTCCCCGCAGCCAGCGTCAACAAGTCCAATCCCGGTTTCCGACTTTTTGTGAACCAGCGCGGCGGCGATCGCGGCCCGGTCGACGGCAATTTCATGGAAAACGCGGAACGCCACATCCGCGGCGCCTACCTCGATGCCGCCTTCCATCCGGAGGCGAACCTGGCCAACCTGGGCCTGGCCGGCCCCGACGGCTGGTTTATCGAGCCGGAGGTCATCAATCACAACGGGAACGGTAACGCCGGCGCCGTGGGCGTGTTCACCGACACATCCACCCCGGCGTTCCCTGACGAAGCCGCCCCTGGCATTCCGGGAACCACATCCAGCACAGACTATTACGTGACCGAGATCTTGACCTTCCTCGAGCTCAAGGCTGGCTACTACCGGTTCTGCGTCAACAGCGACGATGGCTTCAAGATCACCATCGGCAATGCCTGCCGCGATTATTTTGCCGCGCCGGCCGCTTACTACAGCGGCGGCCGCGGCCAAAGCACCGCCGATTACAGCCGGTTCGACTTCCAGGTCGAGGCCGGCGGCATCTACCCGTTCCGCCTGCTCTGGTGGGAGGGCGGCGGCGACGCCAGCGTCGAGTTCTTCGTCGAGAACATCCAGACCGGCCAGCGCGTCCTGGTGAACGACCCCTACAACACGCAGCTGAACCCGGTCCCGGCCTACTGGGATGGACCGGTCCCGCGGCCGTTCCTCTGGTCGGTGCGCCCGTTCTTCTATGAGGCGCCCTACGAGAACGAGATCTTCGACATCACGCACCCCATGGAAGCCGTCCTCATGGACGGCACCGCGCTGCAGGTCAACGACGACTCGATTGTGGTCGAGATCAACGGCGCGGCTGTGGATCGGACGCTATCCAATAGCGGATCCCAGACCACGGTCGCCTTCGCGCCGGTCGGAGGCGTCAACCAGATCCGCCTCGTCTACGCCGACACCGCCGGCACACGCTACACCAACGAATGGTACCATTACTACAACACCCCCGACCTCCAGAGCCCGCTGCCTCTCGACAGCGCCGAGGAGCGCGGCATGACCGTTCGCGTCTGGCAGATCAGCCCCGGGTTCGACGCCAATATCCAGCCGATGATCGATGTCGCTGAGCAAATGCTGGCAGGGTTCTGGGGCCCCAACGTCGCCAACCTCGCCGCTGCAACCCCCGACGGCGCATTCCTGGTCGACCTCATCAACTGGAACCAGGACGCTCCCTCTGGCGTAGGCAACTTCACGACCACGGCCCCTGCCGCCGCCCCGGTCGCCGATGTCCGCATCCCCGGCATCCCGGGCGCCACGATCCCCGCAGGCCGAGGCACCGACAGCATCGCAGCCTCGATCGAGGCGTATGTCGAGTTCCCGGCGCCCGGCAGCTACCGGATGGGGATCAATAGCGACGATGGATTCCAGATCACCCAGGGCGCCCCGGCCAACTTCGGGCAGCTCGTGATCGACCAGCCCGCATCCGCCGCGGGGAGCTGCGGCGCTTACAGCGGCGGCGCCGAGTACGGCGGCGCTTTCGTCTCGCTGCCGTTCGGCCAATCGATCACCGGCAAGATCGTCGTGGCCAACCCCGTCCTCGGCACCTCGGACCTGGTCAACGCCGCGGAGGTTCAGGGCAACATCGTCTATATGGACCGCGGGACATCGACGTTTGTCGAGAAGGCAAACCGAGCCGTCGCAGCGGGCGCGCGCGCCTTGATCGTCGGGCACGACTCCGCCGCCAGCTTCCCGGCGATCATGGGCCCGATCGCCTTCGGCGACACCCGGCCGATCGTCCCGATCCCGGCGATCATGATCGAGCAGGCCGATGGGCAGAAGATCAAAGACGCCGCCGCCGCAAGCGCCGAAGTCATGGGCCGCATCGCCGCCGGATCCGGGCCGGCCATCGGCACGTTCTTCGGCGGCAAAGGCGACAGCGACCGCGTCTTCACGGTTCGCGTCCCGCAAGCCGGCGTCTACCCCATGCGCGTCCTCTGGTTCGAGGGCGGCGGCGGCGCCAATATCGAGTGGTTCACCGTACTGCCTTCCGGCCAAAAGATCCTCGTGAACGACCCGAACCAGCCCGATGCCCTGAAGGCATATCGGCGGCTCAAGCCAGCCCAGCCGCCGTCTCTGACCATCCGGCGGGACGGTTCGGGCCTGATCATCGAGTTCGAGGGCGCGCTCGAGTCCGCGCCCACGGTCCTCGGCCCCTGGGATCCGGTCTCGGGGAGCAGCCCGCTGCCGGTCACGCCGGAGCCGGGCAACAGGTTCTATCGTGCCCGGCGATAGCGTGACGGGCAGCGAGACGCGCGCCCCACCCTTGCGAGCGACCAGCCCAAAGGTGGGGCCACCGCCGCACGCCGCCTGAACCCCGAATCCATCCGCCGGACGCTGCGGCGGATGGAACGAGGCCGATCCGCCTCGATCGGGGCACAAAAAAGGACCGGGGGATCGCCCGGTCCTTTTCGTTTTCAGAGGGGGATCTATGCCGGCTTGTAGCTCTTGATGGCCTTCATGTAGTTGGCGCGCTCGAAGGCGCTCGGGTCGGGGCACTTGTGCTGGCTGAGGCTGCCGTGCATCTGGGTGATGGACTCGTATTCGTGGGATTCCATCCACGCGCGCATATCGCGTTCGATGGCCTGGAGCTGGGGGATGCCGTGTTTGAGGAGCACGGAGCAGAGCATGGCGACGGACGCGCCGGCCATGATCATCTTGAGCGCGTCCGGGCCGGTATGGATGCCGCTGGTGGCGGCGAGGTCGGCCTGGATGCGTCCATGGAGGATGGCGATCCAGCGGAGGGGGAGGCGGCGCGCCTGGGGGGTGCTCAGGAGCACGTTGGGGAGGACCTCGAGCGATTCGAGGTCGATGTCGGGCTGGTAGAAACGGTTGAACAGGACCAGCCCGTTGGCCCCGAGCTTGTCGAGGCGATGGGCGACGTAGGCCAGGTTGCTGAAGAACGGGTTGAGCTTGACGGCAACGGGCAGCGTGACGGCGGACTTGACGGCCTTGAGGATGTCGAAATAGGTCTGCTCGACCTTGTCGCCGGTGAGATCCGGATCGGTGGGGATGTAATAGATGTTGAGCTCGAGGGCGTCGGCGCCCGCCTCCTGGATCTTCCGCGCGTAATCGATCCAGCCGCCGGTCGAGGAGCCGTTGAGGCTGGCGATGACGGGGATCTGGAGGGATTTCTTGGCCTTGGCGATGTGCTCGAGGTACTCCTCGGGGCCGAGCTTGAAGGCGGAGGGCTCGGGGAAGTAGCTCAGGGCTTCGGCGAAGCTGTCGGCGCCGTGCGACAGGTGAAAATCGAGTTCATGCTCTTCGAGCGTGAGCTGTTCCTCGAAGACCGAGTGGAGTACGACAGCGCCGGCACCGGCATCTTCCATGCGGCGGAGGTTGTCGATCTCCTCGCAGAGCGGGGAGGCGGATGGGACGAGGGGCGACCGCAGTTTGAGTCCCAGATAAGTGGTCGTGAAGTCCATGGGATTTGTTTTCGTTCGGTGGTTGGGAACGTATCAGTTTTCAGGCATGACAATGGTGATCAGGCGGAGGCGGCCGTGCCGGGGGCCGGGGCGCCGTCGCCGGAGAGCTTGCGTGCGGAGAGGTAGGTGTAGAGCTGCCAGCGGGCCTCGACGTCCTGCTGAGCTCGGGCGAAGAGGCGCTTGGCCTCCTCGGGCTTGGACTTGGTGAGCATCTTGAACCGGTTTTCAGACAGGAGATAATCCTGCACCTTGACCTTGGCGGCGGGCGAATCGAGCTGGAGCGGATTCTGCCCCTGGTCGGTGCGCCGGGGATCGTAGCGGTAGAGGAGCCACTGGCCGGAGTCGACGGCGAGCTTCTGCTGCTTGAAGCCGGCGCCGCGGTCGACGTCGATGCCATGCGCGATGCAGTGGCTGTAAGCGATGATGATCGAGGGGCCGGGGTAGGATTCGGCCTCGATGAAGGCGCGCAGCGAATGCTCGTCCTTGGCGGCCATGGCGATGCTGGCGACATAAACGCCGCCGTAGCTCATGGCGATGAGGCCGAGATCTTTCTTGGCGAGCGGCTTGCCGCCGGCGGCGAACTTGGCGATGGCGCCGCGCGGGGTGGACTTGGACATCTGGCCGCCGGTGTTCGAGTAGACCTCGGTATCGAGGACGAGGATGTTGACATCGCGCCCGCTGGCCAGGACGTGATCGAGCCCGCCGTAGCCGATGTCGTATGCCCAGCCGTCGCCGCCCACGATCCAGACGCTGCGGCGGACGAGGGTGTCGGCGACGCCCAGGAGCATGCGGGCCGTGCTCGAGGAATCGCCGGCGAGCTTCTGCTTGAGAGCGGCGACGCGCTCGCGCTGCTCGTGGATGCCGGCCTCATCGGCCTGGCGGGCGCTGGCGATGGCCTGAACGAAGTCGTCGCCGAGCGTGGGCGCGAGCTGGCGAAGGAGCTCGCAGGCGAACTCGCGCTGCTTGTCGAGCGACGCGCGGAAGCCGAGGCCGAACTCGGCGGTGTCTTCGAAGAGCGAGTTGTTCCACGTGGGGCCGCGCCCGTTTTGATCGACGGCGTAGGGCGTGGTGGGGAGGTTGCCGCCATAGATCGAGGAGCAGCCGGTGGCGTTGCCGATGACGGCGCGGTCGCCGAAAAGCTGGGTGAGGAGCTTGAGGTAGGCGGTCTCGCCGCAGCCGGCGCAGGCGCCGGAGAACTCGAAGAGGGGGCGCATCACCTGCTGCTGGCGGAGCTGGGTGACCTTGATCTTGCGGCGGTCCATTTCGGGAATCCCGAGGAAGAAGCTCCAGTTCTCGCGTTCCGGGAGGCGGAGGGGGGCTTGAGGCCGCATGTTGATGGCCTTGAGCTTGGCCTCGGTCTTGTTCCGGGCAGGGCAGACCTCGACGCAAAGGTAGCATCCAGTGCAATCCTCGGCGGCCACCTGGAGGGTGAACTTCATCCCTTTCCACTCGGGGGATCGAGCGTCGACCGACTTGAACGTGGCCGGCGCGCCCGCGAGGCACTGGGGCTCGTAGACCTTCATCCGGATGCTGGCGTGGGGGCAGACGACGACGCACTTGGCGCACTGGATGCAGGTCTTTTCGTCCCACACGGGGATCTCGAGGGCGAGATTGCGCTTCTCGTAGCGGGTGGTGGCGGTGGGGAAGGTGCCGTCGGGGCTGAAGGCGCTGACAGGGAGCTCCTCGCCGCGGTTGCTGTAGATGAGGCCGAGCGTGCGGGCGATTTCGGCCGGGGCGTCGGCGGTGAACGGCGGGGGCAGCTCGACCGTGCTCGACGCCTGGGCGGGCACGGGCACCTCGAAGAGGTTGGCCAGCGTCTGATCGACGGCGGCGATGTTGCGGGCGACGACGTCCTCGCCTTTGCGCCCATAGGTTTTCTTGATGGATTTCTTGATGGCGTCGATGGCCTGATCGCGGGGCAGGACGCCAGCCAGGGCGAAGAAGCAGACCTGCATGACCGTGTTGATCCGGTTGCCCATGCCGGCCGCGTGGGCAACGCTGGTGGCGTCGATGACGTAGAACTTGGCCTTCTTCCGGATGAGCCCTTCCTGGACGGGACGAGGGAGCTGATCCCAGATCTGATCTTTGGAATGAGGCGTGTTGAGGAGGAACGTGCCGCCAGGGATCAGAGGTTTCAGCATGTCGTAGCGCTCGAGGAACACCGGCTGGTGGCAGGCGACGAAGTTGGCCTTGTCAACAAGGTAGATCGAGCGGACCGGCTGCGGGCCGAACCGGAGATGCGAGATCGTGATGGCCCCGGCCTTCTTCGAGTCGTAGACGAAATAGCCCTGGGCGTAATTGTCGGTGTATTCGCCGATGATCTTGATCGAGTTCTTGTTGGCGCCGACGGTGCCGTCGGAGCCCAGGCCGTAGAACATGGCGCGCACGACCTGGTCCGATTCGGTCGAGAAATCGGCGTCGTAGGGCAGGCTGGCCTTGGAGACGTCGTCCTCGATGCCGACGGTGAAGTGGTTCTTGGGGCGGGCATCGCCCAGATTATCGAAGACGGCCTTGACCATCGCGGGGGTGAACTCCTTCGAGGAGAGCCCGTAGCGGCCGCCGACGACCTTGGGCATGGCGCGGAGCTTGCCCCATTGATTGGCGAGGCCTTCCTGGAAGGCGGCGATGGTGTCGAGGTAGAGCGGCTCGCCCAGGCTGCCGGGCTCCTTGGTCCGGTCCAGGACGGCGACGGCCTTGACGGAGGCGGGCAGCGCCTCGCAGAACCGGCGGGCATCCAAGGGGCGATAGAGCCGGACCTTGAGGACGCCGACGCGGTAGCCGTGCTGGTTGAGGTATTCGACGGTCTCGTGGGCCGTCTCACCGCCGGACCCCATCAGCACGACCACTCGGTCAGCCTCGGGGTGCCCGACGTATTGATAGAGCTGGTAGGCGCGCCCGGTGATCTGGGCGAAGCGGTCCATGGCCTTCTGGGTGATGCCGGCGCAGTGATCGTAGAACGGGTTGCAGGCTTCGCGGGCCTGGAAGAAGATATCCGGATTCTGGGCGGTGCCGCGCAGGACGGGGCGGTCGGGGTTCATCGCGCGCTGGCGATGGGCGATGACAAGGTTCTCGTCGATCATGGCCCGCATGATCTCCTCCGTGACAAGCTCGATCTTCGAGACCTCGTGCGAGGTCCGGAAGCCGTCGAAGAAATGAAGGAACGGGACGCGGGATTCGAGGGTGGCCGCCTGGGCGATGAGCGCGAAATCCATGGCCTCCTGGACCGAGGCGGAGCTCAGGAGCGCGAACCCGGTCGTGCGGGCGCACATGACATCGCTATGGTCGCCGAAGATCGATAGGGCATGCGTGGCAAGGGTGCGGGCGGAGATATGGAACACCGTGGAGGTGAGCTCGCCGGCGATCTTGAACATGTTGGGGATCTTGAGGAGAAGCCCCTGGGACGCGGTGAACGTGCAGGTCAGCGCGCCGGTCTGGAGGGCGCCATGGACGGCGCCGGCTGCGCCGGCTTCGCTCTGCATCTCGACAACCTGGGGGATGGTGCCCCAGAGGTTCTTGACGCCTTCGGAAGCCCACTGGTCGCACCACTCGCCCATGTTCGAGGAGGGTGTGATGGGGTAGATGCCCATTACTTCGTTGCAGCGGTAAGCGACGTAGGCGACCGCCTCGTTGCCGTCGATGAGGGTAAATTGCTTAGTTGCCATGGGACTGTTCGGTTAGTTCTTCCATTTGTTCGAGATACGCAAACACTTGCCGGGCCTCGGCCTCGTCCAGCTTGCTGAGGGCAAATCCGACATGAACGACGACGTAATCGCCGACATTCGCCTCCGGGACGAGCGACAGGTTCACCTCTTTGGCGATGCCGCCAAAGCTGACCTTGCCGATGCGATTCAATGGATCGTCATCGGCGATCGCCAAAATCTTGCCTGGTATGGCCAAACACATATGCAGCCGATCAAGGCCGGCCGGCCTCGCGGGCGGCGGCCAGAACCTGGCCCAGCGCAATCCCGCCGTCGTTGGGTGGAATCCGCTGGTGCCAATAGGGTCGGAACCCTTCCCGGGCCAACCGCCCAACCACGCATTCGGTCAGGTAACGGTTCTGGAAACAGCCGCCGCTGAGCACAACCCGCTCTTGCCCCACCTGATGCGCCACGGCCACGATGGCCTCGCAGAGCGCGTGGTGGAACCGAGCAGCGATTCGTGCCCGCGGAATCCCGCAACGCACATCGTCCAGAATAGCCCAAACCATGGGCTCCCAGTCAATCACCATCGTTGAGGTGCGAGGATCTAACTCTGAGCCTAAGTTGCTCTGATCCGAGTCAGCCGAGCCGCCCTGAGGCTGGCGCGGCAGGATCCGGATGGGATAGGCCGGCTCCGCTTCCGGACGCGGGGCATCGGCGAGGGCGAACTCGAGCTCCATGGCGGCTTGGCCCTCGTGCCGGATGGTCTGCCTCAGCCCGATGAGGGATGCGACGGCGTCGAAGAGGCGTCCGGCGCTGGTCGTCAGCGGGGCGTTGAACGGGCGTTCGAGCATGGCCATGAGAACGGGAAGCTCGCGGCTGGTGAAGGCCTGAACGGCGGCCACATCGCGCAGGGCAGCGGCGCCGGTTCCGATCATGGCGAACAGCAGGCCTAGGGCGACCCGGCGCGGCTCCTGAATGGCGCGGTCGCCGCCCGGCAGGCGGAACGGGCGGAGGGCCGCCAGCCGCTGGTAAGAGCGCCGGTCGACGTGGAGGAACTCCCCGCCCCAGATGACCCCGTCCGGCCCAAGGCCGGTGCCGTCCCAGGCGACGCCGAGCACGGGCGGATCGAGGTCGTTCTCGGCCATACAGGCCAGGACATGAGCGTAGTGATGCTGGACCTTGAGGGTGGGCAGGCCGGTCTGGCGCGCGTGGATCGAGGACCGGTAATCGGGATGGGCATCGCAGGCCACGAGACTGGGCTGCCATTCGTAGAGCTGCTGGAGATTTCCGATTTCGCGGGCGAAGGCCTGGGCGGCCGGCGGGGTGTCGAGGTCGCCGAGGTGCTGGCTGAGGAAGACCTGATGGCGGCGCGCGATGGCGACGGTGTTCTTGAGATGGGCGCCGACGGCGAGGACGGCCGGGGCTGCTTGGCGGAGGGTGATCGGCAGGGGGGCATAGCCGCGCGCCCGCCGGAGGACCATCTCGCGGCCCATCAACACCCGGACCACAGAGTCATCGACTGGCCGGGCGATCGGACGATCGTGGACAAGGAACAGGTCGGCGATGCCGTCGAGACGCTCCAGCGCCTCCGACCCGGCGAGGCAGATGGGCTCATCGGACCGGTTGCCGCTGGTGGCGACGACCGGGAACCCCAGCTCGGCCAGCAGCAGGTGGTGGAGGGGCGTGTAGGGCACCATCACTCCCAGCTCCGGATTGCCCGGAGCCACCGCCGGCGCGATCCCGGCCGCGCGCCGCCGGAGCAGGACGATCGGGGATTCGGGCGAGGCCAGGAGGCGGGATTCGGCCGGATTGACTTCGCAGACGCGCCGGACGGCACCGATGTCGGGGAACATCACGGCGAACGGTTTTTCGGCCCGGTGCTTGCGCTGGCGGAGGCGGGCGACGGCGGAATCGGATCGGGCATCGACAAGGAGCTGGAAGCCGCCGAGCCCCTGGAGGGCCACGATCTGGCCGGAGCGGATCGCCTCGGCGGCGGTCTCGAGCGCGCCGTGCCGGCGGGCGGCGGTGCGGCCCCGGGCATCGAGGATCTCGATCTGGGGGCCGCAGCGGGGGCATGCGATGGGCTGGGCGTGAAATCGCCGGTCGGCCGGATCCGCATACTCGGCGGCGCAATCCGGGCACATCGCAAAGCCGCGCATGGTGGTGCGAGGGCGATCGTAGGGCAGGCCCAGGATGATGCTGAAGCGCGGGCCGCAGAGGGTGCAGTTGGTGAAGGGATATCGGTACCGGCGGTTGCCCGAGTCGAAGATCTCGTTCCGGCAAAGATCGCACGTGGCGATATCGGGGAGGATCCAGGCGGAGAGATCGCCCCCTGTGCTCGGCCGGATCTCGAACGGGCCCAGGCCGGCCGGGTCCAGCCAGAGGATTTCGCGGCTCTGGATGCGCGCCCGCGCCGGAGAATCGGCTTCAAGACGGAGGAGGAATGCCTCGAGGATCGACGGGGGGCCTTCGACTTCGATCTGGACGCCCTGCGCGGAATTGACAATCCAGCCGGCCAGGGCCAGCTCGTGGGCGAGGCGGTGCACAAACGGCCGAAAACCCACTCCTTGCACGGCGCCCTGAAGCTGCACCCGAAGGCGTCTAAGATCAGGTCGGGTGGGACCATTCATCCGTAGATAAGCAACTGGATTGTATCGGGGAGGTTGCGGGCGACTTCAGCGACCACGTTGCCTTTGAGAATGCGGGCCAGGCTGCGGCGGTGCGAGGCGCCCAGGACAAGCATCTCGACGCCGAGCGTGGCGGCGAGATCGAGGATCGTGGCGGCGGGATCGTCGCTGACGGCATACACAGGAACGACGCGAACCTGGTTTTTCTGGCCGGCATCGATCATGCTAAGCATGATTTGAGATGCTTGGGGGTTGTTCTGCCATTTGGGGGGATCGCGCGAGGAAAGCGAGGCGGGGAGGTTCACGGCGAGCTCGCGGACATAGAGGACATAGAGTGTGGACTGGCGGAGGCGGGCCTCTTCGAGGGCGAAACGAAGGACGGCGGTGGGGCCTCGAGCGGCCACGAGGATCCCGCTGGACGGCTGGAGATCGAGCTGGAATGCGGTGAGGTTGCCCGGGGCGACCACGGCGGCGACCTCGTGAGGCACGGTGACGGTCCGCAGGCCGGCGCGTCGCTGCGCGTGGCTCCGAAGGCCCAGGCCGATCCCGACCACGCAGATCGCAAAGAAAAGCGCATCGGGCTTGGTCTTGGCGATCGTCAGCTCGACGGCAAACAGGATGACGAACGTCAGGCCCATGATGCCGCGCTCGTGCCAGCGAAGCCGCAAATGGCGGTTGAAAGTGCAACTGACGAGATTGAGGGCGATGGCGCCCACGACCCCGATGGCGTAAAGGCCCGCCAGGGACTGAAGGTTGTGGACAAAGGCGACCACGAGAATGGGCATGCCCACGGCGATCACCATGGGCCACCAGGGCACGCCGAAGGCGTTGAGCCGCCGGAAGGATCGCGGCAACTCGTCATCCCGCGCCATGATATAAACCAAGCCAATCAGAGCCGATATGGCAGTATTGACGGCGCTCAGCAGGAGCACGCCGATGACCAGACCGGTGATCAGGCCGAACAGACGGCCGAATTCAGGGCTGAAAGCGAGTGCGCCGTAGTGCTCGGCCAGCAGTTTAAGCATGTCGTCCTTGCGTTGGCGAAGCGTGTCGGCGAATTCCGGCGGGATCGACAGCATCGCCCAGCCCAGGATCGATGTGGCCAGAACGACCTCGATCGCGACCGGGAGGATGGCCCATCGGGCCGTGCGAGCGACCGACGGTTTGGCCATTGTGGATCCAGGATCGAGCTTCATGACGCCGGTGAGGTTGGCGATGGCCTCGACGCCGCTGAGCGCCAGGATGACTTCGATGAACGCGAGCCAATTGACCCTGAAACCGCCCTGAGGCGGGCGGGTGTAATCCAGAGTCAGGTGTGGCAGGCTGAATAGGATCAGGAGAACCACCACGCAGACCATGGGGATGGCGAGGGACACGGCCAGGCTGCCGCCGTGTTTGGGGCCGAAGTAATTGGCGACACCGACGGCAAAGATGAGGCCCGTGGTGGCGAGGGCGACGTGGGCGGGCGGGACGCCCAGGTAACTCATGGCCGCCCATCCGCTGAGCGAGGCGGTGACCGTAAAGTTGGCGATCAGGAGAAGGGCGCCCATGGCGGCCAGGAAACGGCTCTGGTCGCGAGCCGCCGAGTAGACTCCGCCGCCTTCGGGGAAGTGCCTGCAAATGACGATGTAATTGTAGCCGACAAGACCGGTCAGGAGGCATACGGCAAGGAGAATGGGCAAGGAGGCGTAGCCGGCCGCCAGGAACGCCAGGCCGGTCACGTAGGCCTTGCTGGTGCCCCAGTCGCCGTAAAGAAGGCCGGCGGCCCTCTTCCAATCGACGTTCCGGGGCCGATGGATGACTAGATTATGCATGAATAGCCTCGACCCACCTCGCCTGGCGGCGGCCGGATAGGGCGGCAGAAGTGAGTTCCGAATAGTCCCTTGGCTCGGGCGGCCCGGGCTGGATCCGGCCACGGCATTCCATGGCGAGGGATCACAATGAAAAACACCGGGGGCGTCAATCCTGTTTTAGGCTTGAACAAGAGGTGGTAAAATGGATCTAATCCCCTGCGATGGCCGAGCTAACGCATGTTTTGCGCTGGCTGGCGTTGCCCCTGTTATGGCTGGCGTTGACTGCTTGTCAGCGGACCGAAGTCACTTCGGGCACTCCGGCCAAGTCGCGCCCTGCCGCCACCCGCGAGCGGGCGGCATCGACGGCGTCGCGGACCACCTCGCCGGGCGCGTCCGAATCCCGGCGCCTGTCACGGCCGGTGGTTCCCACGATCAAGCGGCCGGCGGTCAGCGACGCCCACCAGGCTGAGATCGGGCGGATCCTCGGGCTGGCCCGGGAGAGCCGCTGGGCGGAAGCCGAGAGCAGGGTGCGCACCCTCTACGCCCAGGATTCGAAAGACAGCGCCGTGGTCCGCCTCTACAACTGGGTTATCACCGAGGCGGCCCGGCAGCGGCAGCGCGCCCTCGAGGAGAGCATCCGCGAGGTGACCGCCGAGGGCGACACCCGGCTCAATCCCAACGCGGCCAGCCTCTTCACGGACAAGAAGTCCCAGAGCCTGCCGCCCCGCAGCGATCTGCGCGATGAGATCGAGCGGCTCAAGGCCGAACCCTACATCCCGGAGAACTATGGCCGAACGGTCCAGTCGCGAGGGCAGCTCGAGGATTTCAACAGCCCGCGCGGACGGATGAACCAGCTCCTCGACAAGGAAGTCGAGGTCCACCTCGACAACGTCACCCTCGAGAACATCATCTTCAACCTGGGCAGCGTCGAGGGGGTCAACTTCGTCGCCGACCGGTCGATCCCGGCCTTTCAGCAGAAGCTGAGCGTCAACATGACCAAGGTCCGCCTGGGCGAGTTTCTGGCCTACGTCAGCCGAAACCTGGGAGTGCAGTTCCAGGTGGGCGGGGACCTGATCTGGATCACCGACGCCAAGAACACCAATCAGGTCTATCGGGAGACAAGGTTTTTCCGGCTCCGCAGGGGATTCGTGATGCCGGCACAGTTCGGCGTGTCGGAGGCGAGCCGGACCACCACCCGGGCCAACAACGTCACCACCGTGACCGAGGTCCAAAAATACGAGAACTTCGTCCGGGACGGCGCCCCGGCCCAGCCGTCGATCGAGGAAGCGATCCGGAATTTCTTCACCGGCGAATACTTCATCGATTACGAGCGCAACGTGATTGTGGCCGAGGGCACGTCCGATCAGCTGGCGGTGATGGAGAAGATTGTCGAGGAGTTTGACCAGCCGATCCGGCAGGTGCTGATCGAGGCGCGATTCATCACGGTGGCGGAGTCGACCTTCTTGAAGCTGGGGGTGGCCTGGGAGACGGGCCGATCGAGGCTGTCGGGACGGAGCACGGCGACCGATTACACCGGGATGTCGCCCACGCCGACGGGATTGGGGATCGAGGAGGTGTGGTACGGTGTGCTGGGCCGGGACACCCTGAGCGCGACGCTGACCATGCTCGAGCAGAGCGGGGAGAGCGAGACGCTGAGCGCGCCGCGGGTGACGGTGGTCAACAACCTGCCCGCCACCATCAGCGACGGCAAGGTCCAGTACTATTACGAGCAATACGATGTGAGCCAGACGGCGACGCAGTATCGGTCGACGTCGAGCCTGGTGCCGTCCGGCAAGCCGATGTCGATCATCGCGGGGGTCTCGCTCGACGTGCTGGCGAGCGTCGGAGCCGGTGGGCGGACCATTTACCTGGCCCTGAACCCGGAGGTCAGCCAGGACGTCCAGCTGAAGACGTTCGCAACGGTGAGCGACGTGAACGACCAGGGCAAGGTGATCAGCACGTTCGACATCCGGCTGCCGGAGGCCCGGCGCCAGAGCCTGGCGACCCGCGTCGTCGTGCAATCGGGCCAGACCGTGGTGATGGGGGGCGTGCTTCAGCGGGAGCAGAAGACCTTTGTCGAGTCGGTGCCGGTGCTGAGCAACATTCCGATTCTGGGCGCGGCCTTCCGGCGGCGCGAGGAGGTGGACCGCCCGCGTTATCTGTTGGTGTTCGTCACAGCGACCGTGTTATCGGAAGACGGCGAATTTCTGGTGCGCACCGATGCCGAGTAAACCCGATCCAACTCGAGAGGAGCGCTGGCGCCGGCGGACCTGGCTGGCGCTGGCGCTGGCGCTGCTGCCGTGGCTGGCTGGCTGCCGTCAGACCCAGGTGGCGGAGCGCCGGCCGGCGGCGCCCCCGCCCGGCCTGACCGAGGCGGCCGCCTCCTCGGCGCCGGCGGCGCCTGCGCCGGCGCCGGGAGCCGAGACGAACCGGTCTGCGCAGGCGGAGCTGCTGGTGGTGCCTCCGCAGGCCGCGCCGAACCGGGGCCAGCCGACCCTGGCGGAGAAGCTGGCCGGGCCGCCGGTGGCCTTCAGCCCGAACTACGATCGGGAGCTGCGGGAGATCATCGGGCTGGCCCAGCGCAACCAGTGGGGCGAGGCCGAGGCGCGCGCTGCGGCGCTCTACGCCCTGGATCCGCGAGATCCCTCCGTCATGCGGGTTTACAATTGGGTGCGAACCGAAGGCCCCAAGCGGCGCGAGAAGGAGCTCGAAGATCAAATCCGCGATATCTCGTCCCGAAACACCCGGTTCGAGCCGACGGTCGGAAGCCTCCTGACCGAGCCGCCATCGCGGGGGTTGCCACCCCGGAGCGAACTGCGCAACGCGATCGACCAGATCAAGGCTGCGCCCTACATCCCCGAAAGCTACGGCCGGACCATCGAGATGCGGGGCACGCTCGAGGATTTCCGCTCGCAGCGGGGGCGGATGGCGGCCCTGCTCGATCGCGAGGTGGCCGTGCATGTCAATGATGTGACCCTCGAGAACATCATCTTCCAAATCGGGCAGGCGGAGGGCATCAATTTCGTGGCCGACCGGTCCCTGGCGGCCTTCCAGCAGAAGCTGACCGTGAACATGCAGCGGGCCCGGCTCGGAGATTTCCTCGAATACGCCGCGCGCAACCTGGGAATTCAATTCCAGGTGGGGGACGGACTGATCTGGATCACCGATGCCAAGGATGTGGGCAAGACGATGGAGATGACGCGGTTCTACAAGCTCCGGGAGGGGTTCGTCCTGCCCGCCCAGTTCGGGATTTCCGATACCACGAAGACGTCGGTGACGGCGAACAACGTCACCACCGAAACCGAAGTCCAGAAGTTCGAGCACTTCGTCCGCGACGGCGCAGCCAAGACGCCGTCGATCGAGGCCGTGATCCGCAAGTTCTTTCGCGGGTCCAAGTTTCAGATCGATCACGAACGGAACCTGCTCGTGGCGCGGGGGACGGAGGAGCAGCTGGCGCTGCTGGAGCGGATCATCCGGGAGTTCGATCGCCCCGTGCAGCAGGTGCTGATCGAGGCGCGGTTCATCACGGTGTCGGAGTCGAAGCTGCTGCAGCTGGGGATGATCTGGGAAAGCGGGCGCAACCCGCTGGCGGTGGGGAGGTCCCCGACCGATTTCACAGGGCTGGCGGAAGGCTCGGTGGGGCTGGGGCTGGAGGAGAGCTGGTATGGGATACTGGACCGGGAAACCCTCAGCGCGACGCTCACGGCGCTGGACCAGGGCGGGGAGAGTGAGACGCTGAGCGCGCCGCGGGTCACGTTGATCAACAACCTGCCCGCCACCATCAGCGACGGCAAGATCCAATACTACTACGAGGAATACACCGTGACGCAGACCATCCTCGAGCAGCGGACATCGACGTCGCTGGTGCCCAAGGGCAAGCCGACCAAGCTGAACTCGGGGGTGACACTGGACGTGGTGGCCAGCATCGGCGGCGACGGGCAATCGGTGTTGCTGGCGCTCCGGCCGCGCGTGACCCAGGATGTGAACCTGGTCACCTTCGCCACCATCACCGACAAGGACTCCTCGGGCAACGTCGTCAACACCTTCGACATCAAGCTGCCGGAATACCGCGAGCAGAGCCTGGCCACGCGCGTCGCCGTCCGGTCCGGCCAGACCGTCGTGATGGGAGGCGTCAGCCAGCGCGAGCAGCTCTCCTACATCGAGGCCGTCCCCGTCCTGAGCCGGATCCCGTTGATCGGGGCTGCATTCCGCCGCCGCACCGAGGTGGACCAGCCGCGCTACCTCCTCGTGTTCGTGACCGCCACACTCCTGTCGGAAAAGGGGGAATTCATGGTGACCGCCGAGTAGGCGCGGCACGGGAGTATGCTCAGGGACCATCTGATTTTTTCGCTGCTGGCGCGCCGGGTGATCGCGATCGACCTCGGGAGCAGCCATCTCAAACTGGTCCTGGCCGAGAAGAGCCTGGGCCGGATCCGGCTCCAGCGATGGCACATGGTGGATCTGCAGCAGGAAGGCCTGCTGACGATCGAGGAGGTGGACCGCCACTTGCAGGAGTTGGTGCGGGAGTGGGGGGATTACCCGGTCGCCCTGGCGATCCCGCAGCATCTGGCCCTGTCCAACGTCATCGACCTGCCCGGCGGCAAGCCGGCCGAGATCCGCCAGCGGATCGAGAGCGAGGCCCGCAACCTGAGCGGCCTGAGCGAGAGCGCCATCATCTACGATTATCGGGCCCTGCCGCCTTTCGGCCGCTTCCAGAACCCCTTCGGCGTGACGCTCTCGCGCGAGTCCGAGATCCAGGGGCAGCTGCAGCGGATCTATCCGGACGCCGATCTGGCGCCATGCGAGGAGATCACCACGCCAGCCAGCGCGCTGGTGACGGCCTGGCTTCGGGGCCGGAAGCCGGACGAGCCGGTGGTGCTCGTGGACCTGGGGGCCACCTGCACGGTGGTGGCTGCCGTGGTCCAGGGGCGCGGGGTGCTGGCCACCAGCTACCCGATCGGGAGCGAGTCCTTCTCCAGCGCCATCGCCTCGCTCCGCAAGGCGTCCTTCGAGGAAGCCGAGGTGATCAAGCGGACCGCGGATCTGTTCGAGGGACCCGATGCGCTGCCCGGATTCTGGTCGGTGGTCGACATCTGGCTTCAGGACCTGGAGAAATGTCTCCGGGACTGGATGGAGGATGTGCAGGAGCTGAGGCCGAAGAACAAGCCGTTTGCGGTTCGGATTTCGGGCGGCGGCCTCGAGCAGCCCGGGCTTCTCGAGTATTTGCGGCGGCAGCCGCGTTTCAGCTTCGAGCCCTGGCCGGCGGAGCCCGTCGAAGGCCAGGAGCGAATGCCCTGGGGGCGTCTGGCGGTGGCCTGGGGGCTCGCGCTGCAAGGCCTGGAGCGATCAGCGTCCCAGCCCACCCTGCTGCCGCCGCGGCTGCAGGCCCATAAACGACGCCAGCAGCAGCTGGCCACCTTGACATGGGCAGGCTGGATGCTGGTGGCGCTGGTCCTGGCCTGTCTGCTGGGCGGAACGATCTACAAGCTGGCGCTGGGGCACTGGATCGGCCGCCAGGTGGAAAACACTGAGGCGGCTCTGCGAAAATCACAGGCGGTCGAGCTGCTGCTCCAGCAGCAGGAAATCGAATACTCCCGGATGCTGCCCGTGATCGAGCGCCACAAGAGGACCGTCGACACTTTGTCCACGCTGGCAGCCCTGCAGAAGGTGCGCCAGGGCAAGGATCTCTGGCTGGTGACGCTCGCGGATTCCTCGAGCTATTTCCGCGGCCCCGCCGTGGCCCCTTTCACCACGAACTCCCCGGATCGGCCGCATGAAGGCCCCGCCACCAACCAGACGGCTTCCGCCGGCGATTTCGTGGTCGAGCTCAATATCGCCGCGTCGGCTGGCGACCGGCAGGGCGCGTTGAAATCCCTGGTGGCCGAGCTGAAGCAGACGCCGCTCTTCCGGAACGTCGACACGCTGCCCGCCAGCCAGCGGAGCACCAACACAGCCGATCCCCGGCTCTACCTGGCCGAGCGGAATTTCGCGCTGTTCATCGATCTGACCGACCTGGAGCTGCCGCGTCCGCTGGTCCGGGCGGCGCCCAGCAAACCTCCCTCGCCGGCCGCGCCGGCCCGGGCGCCCCCGTGACATCCCCGTGCTGAAGTTCACCAACATCCTTCGGCTGCAAAAGCTCCTGCTCGCGACCACCGGCGCCCTGGCGGTTGTCTACTTTGCCGTCTTTCTTCCGGCCTCGGATCGGCTGGTCCGGCTCGGGCAATCTCTGACGGCCAACTGGGACAAGCTGGTCGAGGTCAACCTGCGCAACCGGACCCGGCTCGGCCTGGACCTCGAAACAATGACCGAGAGCCAGATTCTGGCCGAGAAATCCCTCCAGGCCAGCCAGCGATCCAACGAGCTGCTCGACGCCCGGCTGGCGCTCGAGCCCGAGGTTCGGGCGCGCCTGCAGGAGCCGTTCCAGTTCTTCGACTTCGACCAGAGCCGGCAGCAGATGATAGCCGAGCTGCGGCAGCTGGCCCAGGTGAAGAAGGTGGGGCTCGAGCCGGCGGCCCTGGCCGGCTATCCGGAATATGTGTCCGGGCGGGAGCGGCCGGCGCTGCTCTGGGCCGAGCTGGCAATCATGAACCACGCGCTGACGACGGCCGTGGCGGCGGGGCCGGCGGCGGTGAAAACAGCCCGAGCCCTCCCCATGCGCACCATCCTGGCCGGCGAGGGGAAGCGGACCCTGCTCGAGTTCCCGGTGCGCCTCGAGTGGACCGGAAGCGTGAACACGGCGGTGGTTTTTCTCCGAAGCCTGCTCCTGCGCGCCCAGGAGATGAAGGAGCTGGATCTGCCGGTGGTTTCGGCGGGCAAACCCGCCCTGTTCCTGGACCGATGGCTTTGCACGGCGGTTCCCGAAGGCAACGGCCAGGTGCGGATCGATGCCGTCGTGAGCGGTTTCGTGCTGGATCCGTCCCCGGCAGAAAGCGGCCGGCGGCCGGCGACCTGAACTCGCATGCTCACGCCACTGTCCAAACGCATCGTTCTGGCTCTCCTGATGATCCTTGTGCTGGGATATCTGGGGACCGAGGTGTGGCGCCATCTGCGGGCAGCAGCGCCGTCGCCGCCCGAGCTGCCCGGAGGCGGCGCCCTTTCGCGAATCCAGCGGCTCCGGCAACTGGATGAGACGCTTTCGCTGGGCGCGGTGACCAACCTGGCATGGGCGCCCGATCCCCGATCCCCGCTCTTCGCCAACCCCTCCCCGCCCCCGGCGCCAGCCCCGCCGCCTCCTTCCTCGGCCAAGATCGAGCTGCTCTATCAGGGCCATTACGTGACCAGCGCCGGCGAACGCCGCGCCTATGTCCAGGCCGGCGACCGGCTCGTGATCGGCCCTGCAGGAACCGAGGTCGCCGCCGGCTACGCCATCGCCGACATCGCGCTCCGCCAGCTCAAACTCAAGGACGCCGCCGGCTCGGAGCTGGTCCTCGAGTTCAACCAGAAGAAGTCCGTCGAAGTGCCGCTCAACCGCCCATGAAATCGAACGCGCCCCGAAAGGAAGTGGGGGACCTTCTGCTGGCCAGCGGCAGGATCAGCGAGAAACACCTCGAGCTGGCGCGCCGCCGCCAATCGCGCCTCAACATCCCCCAGCACCGGGCGATCGTCGATCTGAACTACGCCTCCGAGGAGGACACCTACCGCGCGCTGGCCACGCTCAACCACTTGGATTTCGTCGACCTCACGGCTCTGGATCTGGACCCGAACATCCTGGGGCTGGTGCCGGTGAAGCTGGTGCTGCACTATCGGATCATCCCCATCGCCCACCAGGGCGGGCTGCTGACCCTGGCGATCAGCGAGCCTCCCCCGCTGAACGAGCAGGGCAATCTGCGCCTGCTCCTGGGCAAACGCCTCAAGCTGGTCATCGCCCCGCCCAGCAGCATCCACTCGGTCATCAAACAAAAATACGGGCTCGGTGCGGACACGATCCAGCAGCTGCGCGAGGGGCTCAGCGGGCCCGGGATGTCCCAGGAAATCGTCCTCGACCTCCGGACCTCCGAGGAGGGGGGGGAGACGGACGCTTCCGTGGCGGCGTTCGTGGATCAGATCCTCATCGAGGCCCTCCGGCTCGACGCCACCGACGTCCACATCGAGCCCTACAACACCTGGATCCGCCTGCGCTACCGGATCGACGGCCTGCTGCAGGACGTGCCGGTCCCGGCCGGCCTGCGCCAGGTCTACGAATCCCTCGTCTCCCGCCTCAAGGTGATGGCCGGGCTCAACATCGCCGAGCGCCGCGTCCCCCAGGACGGCCGCATCGCCATGAAAACCGGCAAGGAGGAATACGCTCTCCGGGTGTCGGTCATTCCCATCAAGAACGGCGAGGCGGTCTGCCTTCGAATCCTGGGCCGGCAGAGCCTGTTCCTCGACCTGGCGCAGCTCGGCATGGAGCCGGAACAGCAGTCGATCATGGAGAACCTGACCCGCCTCTCGCAAGGGCTGGTGCTGCTGACCGGGCCGACCGGCAGCGGAAAGACCACCACCCTCTATGCCGCCCTCGCCCACGCCAACGACGTCGGCCGCAAGATCATCACGATCGAGAACCCCGTCGAATACCAGCTCGAAGGGATCTCGCAGATCCAGACCCACGATGAGATCGGCCTGACCTTCTCCAACGGCCTGCGCTCCGTGCTCCGGCACGACCCGGACGTGATCCTGATCGGCGAGATCCGGGACACCGAGACGGCGGAGATCGCCATCCGCGCCGCCCAGACGGGCCACCTGGTGTTTTCGACCCTGCACACCAACGACAGCGTCAGCGCCATCACGCGGCTCATCGAGATGAAGATCGAGCCGTTCCTGTTGGGGTCGTCCCTGGTCTGCAGCATCGCCCAGCGCCTGGCCCGGCGGATCTGCCGGCATTGCCTGGCGCCGGACCCCGCCGTGCCCGACGATTTCCGGCAGGAGATGGCCGAGACGCTCGGGATCGATCCCGGCCAGGTGCAGGCTTCGCGGGGAGCCGGCTGCGTCGAGTGCTCGCACAACGGATTTCGCGGCCGCATCGCCCTGTACGAGTTCTTCCTGGTGACCGACAAGATCGCGGAGATGCTGCAGCCGGGGATCAGGACCAGCGAGCTGCGCGAGGCCGCTGCGGGCGACGGCTGGCGATCCCTCAGATCGCAGGGCTTCCACAAGGTGCAGCACGGCTGGATCTCCGTCGCCGAGCTGCAGAGAATCACCTTGCGGATCAGCCAGATCCCCCAGCTGCAGCCCCACCTGCAGGAGGCGCACCCGGCCCAGTCCTTCCGGCACCCGGCAGGAGCATAGCACGCCGGGGCGCCTCGCCTCAGGGCTGCAGCTTGTAGCCCACCCCGTGCACGGTCACCAGGTGGCGCGGAGCCTCCGCCGAGTCCCCCAGCTTCCGGCGCAGGGAGACGATGACCTGATCCAGTGTCCGGGTCGTGCCGTAATAGTGGTAGCCCCAGACCTCGTTCAGAAGCTGGTCCCGCGAGAGCACTTCGCCCGGATGCGTGGAGAAGAACTGGAGCAGCTTCAGCTCGCGCGCGGTCAGCTCCTCCTCGATCGCGCCGCGGCGGATCTGGAACGTCCGGGGATCGATCACGGCATCGCCGATCGGGAACGGATCTCGGGCCGCGGCGGCGCCGCCGGGGGCGGAGGCCGCGCGCCGCAGCAATGCGTGGATCCGCGCCAGCAGCTCTCGAACCCCAAACGGCTTGGACAGGTAATCGTCCGCTCCCAGCTCGAGACCGACGACCTTGTCGATCTCCTGGCCCTTGGCGGTCAGCATCAGGATGGGAACCCCCACCCGATCCTGGCGAAGCCTCTTGCAGACATCGTAGCCGCTGAGGCCGGGCAGCATCACATCCAGGATGACGAGAGCGGGCCGCTCGCGGCGCACGGCCTCCTCGGCCTGGTCCCCCCGCACGCGGATCGCCACGGCGAACCCCTCGCTTTCCAGCAGCTCTTGCAGGCCCACCTGGATGTGGGGGTCGTCCTCGATAACCAGGATTTTCGGGCGGTCAGCAGGCATGGACGTTCTCGATGGCCGGGGCAGAGCCGGGCGCCGCCCGCTCCGCGCAAGGCAGCCGCAGGAGGAAACCGCTCCCGCCGCCGGGGCGCGGACGGTATTCCAGTTCGCCGCCGTGAGCGCGGGCGATCTGGCGGGCCAGCGTCAGGCCCAGACCCGATCCCTGGATCCCGCTGGCCAGCGCGTCATGGGCCCGGAAGAATTTCTCGAAGATCTTCTCCTCGCACCCGCGGGGCACCCCCAGGCCGCGATCGAGCACCTCGATCTCCACAACGCCGGGATCCGAGCCGTCCGCGACCCGGACTTCGATCTCGCGGCCATCGCCTGAGTATTTCTCGGCGTTGGAGAGCAGGTTGACCAGGATCTGAGCCAGGCCGTCCCGATCGCCCCGAACCACCCGCGGCTCCGGCGGCAGCCGGCATTCGAGGGCGAATCCGCTCGATTGCAGATGCGGACGAAACGAGTCGACCGTCTCCCGGACGATTTCCACCAGATCGCAGTCGAGGAACTGGAACTTCTTCTCTCCGCGCTCGAGGCGGGAGAAATCGAGCACGTTGTTGATCAGCCGAGCCAGGCGGCCGGCTTCGACGGTGATGATGCGGAGGTAATCGCGCTGCTTCTCGGCGCGGGTGACGCGGCCGTCGGCCAGCAGCTCGGCAAACATCCGGATCGACGTCAGCGGCGTCTTCAGCTCGTGTGAGACATTGCTCACGAAATCGGTCTTTTGGCGGGCCAGAGTCAGCTCGCGCCGCAGGTCTCGCACCACCAGCCAGCCGCCCGCAGCGATGGCCGACAGCAGGACCGCCACCAGAAGTCCCAGGGTCAGCCGGATCGAGTTGGCCGTTCGAGCCAGCTGGGCCGGATCCAGCAGGTATGCGCACACCTCCCATCGGGGCAGGATCTCGCCGATCTCGGTCGCGACGAATGGATGCCGCCAGTCGGCCTGGAAATTCGGGTGGCTCCGCGCCAGCGGACGGCCCGCCTCGTCGATCAACGCCAGGCAGACCCGGCCCCGCACGTCCGCCCGGGGCTGCGAGTCTCGGACGGCCGCCGCGAGCGGGCCGGCGCCGGGCACGACCAGGAACCGCTCCTGGAGGTCCTGGCGAAGGCGCGAGAGGGCCATCTGCGCCCCGAACACCAGCTGCGGATCCTGAGGCGATCGGCGCCAGATCCAGAGCCGCAACTGGCTGCCGACAAATCGCGCCAGCGACCCCTCCGCGGCATCGCCAATCAGATCCCGGAAATGCGCTTCCGAGGCCGCCACCCTGGAAAAGTAGTTGTCGGCGGCCTGCGGATCGTTCAAGGGGATGACCTGCCGGGGTACCGCGACGTTCTTGGCTGGAGAAGCCAAGCGTGACTGGATCGCGGCCGGCTCGCCGGACAGGATCGCCTGAGGGCCAGGCCCGCCCATCTGCCGCATGGTCTGCTGGACCTCGGCCAGCTGGCTGTAGTTGACGCTCTTGGGATTGTTATACACCTCGAGCGTGCCCCGGTTGCTGAAAAACAAATCGTTCTCGGCCAGGAATTGCCTCGATCGAGCCCCGGCCGGCGGCGCAGGCGACAGAATCGCGCCTTCGAGCGAGACGACAAACCCCACCTCGGCCCATGGCCAGATGTCGGGCAGATGCTGGTCGAAGACCGCCGCCACGGCCGATGCCGGCTGGCCCGCCAGCATCGCCTCGACTTGAAGACCAAACTCGCGCTGGTGTTCGGCCAGGCGGCCTTGGATGTCGCGGGCGATGGCAAGCACCTCGCTCTGGCACAGAAGGACCTGCTGGCGCTCCAGCAGGAACTGCTGGTCCCGCAATGACCGAACCGCCAGCCAGGCCAGGACCAGGCTGGGCCCGAAGACCGAAAGCACGAAAATGGTCGCAACCTTGCGCATCGGCTATCAGGAAATCATGGGGCCTTTTCCTCACGCCGTCCAGCGCATGTTCCCGGCCAGGGCGCGGCCTCGAACCCGCCGCCATCCTTTCCTCGCATCACTCCTGCATCCTGCCATCAGGCCGAGCCCAAGATGTCATGGGATTGTCTGGCGGAAGTAAAAAATTTGCGAGACACCGCAGACCTTCGAGCGTGCGTCGAGGCCCGAAACGCACATCGATCCCGCACGCTCCGAGATCCGCTGACCCTCAGGGTCTGCGCAAAGATTTTTGCACAGACCCTTAAAGGTTTGGATGACGGGCCAATGCACGACCTGCGAGCGCGCCGAAGATGAACCCGCCAATATGAGCCCACCAGGCGATGCCCCCCGCATCGGATGCCCTGCTCACCAGGCTCAGGGTCCCATTGTAAAACTGCAGGATGAACCACAGCAGGAGAAAGAAGACCGCCGGCACCCGGAAGAAGGGGCCCAGAAAGAACGGCGGGATCAACACCGTCACATCCGCCCGGGGATAGAACCGGAAATAAGCCCCCATCACAGCGGCCACAGCCCCGCTGGCGCCAATGGTCGGGACGGCCGAGCTGGCGTTGGTGACGATGTGGAGCAACGACGCACAGGCGCCCCCGCTCACGTAAAGGAGGATGTAGCGAAACCGCCCCAGACGATCCTCGACGTTGTCCCCAAACACCCAGAGGGTCCACATGTTCCCCAGCAGATGGAGCCAGCCCCCGTGAAGAAACATCGAGCTCACGAACGGAATCGCTTGCTGGACCGGGTGAAAAAGCCGGAGGAGATCCGGATCCGTGTAGCGGACGGGCACAATGCCGTAAAGGAACAGATACTCGGGCAACCGCCTGCCCCACGCCAGCTCATCCAGGAACACCAGCAGGTTGATCCCGATCAGGACGACGGTGAACACCGGGTATCGGCGCGCCACAATATCGTCGCGAAGCGGCAGCATAACCCCTGCACCTTTGGCCAAACCGACAACTGGCTCAAGCCTTTTCGCCCCGCGACACGCGCCCCGGCGCGGCTCGAGAGAATGCCCTCCCCGCTCGCAGTGGCAGCCGCCGCCCCACCAGCGGTGCGGCGCCCCGTCCAACGATGCGATGGACCGGGCCGCCGCCCTTCCTCGCCCGAGGGCGCCGCGCTCAGCCCAGCCGGCGGTTGACCTCGTCCCAATCGACGCAGTTCATGAACTCATCGATGTAGGCGCCACGGTTGGTGTAGAAGTCGGCGTAATAGGCGTGCTCGTACGTGTCCAGGGCGAGGATGGGCTTGACGCCCCAAACGAGATAGGAGTTCTGCCCGTCGCCCAAATAATTGAAGAGCAAGCCGGTCTGGGGATCGTATCCGGTCCATGCCCACCCGCGGGCGGAGATGGCCGTGGCCTTGAGATCCTTCCGATAGGCTTCGAAACTGCCGAAGCTGCGCTGGATCAGATCGGCCACCTTGCCGGTGGCAGGCCCGCCGGCGCCGCCCATGACGGAGAAATAGATCTCGTGGTTGACCACACCCCCCAGTGCGAAGGTGAAATCCACCTTCAGCGAGCGCAGGGTGCTGAAGATCTGGTTGGCATGGGCGGGATTGGCCGGATCCAAAACCTTCGACACCTCTTCGATCTCCTTGAGGATCGCGTTGGTCTTGTTCACATAACCGGTGTAGAGCTTCAGATGCTCTTCGTGGGTCTTGTCCGAAATCCGCCCGGTTTTGCCTTTGACCTTGGCCAGCAAGGCCTCCTGTTTGTTCGCGTATTGATGTGCCATATTCGTTGTTCGATCGATTGTGGATCGGTCCGCCCGCGCCGCCGGAGGGCGACCCCGCCAGCGATCCTCACGTCGGCTAGTATATCCATAAACGCTCGATGCGCAAATGGACGTCTCACGGCCCGGCCGGAGGACCGGGAAAAAATGCGAGAGGCGGCCGGCCGCTTATCGGCCCAGCCAGCGGCGTCCGATGGCCCCGGCGAAAAGCAACAGACCCACCGCGCCGAATGCCGCAGGCTCCGGCACCGGATTGACCGTCGTGATCATTGCGAAGGGGACGTTGTTCACGTTCGGAAAACCGAGGCTGAAGGGCAAAACCAATGGCAAGGGGGTGGCGTTGGGATTGGCCCCCAATGTGCCGTCGCCGTTGTCAACCATATACGCCGCCCGAGGGGGCGTCATGATGCGGACGACCGGATCGCTTCGAGCCGGGCGATGCCCTTTTCCGAATCGATGAGCTCGGCGGCCAGATCCCATCCCTCGCGGAGGGTTTGGACTCGGCCAGCCACCTCGAGGGCAGCGGCGGCGTTGAGGAGGACGGCGTCGCGTTTGGGGCCGCGGTCCCGCCCATCGAGGATGGCGAGGATGATGGCGGCGTTGGCCGCGCTGTCGCCGCCCGCCAGGTCGGACAGGCGCGCTGGCTGGATCGGGAGCGAATCCGGCTCGAGCTGGCTCTCGCGAAAGCCCTGTTCGGGATCGAAACCGGCGAGCCGGGTGGGGCCGATCGTGGACAGCTCGTCGAGCCAGGAGCCCTCGGCCTGCCCGCTGACGACGAGCGCCCTGCGGAGACCAAGCTGCTGAAGCACGCGCGCGACGGGCGCCTGGAGCGCTGGCTCCGGAATGCCGATGAGCTGGCAGTCCGGCCGCGCCGGGTTCAGGAGCGGCCCCAGGAAATTGAAGAGCGTGCGCTGGCAGCGGGCCGCGCACAGGCGCCGAGCCGGGGCGATGTGCTGGAATGCCGGGTGATACTGCGGCGCGAAAAGAAATGCGAACCGATGTTCCCGCAGCGAGCGTGCGGCAGCTTCCGGGGCGAGGCGGGTTGGGACGCCGAGGGCCTCGAGCACGTCGGCGCTTCCGGCCCGGGAGGTGATGGCCCGGTTGCCGTGCTTGGCAACGGCAACGCCGGCCGCCGCCACGAGCAGGGCGACCGTTGTGGAAATATTGAACGTGCCGAGCCGGTCTCCACCCGTGCCGCAGACATCCAGGATCGGACCCGCCCGCGTCACATCGTCCAGGGGCACGGGCAGCGCCATCCCGCGGAGCGCCCGGGCAAAGGCGGCAATCTCGCCGATAGACTCCCCTTTGCGGGCAAGCGCCATGAGGAAATCGGCCTTGATCTCGGCCGGCACTCTCTCGCTGGCCAGCTCCCTCACCGCATCGCGCACCTGCTCGACAGTCAGATCGACGCCCGCCCCTACTTGCCGCGTCAGATTCTCGATCACCCCGCCATCCTAGCCGCACGGCTCGGGATTCGCCATACAATTGGAGGCTCGAACAGACGCCATCGCGGACGCCGGGGCGGGATCGCCGCCTTCCGAAGAGCTTCCGCATTCGCCATTGCGGCGGGGCAGCCTTTGCCGGAATATGGAAGGCGACGAATGAACCGGCGGGGGCCGACAACGGCGGAGGTGGTTGGGGCGCGCGATCCCGGAGAACGGGCCCGCGCGGTCGCCCGGGCGGCAGAGCTGCTGCGACAGGGCGAGGCCGTGGCTTTGCCCACCGAAACGGTCTATGGGCTGGCAGCCGATGCCACACGCGCCGACGCCGTCGCCCGCCTCTTCGAGCTCAAAGGACGCCCGGGGCGGAATCCGATCATCGTGCATGTCGTAGGAGTCGAGATGGCGCGGCGGTGCGCAGCCGAATGGCCCAGGACGGCGGACCGGCTGGCCCGGGCGTTCTGGCCTGGGCCCCTGACGATGGTCCTGCCGAGATCGCCGATCATTCCCGATGCGGTCACCGGAGGCGGACCGACCGTGGGCCTGCGCTGGCCTGCCCATCCCGTCATGCAGGAGGTGATCCAGGCGTGCGGGTTTCCGCTCGCAGCCCCCAGCGCCAATCCTTCCCAGGCCCTCTCCCCAACCTCCGCTGAACACGTCGTCAAGTCCATGGGCCATCAGCTCCGGCTCATCGTGGACGGCGGGCCGTGCCCCGTCGGGATCGAATCGACGGTCGTCGACCTGACCGCGCATCCGCCCCGGCTCCTGCGGCCCGGCATCGTTTCGACCGCTGCACTCGAAGCAGTGATCGGAGCCGTCGACGATCCCCCGAGAGAAGGGGCCCCGGCCGATGACGGCGTCCATCCGCTGCACAGCCCCGGTCAGATGCTAAAACATTACGCGCCCCGCAGCCCCCTGGCAGTCTGGAGCTGGCAGGACGTCTCCGACCTGGCCCGGCGGCTGGCCAGCCAGGGTCTGAGCCCGAGCCGGACCATCCTGCTGATCCAGCGGCAAATGCCAGCCGCCGGCCGATGGCTGGCGATTCGTCAGCTGCCTCATGACCCCGCCTCCTTCGCACGGGCTCTGTACGCCGAACTGCACCAAAGCGATGATCTCGATCCGGACCTCATCGTCGTGGAAGCGCCTCCTTCGATTCCTGCCTGGCAGGCCATATGGGACCGGCTGCGCCGGGCCTCTGCCAAGTAGCTCCAGCCATTGATCGGCTCGCAATTCAAAGGTTCCGATCCAACAACGCAAAGCATAGGATTCGATCCCGCTTGCCGGCTTTTTGCGCCATTATGACCCTTAAGAATCTGCAAATAGCGACATTCTGTCACTTAAGGCAACTGATCAAAGAAAGCAACTAGTGCCGATTATGAGGAGTAAATATTTGTTTATCAATGTATTATAGTCAAGAGATGCGATTGGCATCTGAATTGCTGGGTGTGAAGGCCGTTGGGAGCGACTATGGCAAAAGCTGAAAAAGTTTTGGGGATTGATTTGGGAACCACGAACTCCTGCATGGCGGCCATGGAGGGAGGAGAGCCCGTGGTCCTGGAAAACTCGGAGGGGCGCCGGACGACCCCATCCGTGGTGGCATTTGCGAAGTCGGGGGAGCGGTTGGTGGGGGAATCGGCCAAGCGCCAGGCGGTCACCAACTCGCGCAACACGATCTACTCGATCAAGCGTTTCATGGGGCGCAAGTTCGAGGAGGTGCAGGAGGAGGCCAAGCGGATGCCTTACAAGGTCGTTCGCGCGGCCAACGGCGATGCGGCGGTCGAGGTCGAAGTCGACGGCAAGCCCCGCGTGTTCAGCCCCCCCGAGATTTCGGCCATGATCCTGGCCAAGCTGAAGGCCGACGCCGAGATGCGGCTGGGCGAGAAGATCACACAGGCCGTGGTGACCGTGCCCGCCTACTTCAACGATTCGCAGCGGCAGGCGACCAAGGATGCCGGGCGCATTGCCGGGCTCGAGGTCCTGCGGATCATCAATGAGCCCACCGCCGCTTCCCTCGCCTACGGCCTCGACAAGAAGAAGGACGAGAAGATCGCCGTCTACGACCTCGGCGGCGGCACGTTCGACATCTCCGTCCTCGAGATCGGGGATGGTGTCTTCGAGGTCAAAGCCACCAACGGCGACACGCACCTGGGCGGCGACGACTGGGACGCCCGGATCATGGATTGGATCCTGAACGAATTCAAGCGCGACCACGGGATGGATTTGCGCAAGCAGCCGGATGCTCTTCAGCGGATCAAGGAAGAGGCCGAGAAGGCCAAGATCGCCCTCTCCAGCGCCCAGGAATACGAGATCAACCTTCCGTTCATCACCGCCGACGCCTCGGGGCCCAAGCATATCGCGACGAAGCTGACCCGGGCCAGAATGGAGCAGCTCTGCGATGACCTGTTCGAGCGCACGGTCGGTCCCGTGCGGAGCTGCCTGAAGGACGCGGGGCTGCCGGCGGACAAGATTGACGAGCTGGTTCTGGTGGGCGGGATGACCCGGATGCCGCGGGTGGTCGAGACCTCGCGGTCCCTGGTCAACAAGACGCCGCACCAGGGAGTGAATCCGGACGAGGTCGTGGCGGTCGGAGCGGCCATCCAGGGAGGGGTGCTCAAGGGGCAGGTCGAGGACGTTCTCCTGCTCGATGTGACGCCGCTGTCCCTCGGCATCGAGACGCTCGGAGGGGTGCTGACCCGGCTGATCGAGCGGAACACGACGATCCCCACCCGGAAATCGGAGATCTTCTCGACCGCCTCGGACAACCAGCCCAGCGTCGAGATCCACGTCCTCCAGGGCGAACGCCCGCTGGCGCGGGACAACAAAACCATCGGCCGGTTCCACCTCACCGATATCCCGCCCGCTCCCCGCGGCGTCCCCCAGATCGAGGTCACGTTCGACATCGACGCCAACGGGATCCTGCACGTCAGCGCCAAGGACCTCGGCACGGGCAAGGAGCAGAAGATCACCATCAGCGCCAGCAGCGGCCTTTCGAAGGACGAGATCGAGGGCATGCGGCGCGAAGCCGAGGAGCATGCGGCCGAGGACAAGCAGCACCGCGAGGAGATCGAGGTGCGCAACGAGGCCGACTCGGCAGTGTACCGCTCGGAGAAGATGCTCCGGGACAGCGCCGACAAGATCCCGGCGGCGGACAAGAGCCGGATCGAAAGCGCGGTCGAGGCGGTCAAGTCCGCGCTAAAAGGGTCGGACACGGCGGCGATCCGGTCGGCCAGCGAGCAGCTCAACCAGGCCTGGCAGGCCGTCTCCTCGGAGCTCTACCGGGCGGCCTCCGAAAAGGCGCGCGCCGGCAAGCCCAAGCCGGCCGATGAACCGCCCAAGGGCGAGCAGGCCAAGAGCGGCGCCGACAACGGCCCGATCATCGACGCTGAGGTGGTCGATGATTCCGAGAAATGACGACGATGCGGCCCGGGGCCGGCGCGGGGTCGCGCAGCCCGGGGCCGCGCCAAACCATTTAACCATGAGATGCCCTCCGCCGCGCGGGTGCGCGGGCGGGCGGCTGGCAGGTTAAAGCAACCAACAACCACGGAAAATCATACATTATGGCCATGAACCTTAAACCGCTCGGCGATCGGGTCCTCGTGGAACCGGTCGAAGAGAAGGAAACCAAGAAAGGTGGAATCATCATCCCCGATTCCGCCAAGGAAAAACCGACCGAAGCCGTTGTGGTGGCTCTGGGCACCGGAAAGACGGACGAGGACGGCAAGAAAGTGCCGTTCGAGGTGAAGAAGGGCGACCGCGTGCTCATCAGCAAGTACGGCGGCACCGAGGTCAAGGTCGAAGGCAAAGAATACAAGCTGCTGAACAGCGACGACATTTTAGCCATCATCGAATAACCCCGACCCACCAACCAGGAGTACCATCAGGAGCATTATCATATGGCAGCCAAACAATTGATTTTCGAAGAAGCCGCCCGGCAGGCCTTGCTGCGCGGTGTCCAACAGCTCTCGCGCGCCGTCAAGGCGACCTTGGGCCCCAAGGGCCGCAATGTCGTTCTGGACAAGAAGTTCGGCTCCCCGACTGTCACCAAGGACGGCGTGACGGTCGCCAAGGAGATCGAGCTCAAGGATCCCTATGAAAACATGGGCGCCCAGATGGTCCGCGAGGTCGCCAGCAAGACCAGCGACGCCGCGGGCGACGGCACCACCACCGCCACCGTTTTGGCCGAGGCCATCTTCCAGGCCGGCTTGAAGAACGTCACCGCCGGAGCCAACCCCATCAGCCTGCAGCGCGGCATCCTCAAGGCCGTCGAGGCCGCCGTGGACCAGCTCGCCAAGATCTCCAAGAAGGTCAAGGACAAGGAGGAGATCAAGCAGGTCGCCACCGTGTCCGCCAACTGGGACACCACCATCGGCGAGATCATCGCCGACGCCATGGACAAGGTCGGCAAGGACGGCACCATCACGGTCGAAGAGGCCAAGTCGATCGAGACCACGCTCGAGGTTGTCGAAGGCATGCAGTTCGACAAAGGGTACCTCTCGCCCTACTTCATCACCAACGCGGAGACGATGGAGGCCCGGCTCGAGGACGCCTACATCCTCGTGTTCGAGAAGAAGATCAGCAGCCTGAAAGACCTCCTGCCGCTGCTCGAGAAGGTCGCCAAGATCGGCAAGCCGCTGCTCCTCATCGCCGAGGAGGTCGAGGGCGAGGCCCTGGCCACCCTCGTGGTCAACAAGCTGCGCGGCACCCTCAATGTCTGCGCCGTCAAGGCCCCCGGGTTCGGCGACCGCCGCAAGGCCATGCTCGAGGACATCGCCATCCTCACCGGCGGCAAGTGCATCACCGAAGACCTCGGCATCAAGCTCGAGAACGTCACGCTCGATGACCTGGGCCGCGCCAAGTCGATCGTCGTCGAGAAGGAGAACACGACCATTGTCGAGGGCCATGGCAAATCGTCCGACATCCAGGGCCGCGTCAACCAGATCCGCCGCCAGATCGAGGAGACCACCTCCGATTACGACCGCGAGAAGCTCCAGGAGCGGCTCGCCAAGCTCGCCGGCGGCGTGGCCGTCATCAACGTCGGCGCCGCCACCGAGACCGAGATGAAGGAGAAGAAAGCCCGCGTCGAGGACGCCCTCCATGCGACCCGCGCGGCGGTCGAGGAAGGGATCGTTCCCGGCGGCGGCGTGGCCCTGCTGCGCTGCCTCAGCGCCATCGAGGCCACCAAGCTCGAAGGCGATGAGATGATCGGCGCCGATATCGTGAAGCGATCCATCGAGGAGCCGCTCCGCGCCCTGGCCGACAACGCCGGCGTCGAAGGCTCCGTGGTGGTCCAGGAGGTCAAGCGCCGCAAGGGCAACGACGGCTACAACGTCGCTACCGGCAACTACGAGGATCTCGTGAAGGCCGGCGTGGTCGATCCCAAGAAGGTCACCCGGATCGCCCTGCAGAACGCGGCGTCCATCGCCGGGCTCCTGCTCACGACCGAATGCCTCATCACCGAGATTCCGGAGAAGGAAAAACCTGCTCCGGCCGGCGGCGGCGGCGGCGGTATGGGCGGCATGGACTACTGATCGTTCCGCACCGCAGGATCCGAAGAATTCCAGGGGCTGGCCACGGGGCCAGCCCTTTTTCGTTGTGCGCCCGGCAGGGCGCAGCGAAGGGCTTGTCGATGGCCCGCTCGACGGTTTACTTTCCCGTTCATGAAACGCGATGCTCTCCGATGGGTCCGCCGATGCGCCGCGGCGGCGCCCCTGGCCGCGATCCGGCTCGGCGCTGCCCAGCCCGCCCGCCTCGATCCGGCCGCACCCGGCATGGAGGCCGCCGGAGCCCCGTCCGCCCCCGCGGTTTCGTCGGTTTGGATCTTTGGCTTGGACCGGGTATCCTGGCTGAGTTACGAGCTGCTTGGAAACCCCCTCTACCGCTGGCTGGCATCGGCCTGCTACATCCTGCTGGCGTTCTACCTGGCCAAGCTGGTGGACCGGATCGCGCGCCGCTGGCTCGGGCGGTGGGCGGCGCGCACGCGCACCTCGCTGGACGATCTCCTGATCCAGCTGCTCGCGGGACCGGTCAAGGTGGTCTGTTTCGTGGTTCTGCTGCACATCGGGTTGAACCTGTTCACATGGCCGGAGTGGATCAACCGTTACCTCTCGATGGGACTGAAGCTGGTGGTGGCCGGATCGCTCACCTACGTGACGCTCAAGCTGGTGGACGTGCTCCTGGACTTCTGGCAGCGGCGGTCGGTGGCCGCCTCCGACCGCCTGTTCGCCGACCACCTGTTCCCGGTGATCCGCCGGAGCCTCAAGGGGTTCATCGTCGTGGTGGCGGTGCTTCTGACGACGCAGAACCTGGGGATGAACATCACTAGCCTGCTGGCCTCGCTGTCGATCGGCGGCCTCGCCGTCGGACTGGCCGCCCAGGACACGCTCAGCAACCTCTTCGGCGCCGTCGCCGTCTACCTCGATAAGCCCTTCCAGATCGGCGATCGGATCCGCCTCGAAAACGTCGATGGCGTGGTCGAGGGCATCGGCCTGCGCAGCACCCGGGTCCGGAATCTGGATGGGCATCTCATCACCGTCCCCAACAAGACAATGGGCAGCGCGATCATCGTCAACATCACCCGCCGCCCCAACATCCGGATCATCCAGGAGATCGGGATCACGTATGACACTCCCGCCGAGCGGGTGAAGATGGCGCAGCAGATTCTGGCCGAAGTCTACCGCGGCCATCCGATGACCCATGACGTCTGGATCACCTTCAATCGCTTCGCCGATTCGTCGCTGAATTTCGAAGTGGTGTACTGGTGGAAAAACACGGACTACAAGGCCTTCCTGGACGCGCTCGGCGAGATGAACCTGGCCATCAAGGATCGGTTCGATCGCGCCGGGATCGGTTTCGCCTTCCCCACGCGAACGCTCTATGTCAAGCAGGACTCCGAATGGAAGGTCGACAGGGGGGTGAATACCGGGGGGCCTCCGGGAGTCCATTAGTCGGATGACCAGCGGCAGATGGCGCTGGAGTGGATTGGGGCTGGCGCGGCGGGCTGCCTCTGGTAAGCTGACGGTGAAATCCGAATGGCCGGCTACCGGTCGGCCCCAAGATTATGCAAACGATTCTCTCCCGGCTCGGCCTGACGATGGCAGGCGTTTGTGTGGTTGCCTGCGGCTGTGCCAGCGACAAGTCCGGCACGCAACAGGCAGTCTCGCCTCCGATCTCGAGCCAGACCGTTGTCGTGGCTCCCGCGCCGGTGGCGCCGGCCGCGGTTGTTCCCCCCCCCGCTCCCTCGGCCGAGGCCCTCGACGCGAATGCCCCGCTGGCAGTCCAAACCCTGCCCGCCACGGTGGCGCCGCTCTCGTCCCCCGTCCAGGAGGTCGCCCGCCTGGCACAGTCCGGCGTCGAAGAATCCGTCATGCTGGCCTACGCGGCCAATCTGGCGGTTGCATCCGAGCCCACGGCCGAGGAGCTGGTCTACCTCCATGACCTGGGAACTCCGGCGTCGGTCACCACGGTCCTGATCCAGCGCGGGCGGGACGCCCGGGCCGCATCCCCGGCAGCAGCAGTTGCGCAAGCTCCGGTGGTCGTTCCTGCGCCCGTCCCCGCCGTGGCGGAGGCCCCCGCCGCCGCTCTGGCCGCCGCGGCCGCTCAGCCGCAGGTGGTCTACACAACACCCCCGGCAACTTCCGTGGCATCCGAGTTTTACACAACCCTTTCGCCGTACGGAACCTGGATGGACATCCCGGGCTACGGCTGGTCTTGGAGACCGACCGTGGCGATCGCCGCGCCCGAGTGGCGGCCGTATTGCGACGCAGGACGATGGTATTACACCGATGCCGGGTGGTATTGGCAGTCGGATTATTCGTGGGGATGGGCTCCATTCCATTATGGGCGATGGTGGCGCCACGCCCATTACGGCTGGCTTTGGTGGCCGGATCGGGTGTGGGGGCCGTCCTGGGTCTTCTGGCGAACTCATCCGTCCTACTGCGGCTGGGCGCCCCTGCCTCCCATGTCGTATTACAGCCCGCACGGGTTCACCTATCTCGGGGTGAGCTACGGCTGGGGATTCGATTTCGGGATCGCTGCATTCTCGTTCACTTTCGTCGACCACGGCCATCTCTGGGACCATCACCCCCGGCGCTATTGCCTCTCGGGGCCGCGGGTTCATGACGTCTATCGCGGCTCGAGGGTGGTCAACGACTTCGCCGAGGGACCCCGCCGGGACATCGTGCACAATCGGGGGATCGATCCCAATCGCCTGCCCGGCCCGGCCCGGTCCGAGATTCGCAAGGCCGCCCTGCGCGACATGCCGGCCTCTCCGGGCCGCTCCGTCAAGCCCGATGTCCCCGAAAGACAAGGCGGATCGACTGTCATCCACCGGGCGCGGCTCCCGGAAGCCTCGGGCAGCCGCCCGGCTTCCATGGCCGGCGGGGGCGCACCCTCGCGCGGTGCCCCTTCGGCATCCCGGACGCAGGATGCCAGGCCCATCCCCACCATGCCCGCGGTCCCCTCAACCCGGTCGGCGGGCACAACCCGGACCGAGGCATCGCGCAGCACCCCCGCGGCATCGACCCGGCGCCCTGTCGAGACCCGTTCCTCGACACCGCCGGTCTCCTCGGCAGCCCCTGCTCCCGCGGCGACCGCACCCGCCAGATCCTCGAGCACCCCGCCACCCGCCTCGTCGCGATCGGAGGTCTCGAAGACGCCTGCAATCCAATCGCCCCCGGTCAGGACCGTCCAGCCCCCTCGCACCACCCCGTCGGCCCCCTCAACACGGTCGACGCCTCCGTCGACCACACCACGCCGCACTCTTGCGCCAACTACAACCCCAACACAGCCGTCGGCCGCTCCCTCGGCCTCGTATCGGATGGATTCGAGCAAGCCGGCGGTGGAATATCGATCGACGCCGAGCGTGACAGCGCCTCGAGCTGCGTCTCCGGCGCCCGCCGTCCGCTCCTCCCCGCCCGCGGCATTGCCCAGCATATCCGTGCCGGCTCGCACGCCCGTTTCGGCGCCAAGCACGTCCTACTCGACACCCCGGATCGAGCCGCGCGCGATTGCCCCGTCACTCCCCGCCACGGTCGCGCCGGTGTCCCGTCCTGCCGTGACGGCCCCGCGTCCGAGCGTGGCGCCGGCGCCGGTGAGGATTCAGCCGGTGGCCCCGGCGGCGGCCCCTCGAGCCGTGCAATCGGCCCCTGCTCGAGTGAGCGCTCCCTCGGCAAACGTGAGTGTCCGGCCGGCGATGGTTTCCCGGCCAGCGCCGGCGCCCGCAGGCCAGCCATCGAATGGGAGCGATCCCAAGCGCAATGACTAGAGTGCGGCACGGGCGCCAGCAGCCGCCCCGGGAGGCGCGGCCGAGACCGAGCGACGCTCCGGTCCGGCCAGCCGCGCCGCCGTCGAGTCCGGATCTTCAGCGGCCATGATGAAAACGATGTTGCGATCGGATCGATCTCCCGTGCTGCGCCGTGCGGGAGTGGCGGCTCTTGGGTTGTGGCTGGGCTTGGTGGCCGCCTGCTCCGCGCTGGCTCAGACCAACGATCTTGTGGTCCTATACTCGACCGGGTTCGAGGTTTCGGAGGGATTCGATCCGGATTACACCCTCGTCGGGCAAGGGGGCTGGCTGGGGTACGGCACGGGCGGCAACGGCATGGTCAGCAATGCCTTTGTCGGTGAAGGCCAGCAGGCGTTCATCGGCTACAACCCGCCCGAAGACACCAACGATTTCCTGAATGTGTGGCGTCCGGCCACCTTCACGCCCGCCAGCGGCGAGCCAGCCCGCGCGCGCTTCTCCGTCTGGATGGCGATCGTTGACTCGTCCAACGACAGCTACGACGATTTCCGCTGGAGCGTTTACAACACCAATGAGCATCGGCTGTTCAGCTTGGACTTCGACAACTCGACCTGGGACATATCGTATCTGCTCGATGACGAGCAGGGCGAGTTCGTCTCGACCGGCCAGTACTTCACCAACAGCGTGCTCTACGAGCTGACGATCGAGATGGACTTCGCGGCCAATCGCTGGCAGGCGAGCCTGGATGGCGAGCCCCTCACGGCGAGCCTCCCCATCACCACCCAGGACCGCCCATTGAATCTCGGCGACGTCGATGCGGTGTGGGCAATCCGAAACAATCAAGCCCCCGGAGACAATTACATGCTGTTCGACCGCTACCGCATCGAAGTCAGCGGCCCGCCCGCAGCCCGGCCCCGCCTCGAGGCGGTGGGGAGGCTGAGCGGCAGCCAGTTCCTCCTGCGCGTCCTTGGGCAGGCCAGCCAGCTGGTGGTCCTCGAGGCCTCCGCCGCCTTGCCATCCAGCCATTGGACAGCGATCGAGACCAACACGATCCCCGCCAGCGGCGAGTGGCTCTGCCTGGACCCCGGCGCGGGCGGCCACCCGCAACGCTTTTATCGCGCGCGCGCCGCCGGGCCGGAGTAGGACGCAGGGCGGCCATGTTGATCCTCTTTCACAAGCCCTGCGGCGTGCTGTCACGATTCACCGCCGACGGCTCTCGAAACCGGGCGCTGGCCGAGTTCGGCCTCCCGGCCGGGGTGTATCCGATCGGGCGGCTCGATGCGGATTCGGAGGGATTGCTGCTGTTGAGCGACGATCCGCGATGGGTCCGCTGGCTCCTGGATCCGGCGCGCGGCCACGAGCGGGTCTATTGGGCCCAGGTCGAGCGCATTCCCTCAGCCGACGCGCTCGATCGGCTCGCCCGAGGCGTGCGAATCCAGGATTACCGTACGCGGCCGTGCCGCGCCTGGCGACTCGATCCGCCCCCCAAGGTCCCTCCCCGCCTGCCTCCGATTCGCTTCCGGAAGAACGTGCCCGATTGCTGGATCGCGCTCGCGTTGAAGGAAGGCCGCAACCGGCAGGTCCGCCATATGACCGCGGCCATTGGCCATCCAACCCTTCGGCTGATCCGGGTTCGAGTCGGCCCCTGGGAGCTGGCTGACCTGCAGCCCGGGCAGTGGAGGCAGATATCTCCCGAGTCTGAGCCCCAGGGTGATTAGCCCCGGCGCGGGCGGCCCGCGGGATTCTGCGGGCCGGCATCCTCAGCCCGCCGTTGCCGACCGATGCCGCCCGGTGTCGCCGCGGAGGCCCTCGAGGATCATCTCCGCCGTGCGCGCCACCGCGCCGCGGTTGGATTCGACGACGGCTTGGGCGCGTTCGCCCAGGATCTGGCAGCGCCGTGGATCGGCCAGCAATTCCCCCAATACTCGCTCGAGTTCGGCGGCGTCCCGGACCTGGACGGCCCCTCCCCCTTGGAGGAAGGCCTGCGCGATCGCAGCGAAGTTCTCCATGTGCGGCCCGAACACCATGGCCTTGCCCAGCCCGCCCGGCTCGATCGGGTTTTGCCCGCCCTCGGCCGTGAGGCTCTTGCCGACAAACACCAGATCGGCTGCCGCGTAAAACCGGGTCAGCTCGCCGGTCGTGTCCACCAGCAGGCAGGAGAGCGGGCCATGCGCCGGGCGCGGCGGGTCCCCAATCTCGGTGCGGCGGACGAATCGGACTCCTCGGGCCGCCAGCTCGCGGCTGACGTCGCCCCCCCGCTCAAAATGCCGCGGCACCAGCACGAGGAAGAGATCCGGAAACCGCCCCCGGAGTCGGCCGCATGCCTCGGCCAAAATCGCCTCCTCCCCCGCATGCGTGCTGCCGGCAACGAGGATCGGGGCGCCGGGCGCAACCCCCAACGCACGCAGCAAGGCCGGCGCATCCACGCCAGGGCGCATCGGCCGGCATGCCGCATCGAACTTCAAATTCCCGGTGATGCGCAGGGCAGCGTCCCGTACGCCCAGCGCGCGCAGCCGCTCCGCATCAGCCCGGTTCTGGACCCCCACGCCGCGGAATCCGGCGAACAAGGGGCGGAAGAGCGGGCCGAATCTGCCGTAGCGGCGGGACGACCGGTCCGACATCCGGGCGTTCACCAGAAACGCGGGCACGCCGCGGTCCGCCAGCTCCCAGAGAAAGTTGGGCCAGATCTCGGCCTCGAGCAGAATGAACGCCTGGGGAGGAAATGCAGCCAGCGCCCGCCGGACGCAAGAGCGCCAGTCGATGGGATAATAGATTCGATCGACATCCGGCGGCAGCTTGCGCTCGAGCTCGGCCATGCCCGTGGTCGTGGTGGTGGACATCAGCCACGCGCGATCCGGGAGCCGCTCGCGCAGCGTCTCGAGCAGAGCCAGGGCCACATTGACTTCGCCCACGCTGACGGCGTGCATCCAGACCAGGGGCGGGCGCGACGGCCGCCTCTTCAGCAATTCGCCATAGCGGCCCCAGCGCTGGCCGAACCCGCTCCGCCAGCCCCCCCGGCGAACCAGCCGCAAAAAATAGTAGGGCGACAGCGCCAGGAAGCCGCCCGCAAACACCGCGTTATAGCATGCGCGCACGCCGTTCATCCGCGCCGGGCACCCCCGGCTGCCTAGTTCTGGCATAAATGAACTTCGGCTGACAGCGCGAATTTGCAGGCCCGGCCCCCAGATCGAGATAATAGGGTCATCTAAATAGTTGACATATGTGTTCACGTCTCCGTGACAAACCCTCGCTGTTCACCGGGACATTTCTTCATGGCTGACCTCCATCGTTTCACCTTTGTCTCCGCCGCGGGCCGACTTCGCCTGCCTCCAGCACCCATAACGAGTAGGTGATCGTGGTTCCCCATCCGCACAAACGGTGTGAACCTGCACCCCAGAACCTTCCGGTGGTCCCCCCCGCCTGCCCCACACATGCCGTCGACCAAGGTCCTATAGGAACCGCATGCCCCGACGGCGCTCCCGTTGGATGACTTTCGATCGGGCGCTGGACCATCTGATGCGCAGCGATTGCGCCCTGCCAACCGTTTCGTCCCCTTCGCTTCATATGTCAACTATTGCCAAACAAAACCGAAAAACGCTGCGTAAGTAGCTGGCCATCAGTTGTGCAGCTTTGGACTCATAACCTGAAGGTCGCTGGTTCAAATCCAGCCCCCGCAACCAATTTCAAGCCCCTGCAAGCCTGGCTCGCAGGGGTTTATTGCTTTTCGTTGCCAAACCGGCAAGCCCATGCAATCCCCTGCCATTTAGGGCCTTCCTATGCCCGATAACCAAACATTCGCCAAACATTTTGCCCCCCGAAAACAGCCTGAAGAGCCCAGGTTCAAGTTGAGCGGCGAGAACGGCCTGAGAAGCCCACCGTCGAACAGGCAGGCTGCAATGGCCGCCACCGGGGTCTTCCAGCAGCGCCTCTCGCCGGTGCCTCGAAGCGAGACTTGCTGGGAGCGTTGTGCGGCGCGGGTCTTCTTCAACGCCGGCGGTAAGGAGGTATGTCCGGGCCGGGCGCGGTTCCGCAGTCCGTCGAACTCCGGGCGCAAGCCTCCACCAGGATTCCTACACCGTTCCGATAGCCGGTGCGGTATCCTTCCTATGAATGAATCGCCTTGTCCCTGTTTTGCGCCTTCGATAAGCTCCCCCGCAGCATGACAACGAACTGCTGAAGGCGACCTGCATGACGCTTCATTGCTGACCAGCAAACCGCGCATCGCATGGAAGCCCACGTCAAGACCGTCCGTGAGATTCTCCATTCCGGAGACCAGTTTCTCGTTCCCTTCTTCCAGCGGCAGTATTCATGGACAAAGAAGGAGGTTTAACCTCTATACGGACACGGTCGCCCTTATCGAGAGCGGAGATGATGCGAAACACTTCCTCGGTCCGCTGGTTTGCACTCCATTCCACCACGTTCCAGGGGATGGGCCTCGATACCAGATCATCGACGGGCAGCAACGGTTGACGACCCTGACGCTCGCACTTGCTGCGCTGCGAGACTTGACGCGACTGGGCGGATTCGGCGACCTCGCGGATGAAATCCATGAGGACTTCTTAGTACACCGGCGGCGGCAGGGCCTTGACCGGTTCAAAGTCGTTCCTCGGCTTGAAGACCGCGCCAACTACGAGTCGGTGATCGACGGGAGCGCACGTGGCATCCTGTCGGGGACAGGCATCAATGGCTGCCATTCCTTCTTCAAACGCGCATGGAAGAATCCGGTTGCCGACGGCGGAGAAGCAATGGGGCGCCGTATTCTCATCGCCGTGACGGCACGCATGTCGCTGGTGGCGATAACTGTTGAAGGGGAGAATCCCTACGAAATCTTCGAGAGCCTAAACTGGAAGGGGCTACCATTGGAAGAGGCAGACTTGATTCGCAATTTCCTCTTTATGCAGGTCCCGACGGCGGAGCAGGCGTCTTTTCACCAAGAACGCTGGAAGCCGTATAAAAGCCGATTTGAAGCGGTGGGCCGGTATGAGAAGGTCCCTCCAACGCAGTTTTACCGGAATTACCTGATGCGCGAGGGGCGATACTGTGCCAGCAAGGCGGCATACGTAGAGTTCAAGCGCCAGAACCTCGAACGCGGTTTGCAGCCTATTGACCAGGTGACCGAGCTTCAGCGATTTGCGACCTATGAGCTCTGGCTTCAGCGGCCGGAGTTATGTGAGCGCGAATACCTCAGGGGGCGACTCGGTGAGATCCAGCAACTCGACGTCACGACCGCGCACCCGCTTCTGCTGAACCTCCTTGATCGTCACGAGCGGGGCCACGTGAGTCGAGAGGAACTTGACGCATGCCTTCTCGATCTTGCCAGCTTCGTGATCAGGCGAACGATTTGCGGCGAGTCAACCCGCGGGTATGGCCATTGGTTTCCGGAAGCGATACCTTCGATTGGCACGCGCCCTTCGGCGGAGGGTGCAGGACAAATCCGTTAGGGGGCGTGGGGGAACTCATGCTGCAAGAGCCGAGGTCTGGCCGACTTTGGGATAGACGTTCCAAAAGTCCTCGAACCAGCCGCTGAGCAGGGCGCAACGAATGGCAAGGAGATGTTCGGCCCCTTTGCGCGACCACAGCATGCCTGATTGTTTGAGTCGCTGTCCGACGACGACTTTGCAGCCCGCTTCCACCACGCCCGAACCGATGAAATAGCCGGCGGTCCGGAACGTCTGGTAAAGCATCCGGCTGCGGTTTCTCTCCAGGTAGCCGATCTGCAACCGGGCTTGCTTGCGCGCCTGGGCCTGTGGCGGGAGGTTTTCTTTGGCCTGGCGAATGATCTGGGCCACCTTGTCTTGGAGCAGCCACTTCTTCCAGAGCCGATATCGGCGCTTGGCCGGGGCGGTGGCTTCCCCGTCCAGGGCGGCCGACAACAGGCTCAGATGCTCGCAGGCATGGTAGTAGTCGAGAATGCAGACCGCTCCGGGGAAATTGAGCCGCGCCAGTTTCCAGACCCACACCGCGCCGTCTCCCAGGAATACCACGGTCTTGGCCCAACCCATGCCGCGCCGCAGGGCTTCGTTGCGTAACAAGGGCCCGAAATCATCGGCCGACACAATGGCGGCCAAATAGCTGGTTGAACCATAATCGCGCTCCGGACGCTGATCGGGCTGGGCGGGCTGGCGGTGGGTAAAGACGGTGCCCACCTTCACTTCGCGAGTGCGCGCCCGCCTTCCTTTCTTGCCTTTGCGCCCCCGCAGATAAGGCCGGCGCATAGGCGCGCCGGTGCCGTCGGTGCCAATGCACATCACCTCCCCCGCCGTGGCGGAGCGCAAAGGCCCCTGTCTCTGTCGCCAGCCATTCATCATCGGAGCGACCTGGCTGAGGAGCCGCTGCACTTGGTGGGCATCCACCTCCAGCCCCGCGTAGGTAAGCAGATCCTGGCTGGCCGCCTCATAGCTGCCGGCCAGCGCCGCAGCCCGGCACGCCAGCCGCAACACCTCGGGCGAGTAGCTCTCGACAAAACCCCAGGTGTGGTCCTGCGGACACCGGCCTTGGCCGCGCGAAGGGTTGTAAAGATACGCGCGGCGCAGCTGGATCCACCCCAGATTGACCAGGACCGCCTTGGTCCGAAAGCCGGCCGGTTGCTCGCCGGTTCGCCGTTGGGGCGGGCACCGCGGCAGATCTGGATCGTTGAGCAACTGCTCCAACAAACGGGCTCCGTCCTGTTTGAGGGCCGCCAGCAAGCGGCGCTCCAAAGCAGCGAAGTCGCCGACGCCCTCGGCGGCCAACTGGCTTAGGCAGGCGAAGGTTTGGGGGAAGTAGGCCGAGAGAAGCGCCGGAACTTTTTTTTAATGTCTGGGCCTTGCCTCTCCCATGTGGCTTGCTCGGTGAGTTCAGCGTAACGGCGGGCCAGTTGCTGGAAGCGGGCGTGGCCCTCGACGGCTTGGGAGATGAAGTCCAGTTCCTCCGGGCCGATGCGCTGGCAGTTGTTCTTGCCGTCTTGGTGGCGCTGGAGCAAGTGGTAGGGGCCCTGAGTGAGCACCCGGCCGGCCCTTTGGCGGCGGTAGGTTTGTTGGCTGAGATGGCCGCGGATCATCAAATCGATACTGGCCATCTGTTGGAGGATCCGAGCCCGTTCTTGTTGGATAGAAGATGTGAGCATATGTTGTATAGCTACTATACAACTATTGGGTGAAAATACCAGCAAAAACGCATTTCCCAGTTCTTACCTCACAAATCTTCCATCCACCCGGCACGCTGGAACGTTGCGGGGATTCACCAGCGCGGTTTGGCTCTCGGACAAATTATCGCTAGGCTTTGGCCACGACCGTCTGGACAACCCTACATCCGTAGGGCACCTGATCCCGAAGACGTGTTCGAGCCACTTATCGACCTTCCTGTGGGGCCTCGCCCGCAGCAGGCGCGCACGCACGGAAACCTGACCGTCACCGTTCACTGGTCAATGCTCGGCGTGGACATTCCGGATGACACTATTCAGGAGCCAACTGCTGCGGAAACGCACGCCTCCTTCATCAGCCGCTTGATCACGCAGTTCGGACCCGAAATGAGCGGAAAACTTCAGAGGATTGCCGTCGCCCGGTCATATCCGCTGTCCGAGAACCCGAAACAGGACTTCCTTAATCCGCGAACGAGGGAGGCCTACAGCCACAAACCCGTCCCCGGCACTTCATTGTTCCTGTTTACGAACACCTCCACGTCGGAAAAGCGGGATGACATTCTCGCACTCTGTAGAACACTTGGCTTTCCGAGCGGCGCGGTGGTGGTTTCCTGAACATCGAACTGCTCGAACGCCCGTGACTGTCCGCAAGATGATTACGGCGAACAAGCCGTGAACCTGCTGCAACTTTCCCCCTTTGACGAGTCCATTCTCGACTGCGGAGGCCCACAGTTCATTCAGCAAGGCAACCATCGCGACCAAGACGTCATTGAGCGTCTGGACTTCGGCTCGCGTCGGCGGGTCGCTGATGATCTGCGAAGCGTAGGTGACGGCAGCCTGAGCGGCCTCAGCCCGTTGAGCAGTCGGCGTCGCGCCGTGGAGGCCGACCTTGGCGGACGTACCCGCCCCGACGGTGATTTCCCAGGAGTAAAACCCTGCGCAGCGCTTCACGCCCCCGGCTCGTAAACCATCACCGGCCCCAGGAGCGGGAAGCAGGTGGTGTCTGATGAAGATGCGACCGAGCCCGTGAAGCCGTGGATACTGGCGTCCGATCCCCAGCTTCCGAGGAAGCCGTTGGTGTCGGACTCATTACCGGTCGCCCCTTCCCAGCGCAGCGTGCCGACAGCCGTCCCGTCCGCCTTCTCCACCCGCAGGTCGATGAAGCCGGCGCTGGCGTCCATCTTCACGTCGTAGGTGTGGACGTACCAGGTTTCCGCCGCGTACGTGTAGGCCAGTTCTGCCCGCTGGGTCGATCCGGTGAAGACGCGCAGGGCACTGACCGTGCTGGCGGCGTCATTGGTTCGGACGCTGGCGGTCCCCCACCAGAACAGGTGCGGAGAGCCGTCACCGCTGCGGGCGTAGAACCCGCCGTTGCTGGGCGTCTTGACGTACACCTTGAACTTGATCCGCGCCTTGCTGCCACGGGTCGCTTGCGGGACGCGCAATTGCACAGCGTAGCGGCTGTTGTTGCTGCCTCCGGCTTCGGCGCTGGTCGGGAACCGGCACGCCTTGCCGGCGGCGCCGTAGGGACTGGCGACACAACGCTGCGCGTAGTTGTAGTCGGCGAACGTGATGAAGCCATCGACAGAAGTGCTATTCGGGACGTTGGAGTTGACGCTGTAGCCGGTCCACTTCATTTCGGCGAGCAGCGTATCGGCGGGCGGGGCCGCGGCGGCCACCGCACGGGCGAGGAAGGCGGGGTCGGAAAGGCTCAGGTTCATGGTTCGGCGGCGTAGGCGGCGATGACGTCGGACTCGTTGGCGCCGAAGGCGGTCAAGTTCAGGACGGCGACCTTGGTGGCGGCCAGGGCGGTCGGCTTGGCGGTTGGTTTTGCCCCATTCTCTGGGTTGTAAGCTGGACAGCGCGTTGCGGCGAAATCCGTCGTCTTCTTCTTGGCGCGGGGACTACGGCCGCCACACTGTTAAGCCAGCGGCTTCGGCGAGACGGCGCTGGGTTTCGTCGAAGCTCAAGAGCAGGTCGCAGCCGTTGTGCAACGCGGCGGCGCAGTGCCAGAGGTCCATCGCCCGACATTGGGTCTGGAGCGCGTGTTGGGCGCTGAGGGATTCGGCTTCGCGCAGCACGTCGAGCCAGGCAAGGTTCGCGGCGGTGTAGTCGCCAGCCGCAAGATCGAATTCAAGGGCACGCAAGGCTTCCGCGGCTTGTTGCTCGGTGACACGCTGGGGACGGTCCGTATCGCCCGGCAGCTTGCGGAGGACGTTACGGACTTCCAGGCGATGAAGCGGGTTCCACGGCAGCGGTTGCTCGTCCAACTTCTTCCACCAAGCAAAGGCGGTTGGCGTGTGGTCGTCCCGCAGGTAGAGCGAGACGATGAACGAGGAATCGGCGTAGGGCGTCATTGCCGCTCGCGGATGAGCGCATCAACGACGCCGGTTGGGCGCTTTGAGTAGGAGGCGAGGCGTTGCTTTTTTTGGGCCAGCGAGAGTCGTCTAGCAGGCCGTGCGGGGGTGAGCATGAGCCAGGGCTTGCCTTTCCGGGTGATGGTATAGGGCATGCCTGCTGCCACTTCATCCGCGATCTCGCGGTAGTGGGCCAAATGCTCGGTCACGGTCGCCGTTTTCATGGAAACACTATCGCCGGAGCCGATCACGCGGTCAATGGCCCAATCGGTAACAGCAGCGGCTCTCGAAATCGGCCGCGCGAACGGGGCGACCGCGCGCTGGATGTCGCGGGCAGTCGACCATAGGGGTCAGTCCTCATAATCGATAATTCTTTCTCTTTGCGGTTAAGTGCGACACGTAACTGGCACTGCCCATGTGCAGCCGCTGGGCGATCCATTGCCGGGTCATCGGCGTCTGCCGCCGCAATTCGCGCGCCAGTTTGATCTTGCCGGGGGCGGCCTTCGGACGTTTCGCCAGGTCCCCTTCCGTCCATCCGGCCGCCGCGAGCCGCGCTTGCACCAGACCCTCGGCTCGTTGCTCGACGGTTTCATCGCGTTCACAAGCCAGTTCGTGCGGGCGGCCAGCGCGGCCCAGCTTTTCCGCGCAACCGTTCGTCCACCACAATGGACTTGTAGCGCCCGCTGAAGAGATTCCCGGCGTATTGATGCCGGCGATTGAACCGGCCGGTGTAGGTGCCCAAGAGCCATTTCATGCCGACGACCAAGTTGGGCTGGGGGGTTTCGGCCGCCAATTGAAAGTGGCTATTCATCAAACAATAACCAATCGGCAAGGTTCGATTCACTCGCACTTCTCACGAGATTTCTTGGCGGATCCGCTGGCTGCGGACGCGCCCGTCCCTCGATCATGGCGTTGGCATCGAGACTGCGCGGATAACAAGAAAGGAAACGCACCCTTGTAAAAGCTGCTACTCAAAACACGCTCATTTGTCAACTATTTAGATGCGACCCCTTTGCCCTTGATCAGTATGCGCCCCATTCGAGGCCGGCATCGATGAAGGCGCGGTAGTTGGCCTCTGTGGCGGGCGAAATCGGGACGGTGATCGGTGCCGCCGTCGGCATCAGGACGAATCCCCCGCCCTCTTTGGCCTGGGCCATCACCTGGCGTACCTCGGCGCGGATCTGGCCGGGCGTGCCGTTCTCGAGAAGTTTCAGCTCGAGGTTCCCCCAGACGGAAACGCGGCGCGCCTGACACCGGCGCTTCACTTCGTCCAGGCCGACGTCGCCGTCGGGCGGCGGTTCGCAGGGATCGATCCCGTCGCAACCGGTCTCGAGAATCATGTCGAGGACCCGGCCGATCTTCCCATGGCAATGCAGACGGACCTTGGCACCGCGGGAGTGGATCAGTCGCGTCATGGCCGTGACATGAGGCACGACGAACCGGCGGAACATGGCCGGCGGCAGGTACGGAGGCGTGAAATACTCCGGCCCGACGATCCGATAACAGTCCACCACGCAGCAGTCGAGCTGGCGCCGCAGGTTCTCCATCACACGCTCGGCGACGATCGCGACAGCCCGGGCGAAATGATCGGTCGCATCGAACGCCCACATCAGGAAGTCCTGGAAGGACATCAGGTCAGCAACCAGATAGGCGGGATCGCCGATCGACGCCATGATCAGCCCTTCGTCGCCGACCTCGGCGCGCACGCGCTCGAGGTCGGAGGCGTCGTAGCGGGCTGGCTCATATGGCACGCTCAGCGCCTTGTCGACCTCCTCGATGCTCTTGCACCAATGCTCGACCTGCCAGGTGGTATGGACATCCGGAGCGGTCTGCCGGACCGAGCGCAGGTCGCCCTTCGGCGTGTGGCAGATCCGGGTGGTGCGCTCGAACTCGCCCGTGTTCTCCGTGCGGCTTTCGATGGCGACGGGGAAATCGGATCCGAGGAACCGTTCTTCGCACGTGTAGCGGTCCGTTGTGGCGCGCGGGTTCCAGTTGGTGATGCAGTCGGTGTGAGCGCGGATGAGGTCCATCAGCCCGCGGTAGCTGGGCTGCTGGTTGTACCAGTCGAGACGGTTGCGCCCGGCCAGTTCGTACGTGTTGATGGGCACGCGATCCGCCACGCCCCCTTCAAACGCCACGAGCAGCCGACGCCGGCTTGTCCAGGTTGGACTCGGGGAAGCGGAGGCCATGCTCATTGGGCTGCGGACGGTTCCCTCCAAAGCCGGCGGATCACCCCGAGCAACACCAGGCCGCTGACCACGAACGACGCCAGGAGCAAGCCGCCCTGCAACAGCCGCCCGTAAAGAAACGCGCCCACAGTGAACAACGACAGCCAGATGGTTGCGCAGCCGGCGAACCATCCCAGCAGCGCCAGCGGAATGTTCTCGCGCGACCGCGCCGCATCCCCCTCCGGAATGCCGGCGGCTCGCCGCACGCGCCGCCAACCGGGGCCGAACGGGCTGACTTTCCGGCAGAACTCGACCAGCGTCTTTTCCTCAGTCGGGGGGCCGAAGAAAGCCACCAGAAGCCAACAGGCGGTCGTGGCCGTGATGGTGATCAGCAGGGCGTGATGTGTGCTCAGGGTGGCCAGCCCCTGGCTCTTGAGCACCAGCAATACGAGGGATACACCGAAGGAGCCGATCATGGCCGCCACTTCGCACCAGGCGTTGATCCGCCACCAGAACCAACGCAACAAATACAAAAGACCGGTGCCGGCACCCACCTGGAGCAGGATGTCAAAGGTATCCTTGGCCGACTCCAGGAGGTATACCATGCCGGAGGAGAGGATGAACAAACCCACGGTGGCGAGCCGGCCGGCGAGCACGTAGTGTTTCTCCGGAGCGTTCGTTCGCACGAACCGGCGGTAGAAATCGTGCACCAGATAGGACGATCCCCAATTGAGATGCGTCAGGACGGTGGACGAGTTGGCGGCGATCAGCCCCCCCACCATCAAGCCGATGAAACCGACGGGGAGGAACTTGAGCATCGCCGGATACGCAATGTCATGCCCTAGCAGTTTTGGATCCAGATTCGGAAACGCCTTCTGGATGTCCGACAATTGCGGGAACACCAGCAAAGAGCACAGACCGACCAGGATCCATGGCCAGGGCCGGAGAACATAATGCGCGAAATTGAAGAACAGCACCGCCCCCAGCGAGTCCTTCTCGGATTTCGAGGCCAGCATCCGCTGGGCAATGTAGCTGCCCCCGCCCGGCTCCGAGCCGGGGTACCACGTCGCCCACCACTGCACGGCCAGCGGCATCACGAACACCGCCAGGGCGAGATCCCAGTTCGTGAAGTCGGGCAGGAAATTGAGGTAATGCAGCGCCGCTTGGCCGTCGGGGGCGGGCATCGGCGCGGAGAGCTTCTCCACCAGGACTCCCAACCCGCCCACATGCTGCACGGCAAACCACGCCGCCGCAATCACTGCCGTCATCATCAGAAAGAACTGGATCATGTCGATCACGAGCACACCCCACAGGCCCGAGTGCGCCGCGAAGATCACGTTCAGCAGACCGCAAATCAGGAGCGTCTGCCAGCGGGGCAACCCGAAGAGCAGGTTGGCGATCTTGCAGGCTGCCAGGTTCACCGACGCCATGATGATGCAGTTGAAGAACAGCCCTAAATACACCGACCGAAATCCGCGCACCACGCTGGCTGCCTTGCCCGAATACCGGATCTCGTAGAACTCGAGGTCCGTCATCACCTCGGACCGCCGCCACAAACGCGCATAGAAAAAGACCGTGGCCACACCCGTCAGCACGAAGGCCCACCAAACCCAGTTGCCGGCGACGCCGTGGCGCCGGACGATGTCGGTCACCAGGTTCGGCGTATCGCTGCTGAAAGTGGTGGCGACCATCGACAGTCCGGCCAGCCACCAGGGCGCGGCGCGGCCCGAGACGAAAAACTCGGAGGTGCTGCGGCCGGCGCGTTTGCCGAAGAACAACGCCGGCATGAAGCAGATCAACAACGAAGCAACGACTATCAGCCAGTCAATCCATTCCAGTTTCATATGTCATCGAAAGGGATGGGAACCGGGAATCACAGCCGCTCACGGGCTAGCGGAACCGCATCCAGAACGACGGTTTCAAACGGCCGCAGCTCGAACTGCACGGGCACGCCCGCCCGGACGGCGACCGCCGGCTTGCGCGCGTCCTCGGCCCACGGGCTTGTCAGCGTGAACGCCCCGGCGGCGCCCGCCGGCAATTCAAAGGCGCGTCCGACATCGAGCGCGAATTCGCGCGTCTCATCGTCGGGATTGCGCAGCAGGATGATCCCCTTGCGCAGACTCCACGAAGCATAGCCATAGACCTCGAGCTTGCCGGGATCGCCGCCGATCCAGTGCGTGTCCGCGAGCACATCGCGGTTGGAACGCGACCACTGGGCGGCTTCCGCCAGCACGCTCCAATCTTCGGCCGTAAGTTTGCCCGGCTGCAGATAGAGTTCCTGGAGGCTGGTCCCGCCGCCGAAGAACGCCCGCGCGTCGTCCTTGAACCCGGCGGAGTTGAAGGCGGGATCGCCCGCCGGACCATGGCGAGAGTAGGCAACGCCCTGGGTCATCAGCGCGTTAAGCGGAAAGAGCGGGGCTTTGCTGACGATATTGCGATACACCTCCCGGTCGCGATAGGTGAGCCACTGCTGCTGCGAGGAGCCCTTGCCCGTGCGGCCCATGTCGCCGCCCTGGCGCCACACGGAGTCCGCATACCGCAGCCAGAACGGCGACGGCCAGGAGCCGGTGGTGAAATTGATGAAGAGGCTCGGATCCTCCTCCCGCAGCTCGAGCATGAGCCGGCGCATCGCCTCGGTGTCGCGGATGTACCCGGCGCCGCCGCTGGCATACATGCCCGCTGCGATGCCATCGAACTTGAAGTGGTTCACGCCGTACTGCCGGATCATCGTCACACACGATTGTTTGAAGGCGGCGTAGTACCTCGGCCCGGCCAGCGAGAATCCGGTGGCATTGGTCTCGAAACCCTGCGCGTGTCCGAACTGAAGCCGCTGTTGCTTCGGCTTGCCATACCCGCCAAACGGGGACAGCCATACGCCCAGACGAGTGCCCTGTTGCCGGCAAAGCTCGGCCAGGGGCGCGAATCCATTGGGAAAGCCGCGATGGAAATGCCACAGCGTCTTCGGATCGTCCCAGCCATCATCGAACACCATGGCATCCAAAACCACGCCGTGCGGCCGGATCAGGCGTTCGCCAAACAGGCGTATCGCTTCGATGCAGTTGGTCTCGTTCATCGCGAAGGGTTCCCACGCGGTGTCGTACCACGAGTTGTAATGCAGATAGGGGCGGTAGGGATGCGCCCGCTCGTGTTCGACATAGTCCAGGAACATCCGGCGCATCTGCCCTTCGGGCGCCACCCCGACAACCAGGCTGGCCTTCAACGTTTCTCCCCGGCGAAGCGACGCTTGACGAGGCAGCCGGCAGACCACCTCGCCAGTCCCGGCCGAAACCCGGTTCGCGGCCATCGGATCTTCGCAGCCGAGGAAGAACGATCCCGCAGCCACTGGCGAACCGTCCACGCTCCCTGCCGTGGCGGCTCCAGGGATTGGCTGCTGGCACCAGACGATCTCCAGCAGGTCGAGATCCCCCTCGAGCGCGGCGATCTCAATTTCCTGGCGCACATAGCTGGTGCCATCGAGTGCGAGCGCCCGCCAGGTTGCCCGCATTCGGCCATCACGAGCGGTCATCGACATTTCAATCTTCCAACCGGAGGTTCGTTCCGCGAGCCGGGAGGCGGCCGCCTGAGCCCGCAACGGCTGGATCCTGGGCGTCCCAGTCAAACGCATCTCCGAAGCCCGGCAGCTCGCGCCATCATCGAACGTCACCTGAAACACCTCGCCCGTCAGGGCCAGCGAACGGCCGCTCCACGCGTCGCAAAAGAGGCCGCTCCCTAAACCGCGCTCGGAAAAGCTCCACGTGGCGGACACGACACGGTTGCTCAGGCCAACCACACCGCCGTAACTCCAGGCATGCACCGGGCCAGGATCAACCCCGGTCGAATCGTGGAGAACCGTCCTATTCGACTCGGGATCGGCTGCGGCGCCCCGGGCCGCGCCCCCTGTCCACCCAAGGATGGACAGGCCGGCCAGCAGGCGAAGTAGTCCCCGTGAACTCATACCCATCGGTTTGGTTGCACGGCCGAAGCATGCCCGGAAAAGGGAGGCCATTTCAATGCCCGATTGGCCAATCGCATGGGACCTTCCCCGTTCGCGAGATCTGGCGGTGTCACCCGGCGCTCGACGGCATGGGCACAATCGAACCGAATCCGCCGGCGCTGTTCCGGCGCAGGCCCATCACCGCCAGAATACGGTACCACAACGAACGGAATCGCCTCGGGCGATTCACCACGAGCGGCTGGGGCGTCGCAGCCGTTTCCAAGCTCGCCACGAACAGCGCAAGCTCCGCCTCCTGCCACCGGAGCAGGACGTGGGCAAGGTCTTCCCGAGGCTGACATTGCGCGTCGGATTGGATCAGCAATCCGCGGGCGATCCCTCGGGTGCGAAGGAAATTCGCCGAAGGAAAATCCTGCGGAAACACCATCCAACGATTGTCGAAGCGGCCGGGCGATGCATCGGCCGCAGGCGGTTGCCGACGCGAATCCAGGAGAAACGCCGGCGGTGCATCGTCGGCCAGATTGCATCGGGCCAGGATGCGCGCGCCGGCCGACAACCATGCCAGGATCGGATCGTTGTCGACAAGCGCGACGGGCCCGATGCTCGACGCTTGCGGACCTCGCGCGCCATTGAACAATGGCACCGGCCGAAATCCCTGTTCCACCAAGGCAAGGCCCGCCCGCACCGCCTCCGCGGATGGCAGGTCCAGCACGACGGCCATCGGCTGATCCGCGCGCAGGTCCACCCGGAGTAGCGGTTCCGCATCGAGATCCAGCGCCGGCGCCGCGCTCGTCTCGGCAAAGAGAACCGGCTTGGCCCAACTCGACCAAACCGCCGATGGCGGCGCCCAAAGATCAAATAGTTCCGACGGATTCATGGGATTTCGATTTGGCGGATGCATCCACAACGTGAGAAGACCTCTCGACCAGCACCGCGGCATCGCGCGCAGCGTGGTCGATGAGCGGCCGAGCCGCGACTCGCCCGTAAATACCCGCAGCTTGGCCATCGATGACATAAACACCCAAACAGATATGCCACGGCTGGCCGTCCACCCTCACCGACAGCGGGATGAACCGCTTCTGTGCCACCCAATGCCGCGCTCCCCAGCGAACACCCCGCCGGATGGCCCGCCAATCCCTCGCGGCAGTTACGCCGGCGATCCCGACCAGTTCGCCCACGCGCCCCAGGGCCGGCTTCAGCACCCAGTCCGAGTCCAACCCCGGATCGACATCGCGCGGATCCCGGGTTTCCGGAAGCAGCCGCTGCCAAGTGGGCGCCTTGATCCCGAGATCATCCATCACCAGCGGCCATCGCTTGCTCTGCGTCAGCAAGGCCGTGGCTCGATTGCACAACGGGGTGCGTGTCGCGCCAAAAAAATGCCGCCACTCGACACCCCGCCCCAGGTTCGGAAGCCACTCCGCCGGGTAAAAGCGAAACACAAAATCCGCTGGGCCGGTCCACCAGTCGGTCTGGATGAACGCGCGCCCTTCCTGCCAACGAATGTGGTCCGGGCCAACCAGCACGGCGTGATACCCCTCCCGCTGCAACCCGCGTGCGAGATATATCATCACTTGGCGGTCGTCGGTGTACGCCGTGGCATGCACCATCGCCACCGTGCCGCCCGGCGGAAGCCGGTCTCGAATCCGCTGCACCAGCAACCGTGCCGGATCCGCTGCCAACGTCCCCTCCGGAACATGTTCGGCAACAAGCGCGCTCCAGCCAGCGGCTTCGTTGTAGCCACCGGGCACATCGCTGTTGACCTCGGAAACACGCCATCCATTGGCGGTCGGATGGAAATCAAACCGCATCACCCGCACGGATGGGCAGCTTTCTTCGCCATTTCTGGCGTGGCGATCCTTGAGCGCCTGAGCCAGCGCGTTTCGAATCGGAAGCGAGAGCGCCAGATCGCGATGCAGATCCGGGCGCCGTGCCAGCGCCTCCTCCAGCATCACAGTCTCCTCGGCCAGCGCCTCCGCCAGCGCCGCCAGATCATGCCATGCCGATTGTTGCAAGACCACCGCCACCGGCGCAAGTGTATCGACATCCTCGACCTGGGGATCCCATTTGCAGCATTCGAAGATCGCGCGGCGGCGCAACTCCCGGTGGCAATCGGGCGACAGCGAGTGAACCGCCCGCCATGGAATGTCGCCGTTCATTGTCACCACGCCCACATCACCACGATCCCCGCCCCGACGTATACCAGCGCCGGCAAACCGCCCGACGTTGCCAGAGCCAGCGATCCATTCCGAAACTCGGGCGCGCACGAACGCTCGATGATCACCCCCACCCCTGCCAACGCCGCCGCGGGCCACGCCATCCGGCCAAAGTCCGCCAGCGTGGCAGCCGCCGAGACCCAGTCTCCCGCCGCCGCCCGGCCAAGCATGAGACCGGCGCCGACGAGGAATCCCGCGGCCCGCACCCCGGCGGCGCAATCGCGATCAACAGTCACCTTCTCGATCAGACGCGATCCCAGATGCGCCATCCACCACAACAACATCAGCGTGGCGGTCGACAACAAACCCGAAAAGAGCACCACCCACCAACCGGGACCATTGCCCACATTGGCGCCCGCGAAACAGCACGTCCCGCCGATCAACGCTCCGCTGACCGCCCATGCCGCCGCATCGTTGCCCCGCTCGAGTACGTCGTCGCGGACGCTCAAGCCCGCCAAAGGCAGCGGCAGCCGGAACAATCCCAGCCACGCCATGCCGATCACCATGTAAAAAATCATATACGCCGGATCCGTTCGCACATCCTCCGCGGACCAACGCGCCAGCACGACATACAGGAGCAAGGCGCAAACCAGTGGAACCAGCGCCAGCGGCTGCCGCCATCCGCGCGGACGCACCGCTCGTCCCACCACCCTCAGCGCGTAATACCAGCTCATCCACGAGCCGATCCCCACCAGGATCCCGACGATCAGGGCGAAGGCTTCGTCACCTGAATATTTATCGAACATAGCAGCGAGCCCTTTGGACAGTCCATTGATACGCCGGCGGTGATTACAAAAAAAGGGCTCTGTTTATAATGCTAGCGAGGCTTTACCTCAGACCAGCGAGGCCGTCCCCAGTTCCCGCACAACGAGCTTCGACGAGGATTTACAATGGAAATGGGGTATCCATTTGACGCAAGCGACCCCAACAGGTAGTGTGGGGCGATATGCGCACGGAAGTTCCGCCGGTTGCAGGGCAGGAACAACCGCCAGATCGTCGGACATGAGCCCAATGGGTAGGGGTTACTTGCGCCATATGGATACCCCGCTTAGAATATTATGAAGCGGAGCCGGCAGGTTGAAAGCGCTCTGGCAGGCGGGTTGGCGGCTTGGATTTCAACCTCTCTTCTTCCCGCGGCGGACGTCACGATCAACGAGATCATGGCGGCTCCTTCCGAGCGTCAAATTCATTGGCCGACGGCAGGCGTGGCGCGGATCGGGATTGGTGCAGCGTGGCTGGATCCGGCGTTCGACAGCTCGGGCTGGCAATCGGGCGCAGGCCCGTTCGGCTATGGCTTCGACGATATCCGCACAGATCTTGGACGGGAGATGCAGGGGCTGGCTCCCTCGCTATATTTGTGCCTTCATTTCCCGGTTTCCGGCGACCAGGCGGCTTCAGGCGATCCGGTCGAGTTCGTTGTTGATTATGACGACGGATAGGCCGCCTACTTGAATGGCCGGGAATTCGCCAGGCGCAATCTCGGCGGTCCCGGGGGATTTGTCTTTCACGATCAAACCGCCTTCAACGGGCGGTTTGGGACTGGCCCGGAACGGGTTGCGGCCGGTGCGGCGCGAGACTGGTTGCGCGCCGGCGACAATGTGCTCGCCGTCCAAGCGCATGATCGCCGGCTGGCCAACGACGCGCGATTCAAGTTCCTTGGCGCGCTGCAGACCGTCTCCGAACACCCGGAGGTCCTGATCTCTTCGAACGATGTCTGGCAGTATTTCGTCGGCCAAACCGAGCCGTCCGGCGGGATCGCGGATCCCAGCATATCGAGAAACCCCGAATTTCACGATTGGATCGAGCTGCACAACCGGAGTGCGGAAGCGGTGTCGATCGAGGGATGGTCGCTCACGGATCAAGCGGATGGGAAGGGGCGTTGGATATTTCCCGCGCTTTCGGTGCCTGCCGGCGGTTACGTGCTGGTGCTGGCATCCGGGGAAGATGTCCGCGACCCGCTTGCCCCGTTTCTGCACACCCACTTCAAGCTGGATGCGGGCGGGGAATACTTGGGACTCTACAACAATTCCGGACAACTCGCCACAGGGTGCTGTTTATGCCAAGCCGATCGTGCTGGCATCTTCCACCCGGATCAAAGCGCGCGTCTTCTTGAATGAGCAACGGAGCCCGGTCACGGAGGCCGCCTTCGCCGCCCCAAACCAGTCCGGAGCTGGCCATCTCCGAGATCATGTATCACCCGCCTGACAGCGAAGACATCAGCGGAACCCGGCTCGAGTTCATCGAGCTCAGGAATGTGGGAGCGGGAGTGGTGTTGACCTGGCACAATCGCTGGACCCTGCAGAGCTCCGAAGATCTACACGCCTGGGCGGATGTTCTGAGCACCGGCAGCCCGTTTCACGTCTCGATCGGCGCGGAGCCAATTCGGTTCTGCAGGCTGCGCCACCCGCAGCCGCTCGCCGCCGCAAAAGCAATCGGATCAATTTTATTTCATTCAGAATGAGCCGTTGCGAGAAGCTCGGAGTCTTCCCGCTTGTGCCCGGATCCATTGGCCGCTATCAACTTCGCCATGGATCCGGACCGATCGCCCTCGACGCCCACTTCCAATCCTGCGCCGCTCCTGGCCCGGTGCTTCGTCGCCCTGCCCCTCGATCCGGCAATCCAATCCGCTCTCGCTCAAGCCCGGGAACAGTGGCGCCGCCATCTCTCGGGCCCGGCCATTCGATGGGTCCCCCCCGGCCAGCTCCACCTCACGCTCCGGTTCTTCGGCAATGTCTTGGTTTCCGATCTTCCCGCCATCGCCGCCGCCGTCGAATCCGCCACCCGCAACTGCCCTCCCTTCCAGCTCGAACTCGATCGGTCCGGCTGCTTCCCGAACCATCGACAGCCCCGAGTGATTTGGATCGGCCTGAGCGGCGAAATCGACAGGCTCGCCCATGTCCAGCAGACGATTGCCGAGCACACTCGCGCCTGGGGCGACTCCACCGAAAACCGCACCTTTCACCCCCACCTGACCGTCGGACGCATCAAGGATTTCCGCCCGCCCCCGCTCGGTCGCTGGCTCGAATCGCTTGCCCAATGCCGCGTGCCGGAGCCGAAATCCTGGTCCGCCGACCAAATCCTCCTGATCGAAAGCCGCCTCTCCCCCGCGGGGCCGGACCACATCACGCGAGCTGTCATCTCGCTCTCCCCCCCTTGAGCTGTTGGCTAGAACCGATGGCTTTTCGCCCATGGATGCGCTACAGTGCTAACAAGCGGAGCCATGGTGACGCACCCGAACAACCGCGGCCAGAGCCAAGGAGATCGTCTCCTGTCGATTCCCCATGCCCTTCGCGCCGCCTTCACCCTGATCGAACTCCTCGTCGTCATCGCCATCGTGGCCATTCTCGCCAGCCTGCTCTTGCCCGCTCTCTCCCGAGCGAAATCCAAAGCCCGGATGATGTCATGCCTCGGCAATATCAAGCAGCTCGATCTCGTCTGGTTCATGTACGCCGATGACCAGAACGATCGGCTCGCACCCAACGGTTTCGGCACCGCCGCCTCCCTCAACGGCCACCGGCTCTGGACTGTCGGCGACGAACACATCAATCCACCCTCCTTCACCAACCTCGATTACCTGATCAACCCCCAATACGCAGCGTTTGCCCCTTACCTGCGCAACCCCCAGATCTACAAGTGCCCCTCCGACCGCGGCACCGTTCCCATCGGCGGCCAGGAATTCCACCACGTCCGCAGCTACGCACTCAACTCCTACCTCAATTGGGAGCAGCCCGCGTTCACTTTCAATAGCGCCCGGCATTGGAACTTCCGAAAAAGCTCGCACCTGGCATCGGCAAAGCCTTCCCAGATCCTCCTCTTCGTCGATACCTCCCCCGGCAATATCTGCCACTCCGCCTTCGTCATCCGACTCAGCCCCGGCGGCCAATTCTACCATCTCCCGTCCGTCGAGCATGACCAGCGGGGGGTCGTCTCCTTCGCCGATGGCCACGCGGAAAGCCATCGCTGGGTCGATCCCCGCACGCTCGCCAACGCGCGCGGCAAGTGGATCGATAACCATTGGACCCTGTGGGAGCCCGGCAATCCCGACCTCGAATGGCTCCAAGCACGCGCCTCGGCTCCCCAGGCGGATTCGCCTTGAATCGCAGCCGCGCCCCGCGGCATCGGATCCGCCCCTACCCTCCTGTCCCGCCCGCGCAATGCCGCCGCATCCCCTCCTCCAATGCCTTATACAGCGCGCCCGCATCGTTCAAATGACGATGGGCGCCCGCCCCGATGACCCATGCGAAACCGTCCCCGTAAGCCGGACCGTTCCCCACACACGCATGGACTCCGCTCTCCCGGATCTGCCGCTCTGCTTTCGCCACCACATCCTGCCGATCGCCGTCCACCTCGTATTTCCATCCCACTCGCCAGGCATCGGGGAACCACTCCTTCAATCGGTTGATCACCTTCGGCGTCGGCTGCAGCTCCATCCAGATCGCCCCTCCCTGCGTCGCGATCTTCTCCCCCTTCACCCCGCACCAACGCCCTGCACCGTCCCACCGCCCCACTAATCCCACCGCAAAATCGCTCACCGCCGCTGCGTGAAATACCGCGTCCACCGGCTTCCCAGCCCACGCCTCCAGCTTCGCCGCCAAATCCGATCCCGTGGTGAATTCATGGCACCGGACCGCTCCGATCCATGCCCGAAAGACCGACATCTCCCCAAGCAGCAGATCCACGCCGTGACCGCGCCCCGCCAGGTAATTCGCCAGACCGACTCCGAGCCGGCCCGTCGACCGGTTCGTGAGCCGGCGCACCCGGTCCACGGGCTCATAGGTCGGTCCCGCTGTGATCAAGCACTTCACTCGTATAAATGACAGAACATTCCGTCCCTCAACTTCGGCTCGAACCACGTGCTCTTCGGCGGCATCACACCCCCGGCATCCGCCACCGCCATCAGTTGCTTCACCTCGGTCGGATGCATCGAAAAGGCTGCCGCGTATTCCCCACGATCGACCAGCCGCTCCAGTTCGCCTGTGCCCCGGATCCCTCCGATGAAACCGATCCGGTCGCTCGTCCTCGGATCCGCTATCCCCAGCACCGGCGCCAATACCTGCTGCTGAAGCCTGCTCACGTCCAGTCCCTCCACCGCATCGCTCCCCTCCCCGCTCGAATCCCGCCACCGCATCCTCCACCAGGTTCCTCCTGCGTAAATCGACACCTCGCCCCGCCCCGCCGGCACTGGGCTGCCTCCACGGCTGACTTCAGCCGCCCCCTCCAGCCGCCCCATGAACCCATCCACGGTCAGCCCATTCAAGTCTTTCACCACACGATGATAAGGAAGGATGCGAACCTGGTCGTCAGGAAAAATCACGCTCAGAAATCCGCCTGCCTCCGCCGCCATGCCGCGCTTCCGATAAATCCCCACCGCCGCCGCCGAACGATGGTGCCCGTCAGCAATATAAAGCGCCGGCATCCGCCTGAATGCTCGCTCGACTTCCCCAATCTCCTCCTCATCCGAGATGACCCAGGCGCTGTGCCCCACACCATCCGCCGCCACAAAATTCGCCGCCGGCCCCGTCTCGAGTCTCTTCCGCGCAATCGATCGTAACCCGCTGTCCGCCGGGTGGATCAAAAAGGCAGGCCCCGTCTGGGCGCCCACGCTCTCCAAATGCCGCATACGGTCTGCCTCCTTGTCGGGCCTCGTCAATTCATGGCGCTTGATCACCCCTTCGAGATAGTCGTTGCAGCTCGCCAACCCCACCCATCCAACCTGCTGATGTTGCCCCATGACCTGCCGATATAGGTAATAGCAGGCCCGGTCATCCCGGTAGAGCACGCCCTCCTTCAACATTCTTCTAAACTGCTCGGCCGCAGACTTATACACTAATTCACTCCCCGGATCCACCCTGCCCGCAAATCCGATCTCCGGCCGGCTCACCCGCAGAAAGCTCCAGGGACGTCCTTCCGCCATCTGCCGCGCCTCGTCCGCCGACATCACATCATACGGCAGATCGCATATCTCCGCCGCAATGTCCGCCCTCGGTCGCACCGCCCTAAATGGTCTCACTCGTGCCATATAGCCTCGATGGCCCGCAATTTACCCCCTTGCCCACCCCAAGCGCACGAAAAAATCAGCGCCGCAAGTGGCTCGCTGAAAAAGACAATGAAACAATCAGATAAAATTCGCATTTTTGGCTTGCTACCACAACATGTAGTGCTAGCGTTTCGACACTGCCCTACTAAATGGGGTGACTGCTTGTCGACGGCAGGCTGTCAATAATCCATGGCGTGGGGATTTGCTGACTGGTTTTCAGCCAAAAGAAATGCTTTTTTCTGTCCGTCGCTGGATTTGTTAACTGTGCCGCTTTAACCTGGATCTGATTATGATTGACGCCCGTGATGGTCTCATGACGCCACCGAAATCCAATCCTCGACATCGTTCTGCCAACAAAAGCGTCCTCGCCCAGAAACGATTGAAAAGCCAATCCCGCAAACCGGGTTTGACCATCCCCCGGGTCTTCAGCGATCCCAACATCAAACCGTTCGACCAGGTCCAGTGGGATCGCCGTGACGCGGTCATCAAGGACGAGAACAACAAGGTCATCTTTCGCCAAGACCAGGTCGAGATCCCCAAATCATGGTCCCAGCTGGCCGCCAACGTCGTGGTCTCGAAATATTTCTACGGCGAGCAGGGCACACCCGAGCGCGAAACGTCCGTCCGCCAACTGATCCATCGCGTCTGCCGCACCATCGCGGACTGGGGCGTTCACGACGGCTATTTCTCCAAAGCCGATGGCGAGGTCTTTTACGAGGAGCTGGTGTGGCTTTGCCTCAACCAGTACGGCGCATTCAACTCGCCGGTCTGGTTCAACGTCGGCCTCTACCACCAATACGGCATCGGGCAGAAGTCCGCGCCCGGCAATTGGTATTTCGACTCGCGGAGCGCCCAGGCCCAGCGTGCCCCCTCCCAGTACGTCAAACCCCAGTGCAGCGCCTGCTTCATCCAGTCCGTCGATGATAACATGGAGTCCATCATGCGCCTCGCTCATAGCGAAGCCATGCTCTTCAAGTTCGGCTCCGGCACCGGCACCGACCTCACACCCATCCGCTCCGCCAAGGAGAAGCTCAGCGGCGGCGGCCGGCCCAGCGGCCCCCTCTCCTTCCTCAAGGTCTATGACCAGGTCGCCAATGTCGTCAAGTCCGGCGGCAAAACCCGCCGCGCCGCCAAAATGAACACCCTCCGCGACTGGCACGGAGATATCGAGGAGTTCATCGACGCGAAGCAGATCGAGGAGAAGAAGGCCTGGGCCCTCATCGAGCAAGGCTACAACGGCTCCTACAACGGCGACGCCTACAGCAGCGTCATGTACCAAAACGAAAACCTCTCCGTCCGCGTCAGCGACGAGTTCATGCAGGCCGCCCTCGACGGCAAGGAATGGTGGACCCGCGCCGTCACCACCGGCCAGCCCCTCGAGAAAAAAGACGCCCGATCCCTCCTGCGCAAGATCGCCGAAGGCACCCACATCTGCGGCGACCCCGGCATCCAATACGATGGCACCATCCAGCGGTGGCACACCTGCCGGGGCACCGAGCCCATCCACTCCACGAACCCTTGCTCCGAATACGTCTTCCTCAATAACACCGCCTGCAACCTTGCCTCGCTCAATCTCATGAAGTTCAAGCAAGACGATGGCCGATTCGATGTCCCCCGCTTCCAGGCCGCCGTCCGCATCTTCATCACCGCCCAGGATATCCTCGTCGACAATGCCAGCTACCCCACACGCGAGATCGCCGAGAACTCCCACATCTTCCGGACCCTCGGCCTGGGCTACGCCAACCTCGGCTCCCTCGTCATGAGCTACGGGCTGCCATACGACTCCGACGACGCCCGCGCCCTCGCCGGCGCCATCACCGCCATCATGACCGGCCAGGCCTACGCACACTCCGCCCGCCTCGCCGCCATCGAGGGCCCATTCCCCGGCTACCTCGATCCCCGCTGCAATGGCGTCCCCCGACCCCGCGCCGCCAACAATGTCCAATCCATGCTCCAGGTCATCCGCATGCACCGCCAGGCCGTCGATTCCATCCACCCCAGCCAGGAGTTCGGCTGCCTCCAAACCGACGCCCGCCAAATCTGGGACCGCGCCCTCGAGCTCGGCCTCGAACACGGCTACCGCAATGCCCAGGTCTCCGTCCTCGCCCCCACCGGCACCATCGCCTTCTTCATGGATTGCGACACGACCGGCATCGAGCCCGATATCGCCCTCGTCAAGTACAAGCTCCTGGCCGGCGGCGGCACGCTCAAGATCGTCAACCGCATGGTCCCCGAAGCCCTCCAGCGCCTCGGCTACTCCCCCGGCGCCATCGCCCAGATCGTCGATCACATCGATCGACACGACACCATCGAGGACGTCGACGAAGAGGGCCGCACCATCCCCAGCGGCCTCCAGCCCCAGCACCTCCCCGTCTTCGATTGCGCCTTCGTTCCCTCCAAGGGGAAACGATCGATCGGCTACCTCGCCCACCTCCGCATGATGGCCGCCGCCCAGCCCTTCATCAGCGGCGCCATCTCCAAAACCGTCAACCTCCCCCGCGAATCCACCGTCGAGGATATCCAGGATACTTACGTCCAAGCCTGGAAAATGGGCCTCAAATGCGTCGCCATCTACCGCGATGGCTCCAAACGCTCCCAGCCCCTCAATACCCGCGCCGCCTCCGACACCACCGCGATCGCCCCCGCCGCCGAAACCGCCGCCCGCATCCAGCAGCTCGAGTCCGTCCTCGCCCAGCTCCAGGAGAAGGTCGGCAAGCCCATCCGCCGCCGCCTCCCCGAAACCCGCCGCGCCATCACTCACAAGTTCGAAATCGCCCGGCATGAGGGCTACCTCACCGTCGGCCTCTTCGAGAACGGCCAGCCCGGCGAGATCTTCATCACCATGGCCAAGGAGGGCTCCACCATCGCCGGGCTCATGGACTGCGTCGCCACCCTCACCAGCATGTCCCTCCAATACGGCGTCCCCCTCGAGGACCTCGTCCGCAAGTTCGCCCACCAGCGGTTCGAGCCGTTCGGTTTCACCAGGAATCCCGATATCCACAACGCCTCCTCCATCATCGACTACGTCTTTCGCTGGCTCGCCTTCCAGTTCATCCCCGGCTACCGCGAGGCCAATACCCCGACCACCCAACAGCCCGACCTCGCCATCCCCGGGCTCCAGGAGGAGATGAAGAAAAACGTCAACCGATCCGTCCCCGATCTCCCCCTCGCCGAGGAGAACGAGGAGGTCATCGATCTCCCCCCCCAGCCCAATACCCCGGCGCTCAGCCTCAGCTCCACCCATACCGCCGACGATCCCGCCGCCCGATTCCAGCTCGATGCCCCCATCTGCCCGACCTGCGGCCGGATCACCGTCCGTTGCGGCGCCTGCTACCGATGCCTCAACTGCGGCGATAGCCTCGGCTGCTCCTAGGGTCCCAACGGCTCTGACTCGACGCGCAAACCGCCCCGCCATCGCGATATTGCCCAAGGGCTCGCCCACCCCTCGCGAGCCCAGATCCTGGCGCGACCAGCCCCGCCCCGCGCCCGATTCCTGCAATTTCCAGATTGACGGGCCGGCTCCTTGAATTATCTTCGTATCCTGATACGTTAATATATCGACTGCACGAACACCGCCCCATGAGCAAACGACTCATCTTCTCCTCGGAATCGGTCGGCGAAGGCCACCCCGATAAAGTCTGCGACCTCATCTCGGACTCGGTCCTCGACGCTTGCCTCGCCGATGACCCCCAAAGCCGGGTCGCGTGCGAGTGCTATGCCAAAAGCAATATCGTCGTCGTCGGCGGCGAGATCACCACCCGCGCCCAGCCCGATTACAGCACGATCGTTCGAAGCGCGATCCGCGAGATCGGCTATGTCCACGAAGAGGACGTCTTCCACGCCGACAAGGTGTTCATCATGAACGTGATCACTCGGCAAAGCCCCGATATCGCTCAGGGCGTCGACGCCCGCTCCGCCGTTGGCAAACAAACCGCCGAGCAAGGCGCCGGCGATCAGGGGCTGATGTTCGGTTACGCCTGCCAGGAAACCCCCGAGCTGATGCCCGCCCCCATCATGTTCGCCCACCGGCTCGGGCGCGAGCTCACCCGCATCCGCAAAGCCGGCGTCGTCCGCTGGCTGCGCCCCGACGCCAAAAGCCAGGTCTCCGTCGCCTATGAGGACGGCCAGCCCGTCCGCGTCACCAACGTCGTCGTCTCCACCCAGCACACCCCCGACGTCCGACACCGCACCATCCGCGACTTCATCGTCCGCGAGGTCATCCGAAAGGTCATCCCCGCCGACCTGCTCGATCGGAAGACCGAGTTCTTCGTCAACCCCACTGGCCGGTTCGTGGTCGGCGGGCCCCAGGGCGATACCGGCCTCACCGGGCGAAAGATCATCGTCGACAGCTACGGCGGCATGGGCCGCCACGGCGGCGGCGCATTCAGCGGAAAAGATCCCTCCAAAGTCGATCGCAGCGCCGCCTACATGGGCCGCTATGTCGCCAAGAACATCGTCGCCGCCGGCCTCGCCTCCCGAGCCGAAATCCAGTTCGCCTATGCCATCGGCTATCCCGATCCCGTCTCCGTCTCCGTCGACACTTTCGGCACGGGCGTCGTCAGCGACGAAGCGATCGCCCGCGGCGTCCAGGAAGTCTTCAGCTTCAAGCCGGCCCGGATCATCAAGCAGTTGAATCTGCTTCGCCCGATCTTCGCCCGCACGACCAACTACGGCCATTTCGGCAAGACCCGCGACCTGGACGTGTTCACCTGGGAGAAAACCGACCGCGTCGATGATCTCCGCAAGGCCTGCCGTTAACGCCGGCCAACCATCACCCACCCATCTACATCAGCCATGAACGCAACCACCCAGAAAAACAGAGCCCCGGCCGATTACTCCGTCCGCGACATCAAGCTGGCCGAGTGGGGCCGAAAAGAGATCGCTGTCGCCGAACACGAGATGCCCGGGCTCATGGCCGTCCGCACTCGGTACGCCCCTTCCCGCCCGCTCGAGGGCGTCCGCATCACCGGCTCGCTCCACATGACGATCCAGACGGCCGTCCTCATCGAGACGCTGCACGAGCTCGGCGCCTCGGTCCGCTGGGCCAGCTGCAACATCTTCTCGACCCAGGACCACGCCGCCGCCGCCATCGCAGCCCGCGGCATCCCCGTGTTCGCCTGGAAAGGCGAAACCCTTGAGGATTACTGGCAATACACCTACCAGGCGATCAGCCACCCCGGCCAGAAAGGCCCCCAGCTCGTCGTCGATGACGGCGGCGACGCCACGCTCCTCATCCATAAAGGCTACGAGCTCGAGGAAGGCAGCGACTGGATCCGCACCCCGTCCGCCAGCAAGGAGGAACAGGTCATCAAGGACCTTCTCCAGAATATCCACCGCGATAATCCTTATCGCTGGCATGAGATCGTCAAGGAATGGCGCGGCGTCTCCGAAGAGACCACCACCGGCGTCCACCGGCTCTACAAGATGATGGAGGATGGCCGGCTTCTCGTCCCCGCCATCAATGTCAATGACTCGGTCACCAAGTCCAAATTCGACAACCTCTACGGATGCCGCGAATCCCTCGCCGACGGTCTCAAGCGCGCCACCGGCGTCATGATCGCCGGCAAGGTCGCCGTCGTCTGCGGCTACGGCGACGTCGGGAAAGGCTCTGCCCATTCGCTGCGCGGCTTCGGCGCCCGCGTGATCGTCACCGAGGTCGATCCCATCAACGCCCTCCAGGCCGCCATGGAGGGCTTCGAGGTCACCACCATCGAGGAAACCCTCGGCCTTGCCGACGTCTACGTCACCTGCACCGGCAACTGCGAAGTCATCACCCTCGAGCACATCCTCCAGATGAAGGATCAGGCGATCGTCTGCAACATCGGCCATTTCGACAACGAGATCCAGGTCGATCGCCTCAACGCCGCCCCCGGTGTCCGCAAGCTCAACATCAAACCCCAGGTCGATCAATACACCCTCCCCGATAACCGCCAAATCTACCTCCTCGCCGAAGGACGCCTCGTCAACCTCGGCTGCGCCGCCGGACACCCCAGCTTCGTGATGTCGAATTCCTTCTCCAACCAGGTCATGGCTCAGCTGGACCTCTGGAACAATCGCGCCTCCTATTCCCCCGGCGTCTACCGCCTCCCGAAAAAATTGGACGAGGAAGTCGCCCGCCTTCACCTCGAGCGCATCGGCGTCAAGCTCACCCGCCTCAGCCCCAAACAGGCTGCATACCTCGGCGTCCCTGTCGATGGCCCCTACAAATCGGAACACTATCGTTACTGAGCGCCTCAATACCCTGAGGCTCAGCCTCCTGATGTGCAGCATGATCGCCTCGGCGAACATGCCCGCCCAGGATTTTGCCTCGGGGGATTCCTTGCTTGCCGACCCAGACAAGACACCTCCAGCCGCCATCCCCAATCCAGCCATCCCCACGCCTCCGCCCGAAGCCAGCCCCGACCCTCAGCAGTTCTTCAAAGACCACTTCTTCGGCTACGAACCGTTCTATTTCATCGCAGGACCCGAGTCGCCCAACGCCCGATTCCAAATCAGCCTCCGCTACCAGTTGCTCAATAATGAAGGATCCCTTGCCCACCATGTCCCTCCATTGAAGGGCCTCAACCTCGCCTACACCCAAACGTCGCTCTGGGACTGGAATGCGGCATCCAAACCTTTCTTCGATAGCAGCTACATGCCCGAGCTGATGTTCCTTTGGCCGCGCGTGGATCGAGGCCGCTGGAGCCCTCGCGTCCGCCTGGACCTCCAAACCGCTTTCCTCCACGAATCCAACGGAAAGTCCGGCCTCGACTCCCGCAGCCTCAACATGCTCTACCTCCGCCCCACCCTCACCCTTGGAAACCAGGATCGATTCCATCTCACTCTCTCGCCGCGCCTCGGGTGCTACGTGGGCGGGCTCGTGGATAATCCGGATCTCCCCGACTATCGCGGCTATGCCGACCTCCGCGCTTCTGCTGGCTGGACGCGCAGCATCCAATTGGCGGCCACGGCCCGTCTCGGGGATAGCTTCGACCGCGGCAGCCTCCAGTTGGACCTCACCTACCCGCTGTCCGAATTGTTCTCCGGCAGCCTCAGCATCTTCCTCCACGCCCAATACTTCACTGGCTATGGCGAAAGCTTCCTCCTCTATAACCAGACCAGCGACGCATTCCGCGTCGGATTCAGCATCTACCGATAATCCCCCTACCGGCTCCCCTTCGATAGCTCGTGCCCGGAAACCGAGCACTTCGGCGCCTCGCCCACGGTCGTCACCGAATAGGTCCCACCCCCAGGACACTTCACATCGGTGTTGATCAATCCCTGGATCTGCTTGTCCGCACCGCCCGAGATGTCCGTGATCTGCACAGCGTCATCCGGCCCCTTCTTCTCCTCGAGCGACCAAAGCTGGATCGCACCCTCGATCTTCTGCAGGGTCGCAATGCACGCGTTCTTCTGAGCCGTGGTGATGTTCTTCCGAACGTTCTGAATCAGCGTGGCGGCCAGAATGCCGATGATGGCCACCACGATCATGATCTCCACCAGCGTGAATCCCGATTGCCGCTTGATCTTAATGCGCATACTCCGATCCTATCGCTCAGCCCAATCCTCGTCGATCTAGAAAAAAGCCCGGGCCGGCCAGCCCGTTCCTTCTTCAACACCAGCCGGCGCCCGGAGTTGCCGCCTGCCCCCGCCCCAGCTCAAACCTGCTCCGGAACAACAAACGGATCGCGATACTCGCGACGCAGCAACCGGTTCGCCTCCGCGTTCCCGACAAATCTCTCGGTCTTGGGATCCATCCTCAAGAACAGCCCCATCGTGGGCAAAAACGCCTCGAGATCGACCTCGTTCGCCTGCAAGTGCTCATACGCCCGTTCGCACGCCTCCATCGCATCCGAGTCCGCTTGCACCAAATCCCGCACCTCCTCCGGCGCCACCTGCTTGCCCAGCCGATACGAGATGTTGCCGGTGTGGCACAGCGCGCTCGACAGGTGCCCCTGCTCGATGTCCGCGTTCAGTCCCTCCCATTTCCGGCTGCGGACCGCCTGGATGAAATTCTCGAAATGGTTGCCCTCGCCTTCGAATGTTCGAATCAGCTTGCCGTCCAGGTCGTAGGCCGCCGAGTTCGCGTATCCAGGGATCACCAAGTAGCCCTTTTCGCAATGCACCACCACCCCAATGCTGGCCCCCAGGTAGCTGTCCATCTTCTCGATCCCCCTGCTCCCCGGCAGCCCGCGCACCTCGAACACGAGCTGCACGTCGCCGAAATCGTGAAATACGATCTGCGTGTTCGGCGTCTCCCCGTCATCAACGTAGCCGAACCGCCCCCCGACACTGAACACTCTCGATGACAATCGATCCACCCCCAGCGCCCACCGCCCCAGATCCATCTGGTGGATCCCCTGGTTCCCCAAATCCCCGCAGCCCGTCGGCCATACCCAATGCCAGTCGTAATGCAGGTTCTTCCGGCGCAGCGGCCCCATGGGCGCCGGCCCCGTCCACAAATTGTAGTCCACCGACACCGGCACCGGCTGCGCACCCTCCGTCTTGCCGATGCTCGCCCGGCGCTTGTAGCAAAGCCCTCGCGCCAGCCTCGCCTTCCCCAAACCGCCGCTCCGGACGAACTGAACCCCCTCATACACGCCTGGATTCGATCGGCACTGCGTCCCCGTCTGCACAATCCGCTTGTACTTTCGGGCCGCCTGAACCACCTGGCGCCCCTCCCACACGTTGTGCGATACCGGCTTCTCGACGTAGACATCTTTCCCCGCCTGGCACGCCCACACCGATATCAGCGAGTGCCAATGGTTCGGTGAGGCGGTGCTGATGGCGTCGATCTCCGGATTCTCGAGCAGCTTCCGCACATCCGTGTAGGTCGCCACGGCCGACCCCCCCTTGCCAAGCTGTGCCGCCTCCCGCGCCAACACATCCCGGTCCACGTCGCACAAGGCCGCCAGCCGCACCCCCTTCAATCCCCGAAAACTCGCGATGTGCCCCCGGCCCTGGGAGTTGAATCCCACCACAGCCACCCGGACGTCATCGTTGGCGCCGATGACTCGCGCCCATGTCCGAGTCGGCAGGCTCGCCGAAGCCGCCAATGCCAACGAGCTCTTCAGAAAACTGCGCCGCGTAATCGTGTTCATTCTCCCAATCCCCTTTCCATTCGCTGCCATGCCGAGATTGCCTCCGAGACGGTCATCGGGCCGCACTCGCCCCTGCGTATTCCCGATACCGCTCCGCCACCCGCGCCTGCTTCTCGTCCCCCAATGTGAACAGGAAACGATACCGGAATGTCACGCTCTGGCCCGCCGGCACCTTCAGGTCGCCCGCCCCCGCCGGCTTCTTCTCGAAATCGTGAATCCCAAATGGATTCACCGCAAACAGCCCGTAATCGCGCACATGCCACCAGGTCGGATGCCGCGGGTTCCGGGGATGGTCGAACACGGCCACACCCACTGTCTTCCCCTGGACCGGACCGTAATAGTAGCACCAGGCGGCACGCTTGCCCCACGTCTGGCCGTCCCGCACGCCCTCGCTGTTCACAATGTTCCCCTTGCCCACCGCCCCCTTCAGACGCATGGTCTCTGCCAGCCGAATCGCCATCGACCCCTCCTTGGTGTCCCCAAACGTCAGGTCCCCCTGCGACGCGTGCATCACGATCTCGAAATCGATGATTCGATCCGCACCGTCCGCCCGAATCGTCATCGTCCGATCCTCCGTGCACACCAGCTTGCCATCCGGCCCCACCCAGTCGTTCCGGGTGCCGATCACCCCCGCCGCATCCCCCGACTTGATCGTCGTGAACTCCCGATGCACGATCCGCCCTTTCCCCGCACCGTCCGCCCAGAAATCCACGCCGTTCACGGCGCCGTGCGTGAACCAGAGCGACTTGTGGTGCGGGTGATCCCGGGCTTCGTCCGGCGCTTCCTTCATCGGCCAGTTCCTCGTCATGGGCAGTCCGCCCGGACCCAGAACAGGATAGAAATACGGCCGCGGCACGTCCCGATACCAATACTCGGTGAAGGCGCGCCCCCCCACCTCAACCTGCAGCGTCGTGCCGGATTCGCGAATCTGCACGCCATCCGCCGCTCGAGCAGGATCCGCAGCAATCCCCGCCAGCATTCCCACGCACACAGCCAGCGTCAATCCGCCGGCCCAACGGGCATATCTCGATTCCTGGAACATGATTCAAACCTAGATGTTCCGACGGATCACGGTCAATAAAATTCAAAACACGGGCCGTTTGGGTTTGCCGCCTGGCCTTAAAACCGGTTCAATCGGACGTGGACGAAGCCGCCTCCACTCGCATGAAAGACCGCCCGCTTCACGCAGGATCCGCCCTCGCCCGGCGCCTGGCCGATCCGCCCATCTCCTGGCTGATGCAGCGTGCGCTCGATCAGCCAAGCCTCATCTCGCTCGCCGCCGGATTCACGGATGCCGAATCGTTGCCCATCGATGACGTCCGCTCTCTGGCCAGCCAGTTGCTCCGCTCTCCCGCCTCCGGCCGGCCAGCCCTCCAATACGGCTCCACCCCCGGAGACCCCGATCTCCGACGCCTGACCGCCCAGCGCCTCCGTCGCCTCGACGCAGCCCTCGCCGCACCCGAGTCGGTCTATGACCCCAACCGCCTCCTGATCACCCATGGCTCTCAGCAGATGCTCTCCATGGCCGCCCAATGCCTGTGCGATCCCGGCGATATCGTCCTGGTCGAAGACCCCACCTACTTCGTCTTCCTCGGCCTGGCCCAGGCCCTCGATATCCGCTGCCTCGGCATCCGCCTCACCCCTCATGGACTCGATCCCGCCCACCTCGACCAAGTCCTCCGCCGGCTCCACCGCTCCGGCGAACTCCCCCGGGTCAAGTGGGTCTATTCCATCGGCTATTACCAAAACCCAACCGGCGCCACCCTCGCCTTCGCGGCCAAATCCGAGGCCCTTCAACTCCTCCGCCATCACGAGCGCAAAGCCGGCCATCCGCTCTTCTGGCTCGAAGACGCCGCGTATCGCGAAATGCGCTTCACGGGCGAGGATGTCCCGTCTTCCATCGCCGTTCCCGGCGCTGCCGATCGCGTGATCTATGTCGGCACTTACACCAAACCCTTCGCCACCGGCTTGCGGGTCGGCTTCGGCCTCCTCCCTCCATCGATCTACCCCGCTTTCCGCCACTGGAAAGGCCATTGCGATTTCGGCACCGCCACCTTCCTCCAGGCGCTCTTGCGCGACGCCATCGCCTCCGGCCGCTACGACCGCCACCTGCCCCGCCTCCAGGCCCGCTACGCCGCCAAAGCCCGCGCCGCAACCAGCGCCCTGCGCGCTTGCGTCCCCCCCGCCATCCGTTACGCCGAACCGCAGGGCGGCATGTACCTCTGGCTGCGCCTCCCTCCTTCATCGAGCACCAGCCGGCGTTCCCGCATCTTCCGCGACGCGCTTGCCCAAGGCGTCCTTTATGTGCCCGGAGACCTCTGCTACGCCGACGATCCGTCGCGCCGCCGCCCCCGGCATGAAATCCGCCTCAGCTATGGCAACGCCACCGAACAGGAGATCCGCGAGGGTGTCGCCCGATTGGGCAAAGTGTTCCAGAAGGCATTGGCTTGAGCCGCGGACGCTTCGCCGCATCCGGCCCTCGGGTCACTTGGACAGGAACTCCGCGTGGATGGCTCGCAGCGCCGCCTCGCCCTTGGCCAGCTCCACCACCACCGAGATCTTGATCTCGCTGGTCGATATCATCTCGATGTTGATACCGTTTTGGGCCAGGGTGTCGAACATCTTCGCCGCCACACCCGGCTGGCTGCGCATCCCCACCCCCACGATCGAAAGCTTCCCGATCTTCTCGTCCGCCAGCACGTCCCGGAACCCGACCTCGGACCGCAATCCATCGATCACCTTCCGCGCCTTCAGCAGGTCCGCCTTGTCCACCGTGAACGACAGGTCCGTCGCCGGCGGCTGCGTCCCGTGGCTGATGTTCTGCACGATCATGTCCACGTTGATCGCGCCGTCCGCCAGCGCCTTGAATACTCGGGCCGCCATCCCCGGACGATCCGGCACTCCGATCAGGGTGATCTTCGCCTGATTCCTGTCGAGCGTCACCCCCCGAATCACGACCCCTTCCATGCTCTTGGTTTCCTCTTTCACGATGGTTCCAGGATTGTCGTTGAGACTTGACCGCACTTCGAACACCACGCCGAATTTCTTCGCAAATTCCACCGAGCGCGACTGCATCACCTTCGCCCCCAGGCTCGCCAGCTCGAGCATCTCGTCATAGGATATCTCCGCCAGCTTTCGCGCATCCGGCGCCAGCCGCGGATCCGCCGTATACACCCCGTCCACATCCGTGTAAATCTGGCACAAATCCGCCTTCAGCGCCGCCGCCAGCGCAATCGCCGTCAGATCCGATCCCCCGCGGCCCAGGGTCGTGATCTGCCCCTGCGGCGTTTGCCCCTGAAATCCCGCCACAATCACGACGCTCCCCCCATCCAGCAGCTCGTGCACCGCTTTCGGCGTGATGTTCATGATCTTCGCCTTCGTGTGCACGCCGTCCGTCGTGATCCCCGCCTGCGCACCCGTCAGCGATATCGCCGGCACCCCCAGCGCATGCATCGCCATCGCCGTCAACGCGATCGTCGTCTGCTCCCCCGTCGCCAGCAGCATGTCCATCTCCCGCTCGTTCGGCAGCGGCATGATCTCCTTCGCCAGCTTGATCAGCGAGTCCGTCACCCCGCTCATCGCGGAAACGACCACCACCAGCTGATCCCCCCGCTGCCGATACCCCGCCACCCGCGCGGCAACATGCCGGATCCGTTCGGTGTTCGCCACCGACGTTCCGCCGTATTTTTGCACAATCAGCGCCATGTCAAAATCGATCCGACCCTAACAAACGGCCAGCCCCAGGTAAAGAGCCGGTACCGATCAGGGGTCAGTCAATGGTATTGTAGTATTCTCGGACCTGCTGGATGGGCCGGCTTCCCAGGGATCGCCGGAAAAGAGCTGCAGAAGAAAATCGGGGGCCAGCCAATAGCATTGTGCCATACACAGCGACGAATATGGCACCACGTCAGGGCACGAGACGTGCTATGCAGGCCCGGTCCCCTGCCTGCGCGGCAGGCAGGCCTGACCGGGCATCGCATCACTTGTTTCGCTGCGTATTTTTCACCCCGCCGGGCAGATCGATCGCATTCCCGCGGACCAGCGAAAAAAGCGCATCCTCAGCGATACTGCCACCGCCCGAGCCAACAACGCCGAAAATCCAATGCCGCCTGCGGGCGTTAACAATGACCCCTTACAATCGTTTCCTCCACCGCATCAGACCGGCCCCCCCCAGCAGGACCACCCCCGTCATCGTCGCCACCCCAACAGGCTCAGGCACTGCCCCGCCCACGTAAAAATGATCCATCGCAGCCCACGCAGAGTCTCCGCTCTGCACCACTCTTATTGTGATCGAACTGATCGGCACGTCAGACGACCGGAAACCACGAAACTTGGGGTCGCTAGTCGGATCGAATGTGAACGTTTGGGTTGTGCCGTCGTTTAGTTCCAAGGCAATCGACCTCGATAGGTATCCCCCATCGTAATTCGCTGGATAGAAAAACCCGCCTACCGCTGTCACTGAGGCACCTGTGAATTCGACCTTCAGACCATCATCACGTTCCGAAACAGACATCGCGGAGTTTAGTGAGTAAAGCGTGCCGATTCCGGGGTCGGGGGTGATCTCGTATCCCCAAGAACCGTAACTCAGCAGCAGTTCGGTTCCCTGGAAACTTTTATCTCCTGTTTCATCAGTATACCCGTCGAAATCCTCCAGGTAATAACCTGGGAGCAGGTAACTCTTGAACGTGTTTTCATTTTCAGTAAGGAACACGTTGGCATTGGCACTCAGGGCGGCACAGGCGGCGAGGCCGGCCAATGCCGCAAGCCGTTGAATCCTAACAGACACCGTTTTCATAAATTCTTCCTCCGATTGCCTCCCGCCGAGGTTAAGGCTCCCTTAATGCCTTCAGTCGCTTCTATTTGCGCGAAAAAGCTCGTTTTGTCAACTCAAACCCTCGGCCCTCCGTTAAAAAATCAATGCGCCAAGCATGAAACAGAATTCGCCTCGACGGGTTGGTTAACGCCTCGCAGCGCCAAATCACTCTTCCCCTGTTGACATCCGCCGCCCAGGGTATACTGTTCATTTGAACAGTTTATGAATGCCCTGACATCCCGACAACAACAGATCCTCGAATTCATCCGCCAGCACCTGGAACTCGAGTCCATGGCCCCTTCCCTCCGCGAAATCGCTGCCCATTTCGGCTTCCGCAGCATGACTGCTGCCGCTGATCACGTCCGCGCCCTCCAACGCAAAGGCGTCCTCGAAACCCATCCCCACCGGGCCCGGTCTCTCCGCATTGCCCGCCCCTGGTCGCCCCGCCGACGCCAAATCGTCGATATCCCCCTCTACGGCGCCATCCCCGCCGGCTTCCCCGACAGCCGCCGCCAGGAAGCCCAAGGCTGCATCTCCATCGATCTCGAAAACCTCAGCCTCCACCCCGGCCCCCGCACCTTCGCCCTCGAAGTCAAAGGCGATTCCATGATCGGACGCCACATCCTCGATGGCGATATCGTCGTCCTCGAGCACGGCCTCACACCGCGCAACGGCGACATTGTCGCCGCCCTGATCGATAACGAAAGCACCCTCAAAACCCTCGTTCTCGAACGCGGAAAATCCTGGCTCCGCGCTGAAAACCCCCGCTACCCCCAGCTCATCCCCGCCGCCGAGCTCGTCATCCAGGGGGTCATGATCGCCCTCCTCCGCCGGCGCAGGAATTCCTGACCGGACCTCGCATCAATCGGCAGCCGACATATCCGCCCATGCTCCGCGCCATTGTCCATCTCGATGCCGATGCCTTCTTCGCCTCGGTCGAGCAGGCCGCCGACCCTCGCCTCCGCGGCCGGCCCGTTGCTGTCGGCGGCGAAAAGCGCGGCGTCATCGCCTCCGCCTCCTACGAGGCTCGCCGGTCCGGCATCTACACCCCCATGCCTACCGCACGCGCCCGCAAGCTCTGTCCCCAGCTCATCGTCCTCCCCGGCGACTTCGAAAAATACGAGCGGTTCTCGCGCTGGATGTTTTCCTACGCCTACGATTTCACTCCCGATGTCGAAATCACCTCGATTGACGAAGGCTATTTCGACCTGACAGCCGCCCGCCGCTCCCCCCTCGATATCGCCCAAACCATCCGCCAGGCCATCCGCCAAGCGCTCAAAATCTCCGTCAGCGAAGGCATCGCCACCAGCAAGCTCGTCAGCCAGATCGCCGCCAAACTCCATAAACCCGCCGCGTTCGCCCAGGTCCCGCCCGGCCAGGAACAACCCTTCCTCGAGCCCCTCGCCAACCATTGGCTGCCCGGCATCGGCCCCCAAACCGCCGCCCGCTTCAACGCCGCCGGCCTCGCCCGCATCGGCCAAATCGCCGCCACACCCGTGGATCTCCTCGAGCTGCTCGTCGGCCGCCTCGCACCCTCGATCCGCAATTTCGCCCTCGGCATCGACCCCCGCCCCATCGTCCCCGTCAGCTCCCCCGCCCAATCCTACAGCCAACAGGAAACCTTCCCGGCCGATACCACCGACGAATCTTTCCTCGAAGCCACGCTCCGCCGCATGGCCGACCATCTCATGGCCAAAATCCGCGCCGACCGCAAATGCATCCGCACCCTGACAGTGCGCGCCCGCTACAACGACATGGCCGAAGACCAGGCCAGCGAAAGCCTCGACGAACCCACCTGCCTCGAATCCGACCTCTACCCGCGGCTCGATCGCCTCCTCCGCCAAGCCTGGAAGCGGCGCGTCAGCCTTCGCCTCGTCGCCCTCAAGTTGTCGAATGTCTACAACACCCTCGCCAGCCCCGCCCTGCCGCTCGATCGCCCCGCACTCCAACACGCCGCCCGGCTCCGCCTCGCCGCCGCCGTCGATCACCTCCGCCATGCCCGCGGACACCAAGTCATCCTCCACGAACACGACTTCACCCTCTCCCCCGCGCACCGCGGGGGAGAGGGAAGTTCCATTGCCAGCCGCCGTACAGAATCCCTCGCCCCCGCACACCGCGGGGGAGAGGGCAGGGAGAGGGGGCATTCCTTGGCTCGGGAAATTCTCTCCCCATCGAACCGAAGCAGCCATGAATTGACTTCCCATGAACCTCCTCCCAGCCCCCAACCACCCTCCTCCCTCTCGATCCATGTCCCCCACCCACACACCCCATCCATCCCCCTGGCTGTCCATAGCTATTACTCGTTCCTCAATTCCACGCTCTCCCCCGAAACCATCGTCGCTCTGGCTGCACGCTACAACCTGCCCGCCGTCGCACTCACCGATACCCATAACCTCCATGGCGCAGTCGAGTTCTTCCAGGCCGCACGCCAAGCCGGCATCCGACCCATCCTCGGCGCCGAACTCGAACACCCAGACCATTCCCTATACCTCTACGTCGAAAATGCCGCCGGCTATCGCAACCTCTGCCATATCCTCAGCCGCATCGATGCGCTGGATCCTTCCGCCTCTCCGCTACCCATGAACCGCCCTCCTCTCCCGGCCTTCGGCCACCCTCTCCCCCGCAGTCCGCGGGGGAGAGGGCAGGGAGAGGGAACGTTCCGGCACGCTCCACTTCGCCATTGGCTCGCCTCCTTCGACACCGCCGGGCTCGTCGCCATCAGCTCCGACTCTCGCCTGGCCGGCCTCTTCCCCAACCGATTCTATCTCGACGTCGATCGATCTCAACAACCCCCGCCACCGACCGGCCCTCGTCATTGCCCCGCTGTCGCTCTCCTCCCCATCCATTACGCCGAACCCGCCGACCGCTTCAAATTCGACGTCCTCCAATCCATCCGCACCTGCACGCTCCTCCGCCAAGCTCACCCCGACAAATCCCCCGAAGGCTCATTCCACTTCCCGCCTCCGACTCAAATGCCCGACCGATTCGCCAGCGATCGCACCCTGCTCGATCGCACCCGCGAGATCGCCGACCGTTGCTCGTTCGAATTCCCGTTCGGCCCCCCCCAGTTCCCTCCCTTCGCTCCCCCTGATGGATCATCCGCGCCCGCCTTCCTCCGCGCGCGCGTCCTCGAAGGCCTTCGCCGCCGCTACCCCGATCGCCATCCCCAAATCCAACCCCAGATCGAACACGAGCTCGCCATCATCAGCCAGGTCGGCTACGCGGAGTATTTCCTCGTCGTTTGGGACATCCTCCAGGAATGCCGGCGGCGCGGCATCGACTGGATCACCCGCGGCAGCGCCGCCGACTCGATCGTCTGTTATTGCCTCGAGATCAGCAATGTCTGCCCCATCCGATTCGGCCTCTACTTCCAGCGATTCCTCAACCCGGACCGAATGCGCCTCCATAAGCTCCCCGACATCGACATCGATTTCCCCCACGACCGGAAGGACGACGTCATCGACCTGATCTTCGAAAAATACGGCGCTGCCCACGCTGCCATCGTCGGCGGGTTCTCAACCTTCCAGGGACGCAGCGCCGTCGCGGAAATCGCCAAGGTCCTCGGCGCTTCCGAATTCCAAATCCGGCGGTTTACCGAGCATTTCCCCTGGGCCGGCGCTCGCGACATCGCGCCCCTCGTCCAGCAAAGCCTCGAGTGCCGGGATCTCCCCATGGATGAAGACCCTTACCGCACCGCCCTCGAATTGGCCGCTTTCCTCGACGGGTTCCCCCGCTATCCCAAAATGCACCCCTGCGGCGTTGTCCTCTCCCGTCAACCCATGGCCGAGCTCACCCCCACCTTCCGATCCCTGAAAGGCTATCCCACCACCCACTTTGACATGGATGCCGTCGAAGCCATCGGCCTCGTCAAAATCGATATCCTCGCCCAAGGCGGCCTCGCCGTCATGCGCGACGCCCGCGAATCCCTCGAACGCCAAGGCGTCTCCATCCGCCTCGATCAGCTCGAGCCATGGGCCGATCCCGCCGTTTGGGACATGATCGCCAACGGCGGCTCGCGCGCCGTCCACCACATCGAAAGCCCCGCCATGGTCGGCCTCTGCCGCCAGTCCAACGTCCACGATATCGACGGCCTCATCGCCATCGTCAGCGTCATCCGCCCCGGCGCCGCCAATGAACAAAACAAGGTTCGATTCACCCGCCGCTACCAGGGGCTCGAGCCCGTCACTTACCCCCACCCATCGCTCGAATCCTGCCTCCAGGACGCCTTCGGCCTCGTCATCTACGAAGAACACATCCTCCAAATCTGCGAACGCTTCGCCGGGCTCCCCCCGGGACGCGCCGATGTTCTCCGCCGCGCCCTCAACCGCCGCAAATTAAAGGTCATCGACGAGATCCAGCTCGAGTTCCGCGCCGCCGCCCGCGCCCGCGGACACCCCGACCCGACCATCGACCGCGTCTGGGAGCTCGTCAGCGGATTCGCCGGATACGCCTTCTGCAAAGCCCACAGCACCGCCTACGGAGTCGAAGCCTACCAATCCGCCTGGCTCAAACATTATCACCCCGCCGAGTTCATGGCCGCCGTTCTCTCCAACGGAAAAGGATTCTACCACCCGCTGGTCTACATCCTCGAATGCCACCGCCTCGGCATCCGCCTCCTCCCTCCCTGGATCAACCAGCCCGGCCCCGCCTTCACCCCCGTAACCGATCCACCCCACTCGATCCGCGTCCCCGTCACCCGCGTCAAAGGCCTGAGCCAGAAAACCATCCAAATCCTCCTTCGCAAACATGCCCGCAAACCCTTCGCTTCACTCGAAGATTTTTACCGGCGCGTGTCCCCATCGCCGGAAGAAATGGAAGCCCTCCTCCGCGTCGGCGCTTTCGACGGGTTCGGACCCTCCCGCACAGCTCAATACTGGGAATACCGCCACCTCCATCGCTCCTGCGGCTACCGCGGCGAATCCGGCCAGGGCTGGCTGTTCCCCCCTGAACCCGCCCGAACCCCTGAAATCCCCCTCGAAGAACCGACCCCACACCAGCGCCTCGAGTGGGAAACCGACCTGCTCGATTTCCCCGTCAGCGGCCACCCCATCGAGCTCTACGACCACGTCGCCTGGGAAACCTATTGCCCCGTGTCACGGCTGGATGAGTTCATCGGACAACGCGTCGTCGCCTGCGGCCTTGTCATCGAACAACGACTCCACCACCAAATCACCGGCGAACCCATGAAGTTCCTCACCCTCGCCGATTGGACCGGCATCGTCGAAACCGAGCTGTTCGCCTCGACCTACCGCAGCTATGGGCTCGCCACTGTCCGTTACCCCGTCCTCGAAATCACCGCCACGGTCGAGCCTTACGAAAATCGACGCGGCTTCTCCCTCCGCATCCACCGCGCCGGCCAGCCCAGAACCCGCTCCCCCCGCCACAGCCCCGCGATGCGCTGACTCCGCTTCCGCTCATCGCTGAACACCGGGATCTAATCCGAGCCCGTTTCGATCAGTGCCGGCTGGCAAACCCGATAGAATCGCCGGGCGGTCCCCACAGCCCCTGGATCGGCGATCTGAACCGTGCCGAGGTGATTGGTGGCCTGGCCCAACGATTGCCACTGAACCAGATCGCTCGAGCCCAGCACCTCCAACATGCTCCCAGACGGACCTTCAATGCGCAGCAGGACCAGGCCCTCCGGGCTCGTCTCCACTTGGGTGATTACCGGCGCCACCGCCCCACCCGTGACGCTCTCGAATGGCTCGGCCTCGCTGACCAACTGCGCCTGCGAGCCGTCTGCCATGCTGGCCGGGAGCGCCGCCGCCAATAGGCCGCCGCCCGAAGACACCGAATAGATGAAATCCACCGGGACATACATTTGCCCCAAACCACCGTTAGGCCTCCAGTTCGTGGTGTATACCCCGCTCAGAAGCGCGGCTGCCGCGGTCGTCGTCGCTGTCGTGTTGACGTCGTACCACCAATCTCCATTGTAGAACTCCTGGCTCATCAGGTAATACTCTTTGCCCGCCTCGAGAGTGACAGGGCTTGCCAGGGCCATATACTTAAACTGCCCATCCACACCTCCTGCGGGCGTCCATGTCACCGATGCGACCGTCACCTTCGTTGATCCATCGACCAGGATCAGCGGATGATTCTGCGCGTTCCCCGCCACAAAAATGCGACCCAACCGGCTGACTTTGATCGGAGCCGCCCCCACCTGGAACCGCGCGCCAACCCAGTTACCATAGTTGTTCCGTTTGGTCCCCAGGCTCTTGGTCAGCACCCAGGGCAGCTCTTGATCGTCATCCTTGATCGTCACCGTCACCGACGACCGGCTGATCAGCGTGTAGCCCGCGCCGCTGGCCAGCCTCAACACCACGGTCTCGTCTGCCTCGTTCAAATTGTCGTCCAGAACGCTCACCGTCTTCGTCGCCGTGCTGGACCCCGCGTCAAAGATCACCGTGGTCCCGAGTGCCGTGTAATCCGTGCCGCTCGTCGCCGTGCCTCCCACCGTAAAGTTGACTGTCAGCGGCGACTCGGTCGAACCAGTCCGAGCAAAGGTGAATGTCCCCGTCCCGCTCCCTGTTGACGGCTCTCCTGCCACCGCGTCTGTCGCCGCCACAGTCACCGTCGGATTCATGGCGACAAAGTTCGCCCTGACCGTTGCCGGGGCGCTTATGGTCACGGTCGTGCTCGCTGCATAGGGACTCATGATCGCCGCCGTTCCGCTGGTCACCGTCCAGTTCACAAACGCGTAGCCCACATTGTCGGTTGTCGCGCTGATCGCCGTCGCGACTCCCTTCGTCACTTCCAGCGTCCCGCTCGGTGTCGTTGTGCCTCCCGTCCCTGCCTCAACGGTCAGCTCCGTTGTCGTGCTGGCTTCCACCAGGCCGGTGATCTGGAAACTGAACGGATTCTCGTCGCTGTCGTCGTTGCTGAAGCTCACATCGCCCGCATACGTCCCCGCTGCCACCGCATCCAGCCGGATCGTGAACGTGTCCTGCCCGCTGGCTGCGATGCTCCCCGCCAGCCCTTCCGTCACCGTATACCCGCTCGGCACCGTCAGCCCCGATGTCGTCAGCGCCGCCGTCCCCACGTTCTTTACCGTGAACACTCGGTCCAACGCCGTCCCCACGGTCGTCGTTCCAAAGTCGGTGTCATCGGCCGCCGACGGCGTCGCGTCACCATCCACAATCTCCACGCTGTTCCCCGTGACCTCGATCTCCGGCTCGAGAACCACAACAGCTGTCACCTCTCCCGTGATCCGGAAGTTGAACGGATTCTCGTCGCTGTCGTCGTTGCTGAAGCTCACATCGCCCGCATACGTCCCCGCTGCCGCCGCATCCAGCCGCACGGTGAACGTGTCCTGCCCGCCGGCCGCAATGCTCGCCGCCAATCCCTCTACCACCGTATACCCGCTCGGCACCGCCAGCCCCGATGTCGTCAGCGTTGCCGTCCCCGTGTTCTTCACCGTGAACACTCGGTCCAACGCCGTCCCCACGGTCGTCGTTCCAAAGTCGGTGTCATCCGCCGCCGACGGCGTCGCATCCCCATCCACAATCTCCACGCTGTTCCCCGTGACCTCGATCTCCGGCTCGAGAACCACAACCGCTGTCACCTCTCCCGTGATCCGGAAGTTGAACGGATTCTCGTTGCTGTCGTTGTTGCTAAAGCTCACATCGCCCGCATATGTCCCCGCCGCCGCCGCATCCAGCTGCACAGTGAACGTGTCCTGCCCACTGGCCGCGATGGTCGCCGCCAGCCCTTCCGTCACCGTATACCCGCTCGGCACACTCAAAACCGATGTCGTCAGCGCCGCCGTCCCCGCGTTCTTCACGGTGAACACTCGGCTCACCGCCGTCCCTACCGTCGTCGATCCAAAGTCCGTGTCATCCGCCGCCGACGGCGTCGCGTCACCATCCGCAATCACCACAGCATTCCCCGTGACCTCGATCTCCGGGGCGGTGATCACGCCCTTAATCTGAAAGTTGAACGGATTCTCGTCGCTGTCGTTGTTGGCGAAGCTTACCTCGCCCGTATAAGTTCCCCCTGCTGCCGCGTTAAACCGGACCGTGAAACTGTCCTGCCCGTTGACCGCGATGGTCGCCGCCAATGCTTCCGTCACCGTAAACCCACTCGGCACCGTCAGTCCCGATGTCGTCAGGGTAGCGGATCCTATATTCTTCACCGTGAAGATGCGGCTCGCCGTCGCCCCAAGCGACATTGTCCCGAAATCCGTGTAGTCCGCTGTCGATGGCGTCGTATCACCATCCGCAATCACTATGTTGTTGCCCCTAACCTCGATCTCCGGCTCGAGAACGACCACCGCTGTGACCTCTCCCGTGATCCGGAAGTTGAACGGATTCTCGTCACTGTCGTCGTTGTTAAAGCTCACATCGCCCGCATATGTCCCCGCTGCCGCCGCATCCAGCCGCACAGTGAAGGTGTCCTGCCCGCCAGCCGCGATGCTCGCCGCCAGCCCTTCCGTCACCGTATACCCGCTTGGCACGGTCAGTCCCGACGTCGTCAGCACCGCCGTCCCCACGTTCTTCACCGTGAACACCCGGCTCACT
>Ga0209310_1000099_pt1 | contig 148077 bp, 87 predicted proteins | sample AD_UKC030_MetaG_FD_184415 | JGI IMG/M metagenome (GOLD analysis project Ga0209310, IMG submission 184415) | Active sludge microbial communities of municipal wastewater-treating anaerobic digesters from USA - AD_UKC030_MetaG (SPAdes) (version 2) | ecosystem: Engineered > Bioreactor > Anaerobic >... | reverse complement strand
CACAGGGGCCCGGGCATCTTCTCATTGCTGCCTTTGTTCCTCCGCCACGACTCCACTTGCTGCCGCAACGGCTCAATCCGGGTTTTGAGTTCTTCCTGCCTTTCTCGGGTAATCGCATTCATCGTGTCTACCTGCCACCCACGCTACCCCGCACCCCGCGACACGTTCACGCACTCTTGCCGAAGCAACACAGCGGATTCGCAGAGGGCGCTTGACGCACAGCCCAGAAACAGCTTTGTTGGGGCATGCGTTTGAACTATATTCGCTGCTCCGTCGTTGCATGCCACCTGCTGCCTTTTTGGGCAGGGGCGCAGAGCGATACCATTGGCGTGTATCTCATGTGGCAGAGAGATCCCGCGACCACCATGACGGTGAGCTGGATCAATCTGTATGAGCATGCGCCTGCCAAGGTCTGGTACCGCGCGGCCAGCGCCTCGGAGTGGCAATCTCAGGCGGGCCAGCGCCATGCCGTGTCCCCTTCCGTGCTGCAGGTGCGCCGGGTGGAGTTGACCGGGCTGGATCCGGATCGCGTGTATGAGTTCGGCCTGGGCGACAAGGCGCCTTCGGAAGACAAGACGACCAAGGAAATCAAGGGCGGCTACAAATTCCGCACCATGCCCCAGGCCCTGGCCCGGCCGGTGCGATTCGTGGCGGGCGGCGACATGATGCACTCGCGCCAGATGGCCGACACCATGAACCGGAGGGCGGGCGCGCTGGATCCTGACTTCGCGGTTTTCGGCGGAGACCTGGCTTACGCCAACGGTGTGGACGCCACGCGGTGGATTGACTGGTTTCAGTCCTGGACCATACATGGCCGGGGCAAGGGGGGCCGCCTCATACCCATGGTCGTGGGCATTGGCAACCACGAAGTCCGCAGCGGCTCGAAAATGCGGGCGCCGGAGGACGCCCCCTATTACCATGGCTTCTTCGCCCTGCCAGGCGGTCGGTCCAATTTCGCCATCGATTGTGGGCGGTATTTGTCGCTGGTGGCGCTGGACTCGGGCCACATGCAGCCCGTGGCTGGCGCCCAGACGAAGTGGCTCGAGGAGACTCTGGGCGCGCGGGCCGGTCAGCGGTTTCTGTTTCCGTTCTATCACTACCCCGCCTACGGAACCGCCAAATCGAGCAAGGGCGCCATGCCTTACGAGAACGCGCGCGCCGTCGAGATCCGGAACCATTGGGTGCCTCTCTTCGAGCGCTACGGGATCTCGGCGGCGTTCGAGCACGATCATCATAACTATAAGCGGACCCATCCCTTGCTCCAGCACCGGCGCGATGACGCTCGCGGGATCGTCTATCTGGGCGATGGCGCCTGGGGGGTGAACACTCGCACCGTGCCCACGAACGCATGGTACCTTGCTCATGCCGAGCCGCGGCGCCATCTGTTTCATGTGACCCTCCACCCCGAGGACCGCATCTCGGTCGAGGCGGTGGATGCCGACGGTCTGGTCTTTGACCGGACGACGATCGAGCACGCCCGCACTCCCCCCTTGGCGGCTGCGCCCTGATCGGATCTGGCGCAACCGGGCTGCGATCACCCGTGGCTGTGGCTCTGCTGGATGACCATGGCGCGCAGAGGCCGTCGCGGGGCGGGCGAAACCGCCGGGGCGCAGCCCAGGCGGAGCAGCACCTGGGCAAAGCCGGCGCGGCCGGTCATCTCGGTCAGCCGCGCCCGGAGCGCGGGGATCTCCACCGGCTGGCTGAGAAAGGAGGCCGTCACGTTTTCTGACTGGGCTTTGAGGAGGACGTGCTCGAGGGCTTGGCCGGCTGCCAGCCAGCTCGCGCAATCGTCAGCGTTCGTCCCCAGGACCGCCAGCACCGGGGAATGCATCGCGATGTCGCGGTCGCGCGCCGCCTGGCCGTCTCCGCGGTCGAACGTCCGGACCAGCAGCGGGCCGGCGAACGAGAGCCAGTCGCGAATCCCCAGGTCGTGGACGGGGATGCCATCGAGTGCGGGATCGCTCCGGGGGCGAATCCAGCGGGACATCTCCTCGCGGAAATGCCGGTCGGCCCACTGGATGCGATCGGCTTCGGCGACCAGGTCGGCAACCTCCATGCGCGGCGATTCTTCGGTGAAAAGGTGAAGCCAGGCGCCTTCCGACTCCGCGGCCCCGGCCAGGGCGGCCAGACATTCGTCCGGCAATGGCTCCGGCTGGAATGGATGGCGGCTGGTCCGGCGCTGCTGGATCGCATGAAACAAAACCACGTCCTCCGCCGGCGTGTCCGCCTTCAGCCCCAGGTGGACGCGGGCCATCAGATTGGGATCGTCCCGCTGAGGAAGGATCTGGATCCCGCATTGATGCCCGAAATACTCGGCGGCCACGCGCAGGTTGAACAGCACCGATCCGCAGCTCAGCGTCAGCTCGCGGTCGGCAGGATCGATGATCCGCAAGGCGCGGCGGCGGTCTGCGATCACATCGACCTCGGAGACGTGCAGGCGGAAGAGCCAGGGCTGGGCGTTGTGGTTCGAGGGCGCCAGAATCCCGTAGCCCAGGAGGAACTCGAGCTGGTCGCTGCTGTAGCCGTCCTCAGGATAATCGTCCGCACAAATCAACCAGGGATCGAGCCGGGGCTGGGTCATGGCCCAATGTCGCACAACTGACTCCAATCCGCCACTCCCCGGGCCCGATGCCTCGAAAGGCTAAAGCTTGTAGCCGATCTGCCGGAGGAATTTCTTTCGCCACTCGATGTCGGGCTGTTCCTCGACGCCCTTCGGGACGAATCCGTCGATGACGCCCATGACGCCGCGACCCTGGGAGGTTTCGGCGATCAGGACCTGGGTTGGATTGGCGGTCGCACAGAAGATGCGGCAGACCTCGGGTGTCATCTTGAGGGAATTGAGAACGTTCACGGGGAAGAACCCGTCCGCCAGGAAGAGGATGAAGCTGTGGCCGGCACCGATCGCGAGAGCGTTCTTCCGGGCCAGGTCGATCATGGACGGGTCGGTGCCGCTCGTGCGCACGAGGCACTTGCCGGAGGCCTCGCAAAAAGCCAGCCCGAATCGGATGCCGGGCACCGAGTTGACCATGGCCTCGTGGATGTCCTCGACCGACTTGATGAAGTGGGTTTGGCCCAGGATGAAGTTGGTGGACTCGGGCTTCTCGATCGGGACGAGTGTGAAGGTCATGTCCATAGCGGCGGCAATTTCGCCTCGGGATCCGCCCCGGGTCAAGCCCGCAGTGAATCGCCCCCCGCCATGCGGGATGAATGCCCCCCTGCGACCGGAGGCCATTCCCTCCCCCCACGATGATCGAGCGGGGGGGAGGGCGGAGGGAGAGGGGATTGTTCCAACGCCCGCCTCTCCCCGACCCTCCCCTCCACTGCCGCGGAGGGGAGGGAGAAGACGATCAGTGACCGGGTGAGCAAGTTCGACACCGCAGCGCCTTGTCTCCTGCAAGCCTGCCCTGCTTTCCCTCCCCCCGCGAGGCACCGAGCGGGGGCAGGGAGAAGACAAACTGGGACCGGACGCACCAAGCGCCGAAGAAATTTGTCTCACACTCCACCCGCGCCGTGATCCGGCCATTTGCCTTGACTTGTGAAAGGCAGGCGAGCAGCATTCGAGCAAGCTCGAGGCAAGTGAATTCTCGCGGTCCATGACTGCGGCTTCGGATCCTTGCCTCGGCATGAAACCAACAAGCTATGAACAACCACCTCCCTCACCCGCCGGCTTTCTTCCGCCCGCCGCGTACTCGTTTGGCATCGGTTTTGGCCGCTTTCATCTCGGTCGCGCTGGCGCCGCCGCTGGCCGGCCAGACGTCGGATTTCAACGCGGGGAACGACAACGGTTGGACAAAGTACACCCTCCCTTATTACGGGCAGGCGACGTACTCGTATCCCGATGACGGCGCCGGAGGGAAAGCGTATCGAATCTACGCTCCCCCCACAGGGGACGATCCCGGCGAGATGAGGAATGCCCGGGCGGGGAGTTTCCGGGCCGACGCGGTGTATACGGGGCGGTTCTCGGTCGGAACGGATCTGCTGGCATGGAACGCGGAGTGGGAGCAGGAGGCGGGGCTCCTTTTTTACTTCCAGGACATCAACCTGGGCACATCCGACGGCTATACGGCAACCTATTCTTCCGGCTACCGGAACCTGTACATCAGCCAGATCAACAACGAATTCCCGCAGACCGTGGCCGAGCTGGGCACGGGATCGGTCGTCCTGGACCCCGCCCATCGCTACCGGCTTGTCGCCAGCAGTCACGACGGATTCACGTTCCTGCTGCAGTTGTTTGACCTGGCCGAGCCGAACAACCCGTGGCAGTCCGCGATCGGCTCCGATTACGCCTACAACGCCGGTTTGTGCGGTTACCTCGTTTTCGAGCAGAAATACAAGTCATCGACCATGGGTGCGGATGCCACGTTCGACAACTACCAGGCGTTCGTTCCTCCGGCGGGAACGATGCCCGCGACCGTGACGGATCTCGATCCCCCGCCTGCCGGCAAAGCCGCCGCCCTGTATCCCACCGTCACGGTGAAGATCCTCGACCGCGACACGATCGTGAACCTGGACTCGATCAAGCTCAGCCTTGACGGGGTTTGGATTCCGAAGGAGTCTCTCGGTATCGAGGGGCTGGTCCACAAGACGAAGAATCCCGGCGGGGGCACCGACTTTTACGGCGCAACGGTGACCTATCCGATCCCCACCCTCTATCCGTGGGGCAGCCGGCACACGAACGTTGTCCAGTTCGCGGACTTTTCAGGCGCATGGCAAACCAACACGTGGACGTGGACCACCGCGTTCCCGTATCTCCAGGCCAGCAACAGCCTGCCGGTCGGCAGCCTGAACGTGCGCGGATTCGATGTGCGGATGGCGCAGAGCGACAACGGCGGCGCCAACCTCGACAACAGCCTGGCCCGAGCGCTGCAGCAATTGGCCGTCCCGCCCGCCATCCCCGTGGATCGGTCGGCCACCAGCATTGTCCAGGTCCTCAACTGGAACAAGAACGGCTCGCCCAATCCCGTCCCTGGCTTGTGTGTCGGGGACTACATCAACATCGCGGTCGAGTCCATGGCCTATCTCGAGCTCAAGGCTGGCGTTCATCGGTTCCATATTCAAAGCGACGACCGCGCCGGGCTGTATTCGGGCGCCGGCCTGAGGGATCCCCACCCGCTCGTGCTGTGGGAGAACCCCAGCAGCACCGCCAACGCCACGTTCGAATTCGTCGTCGAAGCCGACGGGCTGTATCCCGTGCGATGCCTTTGGGAGGAGACGGGCGGCAGCGGGAACCTCTACCTTTATTCCGTCAATCTCGACGACTACTCTGACGTTGTCATCAATGATCCAGCGGAGCCGGCGGGTGTGGTCAAGGCGTGGTATCCGATGGTGTGCCGGTCCGCCGAGTCGGTGGGCGGGCCTTACACCGTCGATTCCGCGGCCCGGAACACCCTGGCCACCACCGACATCGTCGGCGCCGATTGCAGCCCCACCGTTGTCGGCCAGATGCCTATTGGCGGCACATTCACCGTCCCCGTCTCCCCGGCAACGCGGTTCTATTGCATCGACGGGCCGCGGAAAACCCGGATTACCGGCTTCCAAATCGACGGCTCGAACGCCATCATCACCTACCAGGTTCCATAACCACGGACATGGCGATGCCGGCCTGGGCCGCGAAATAAGTGCCCAGGACGATCGCTCGGCTCCATTCGAAAGGGCCGCAGAAACGCCGATACGCCAGCGCGGAATCGGAAAGGACGAACAGCGCCGCGCCTGCCGCAGCGAAGATCGCCGCGGCGCTGCGCCGGGACAAGGCGCGGCTGGACGCCTGGGCCGCCATGGCCAGGATGGCCGTGGTGTAGAGAATGACCGGAACTCGCAGCGCGCCCGCCACTCCAGGCCAAAGCCGCGCCAGAAGCGCTGCCCCGAGCACGCCCCCGATGGCGAACGGCATCCGGCGGCCCGCCAGCGGGCTGTCGGCTGTAAAGGCCCATAGGTAGCACAAATGAGCCGCCAGAAAGCTGGCGAGCCCGGCCACGAAATAATCCTTCGATTGCATCAGGAACGCGTCGCCCAAGGCCGAGAAGCCCAGCCCGGCTGCAACACTCCATTGGTAGCGAGCCAGGACGCCGGTGCGGACGGCCGCCGCCGCCGCCAGAAAGCAGAGGGTGGTCAATGCGGTGTTGGGCGCTCCCCGCCAGACAGGCAGCCAGGAAGGCGATCCCAACACCCAACAGGCGCTCACCCCTCCGATTGACATCATGAGTATCGGGAGGCAACGGATACCACGAGCGCGTTTTGGATTATGAGGTTCCATGATTGACGACTGCATGGGTCGGTGCGATCGCGCAACAGGTTACTGCTCCTCGGTGGGGGCCTGCAATTCCGGATCTTGCGCTTGCCGCTGCCCGGGGGTGGAAGGGATTACAGAAAATGCACATCCTCCCCGCTCGTGCCTCGCGGGGCGAGGGTGGCTGCAGACGCCGGGTCGGGTGACCCGGCTTACATGAGAGCGGGCGCTTGGCGATGTAGGCCGCGTGACCCTCCTGCGCCGCCCCGGCAGGCAGGCCCCACGCGGCGATGTTGACTTAGGGTCTGTGCAAAAATTAATTCCGATTTTGCTGGAGGGGATTGGGCGGGCTGGCAAGGCGCGACGAGCGAGCATACCCGCGCGGTCTGTGAGCGAGGAGCAACACAGCCAGCGCGCCCAAGCCCCCCAGCCCTGCGGGGCGGGGCGGCGCCGGGCCATCTGCTTCGTTGCTCGGTCGGTCGAGTATCGCGGGGGGATACACTCCCTCCCTTGCCTGCCTGCGCCGCCGCGGCAGGCAGGCGCCTCGCATCTGGCCCGGCGGCGCTCCCGCCAAAATCGGAAGTAATTTTCGCACAGACGCTTATCTCAATTCCTCTCTGCGGCTCAGCGTCTCTGCGGGATAAAAAGGTTTTGGCTTTGAAACTTTCTCCCGCAGAGGCGCAGAGACGCGGAGGAAGCATGTCAGGTAGGCCGGCCGGCCGGAAGACGGAAGATGCGTGTCGGGTGTGAGGTGTCAGGTCCAGGCCGTTATGGGCCCCCTCCCCGAGCCCTCCATGAGGGCATGGAGGGGAGGGAAAAGACAAACTGCACACGACCGTCCCACTGCGGCCGGACGCACCAAGAATCCAAGAATATTGTCCTGCAACCCCGCTGCCCGTCTCCGCCTCCTCACCTCTGCTGCCGTGCAGGTTGTTGTTGCCTCGGCATCGGCGGTTGGATTAAAGCGGTGGCATCATGAATCCAGATATCCTCACTGTGCGGGGGCTGCGCAGCCGTTTCGGGTGGGCGATCGCGTTGGGCCTAGCCATGGCTGCCGGCCTCGTGGGATCGATCAGGGCCGCTCCGCCGGATTTTGCGGCGGCCATGGCCGATCCGCCCGCCCCGGCGCGGATCCTCAAGATCATCCACGGATGGCCCGACGACCCGGACGCCCAGGACGGCTTGATCCGGAAGCTGCAAAGGCAGGGATTCGGCGGCGTGGTGTGCAATGTGTCGTTCGATCAGTATTTGCAGAGCGAGTCCAAGTGGGAGGCGTTCCGGCGCGCCGTGGGGCACGCCAAGGAAGCGGGGATGGCGCTTTGGCTCTACGACGAGCGGGGATATCCATCCGGCAACGCCGGCGGGCTAGTTCTGCGCGACCATCCCGAGTGGGAGGCGCGCGGCTGGCTGGCATGGGACACCGAATGCGGCCCCGGTCCGGTCGAGCTGAAGAGGCCGCCCGGGGATCTCGTTCTTGCCGCGGCTTTCCCGATCCGCGACGGGCGGATCGATCTCGAAGGGAAGGTGGATCTGGCGCCGCAGGTGCGCAAAGGCGCGATGCGATGGGAGGCCCCACCCGGCCGGTGGCATGCCATGGTGGCCACGATCGACCGGCTCTACGAAGGCACGCACGCCGAGGGGAATCTTTTCGAGAAAATGCCCTATGTGAACCTGCTCATGCCGGAGCCGACCCGGCGTTTTTTGGAGCTGACTCACCAGCGCTATGCCGAGCAGGTCGGCGCCGATCTGGGACGGATCTTCGTCGCGACGTTCACCGATGAGCCGTCGCTCATGAGCTGCTATTTGAAGCCGATGCCATGGCGGCCGCTGCCCTGGGCCCCCAGCCTGCCCGCCGAATTCCGGCAGCGCCGCGGCTATCCACTCGACGAGTCAGTCCTGCCGGCGTTGATCGGCAACATCGGCGATCGGGGCGCCCGGATCCGATACGACTATTGGCGGACTGTCGGCGATCTGGTGTCCGCCCATTATTTCGGCCAGATCCAGGAGCGCTGCAGGGAATGGCGCATACCGTCGGGGGGGCACCTGTTGGCGGAGGAAAGCCTGGTGGCGCATGTGCCGCTCTACGGGGATTCTTTCCAATGCATCCGGCGTCTGGACGCGCCGAGCATGGATTGCCTGACGAGCGTGCCGGCCGAGGTCCCGTGGCTGGTCGCCCGCCTGGCGGCCAGCGCGGCCGAACTCGAGGAACATCCCGTCGTGATGTGCGAGACCTCCGATCACGCGCAGGTCTGGCGCGGGCCGGAAGATCGCCGGCCCAAGCGTGTCGTGAGCGAAGCCGAGATCCACGGCACCTGCAATCGGCTGATCGTATCCGGCGTCAACAGCATCACCAGCTATTACAGCTTCACGGACATGACAGACGACGCCTTGCGGCGGCTGAACGAGTGGATCGGGCGCTGCTGCGCAGCGCTTGCCGGAGGATGCCAGGCCGCCGATGTCGCCCTCCTCTATCCCATCGAGAGCGTTTGGCCCATGTTCCGCCCGGCTCGGCAATGGGCCAACGACGCCCCCGGCGCAGCCGCCATCGAGAATATCTGGCGGGCGGCGGCCGAGAGCTTGTATGCGGCCCAGCGCGAGTTCACGGTCGTGGATAGCCGCGCCCTGGCGGAAGCGGCGGTCGAGGCCGGCGCGCTCGTCCATGGCAAGCTCCGCTGGCGCGTCCTGGCGCTGCCTGGGGTCGACACGCTGCCGGAGGCGGCTTGGACCAACCTCGAACGGTTCGTTCGAAGCGGCGGCGCTGTGATCGCGCTGGGCGCGCGGCCCCGGAACAGCGAGACCGATTTTCCTTCCGCGAAGGTCCAGGCGCTCGGCCGGGAGTTGTTCGGCGAGACAACCTCGATGCCGTCGATGAGGATCCATGGGCGAGATGGCGCCGCCGTGTTTCTGCCGGCTGGGTGGGAAGGGCTCCTGCCCATCGTCCTCAACGGATTGATCGAGCCCGATGTCGCGGTCCACGCGCCCCGGTCCCCCGTGCGCGTCGCGCACCGGCGCGTCAATGGCCGCGATGTCTATTTCCTGATCAATGACAGCGGCAAGGCCTGGCGGGGCGAGGCGACGGTGAGCTCCCGGGGGCCGGGCGAGCGTTGGGATCCCGGCACGGGCGCGATCGCGAACACAAATCTAAGCCAGCGTGTCCGCCTCGATCTCGAACCGCACGGGGCCGTCCTGCTGCGCTACCCATCGGCCCGGACCCCGAACCGGCTCGCGCCTCGCGGCGACACCCTGCCGAACCTGGCGCTTCGCTCCATCCCGCAAGCGGACCCCGGCATGATCCAGGGCGAGCATGTCCGCACCGAAATTGGGGCCGACGCGGCTCGCTCGACAGCGGATCGGCCCGTGTGGCGAGCTTCGTCGACGCTGAAAAAAAGCCAGGTCGACACCTTCATGTTCATGCGATTCTCATTTCCGGACACTCTCGACTTGGAGGGGGCGGAGTGCCTGGTCCTGGACGCCTGGGTGCCGGAGGGGCAGCGGACACCGACTCAATTGCTGGTGATCGTTCAGGAGAAAGGCGGCGGCGATTTCATTGCCTCCACGGGGTGCATGCTGGGCGTTTCAGGCCCTCAGCGGGTGTGGGTGCCGATCCGCCGGCTCGAGCTGGCGGGCTGGTCGCCCGACAGCGATGGCGAGCTCGATTGGAAGCGTGTGGGAGAGATCCGGATCGGCTGGGGCGGCTACCTCGGGAGCGAGGGCGAGCGGATCGAGTTCAGCGCGGCGCGGCCGCGGATCGGCTATCGTCAGGGAAGGTAGCCGCCGACTAGCGGATGGCAGGAGCGGTTCGGCAGATCCTTATCCGGACCGCAGCCCGGCGGCCACCAAAATCAGAAGTAATTTTACACTGACTCTTATCAAGAAGTTCAGTTTCGTTGGGTTTCGGTGTTGCCAAAGAGGTCCGGATAAGGAATCAATGGGCCTAGCCAATCCGCAGAACGCCAGCGCCATCCGCCACAAGCCATGAAAACTGCTTCCATTCAGCTCGCCTGTGCAATCCTCCTGGCCACATCCGCCGCATTCGCCCAGACCGGGCAGACCGTCACCTGGTCCGGCGGCAACGACTACCGAAGTTGGTCCGTCGCCACCAACTGGAATCCCCAAGTCGTCCCCCTCAACAACGCTGGGACCCATTTCACCGTGATCGTGCCGGACAGCGCCAGCCTGGTGTACGATGCCGCTGGGGCGGGCGCCATCGATGCCTTGAGCTTTGGCTCCCAAAGCAGACTGGCCCTGACCAACGGGCAGCCCCTGGACGTGCTCGGCATGGCGCTGATCCGGGGCACGGTCAACGCCCGCGGGCCAGGCAGCGCCTTCCGCGCTCTGACGGCCAGCAGCAGCCTTTCGAGCTACCCGAGTCTGGTTGCACAGGACGGCGGCTATGTGGGCATCGGCGCCAGCACCTACAACTGGGCGCAATACAATGGCAATGCCACGTTGCTCCAATCCGCCGGGAGCGGGTCGCTCCTGGAATTGACCAACGTCTCCTCTCTCTACGTGGCCGCGGGCACTGGCACCCGCACCTACTCGATTTATGCCTGGACCAATGGCGTCATTGATCTGTCCGGGTTGGGCCAGATCACCGGCCCGGGCGACGATGATTGGCTGGACCTGAACATCAATTCCGGCGGTGACATCCGGCTGGGCGCCCTCGGCCGGATCTCGGGGCGGGTCCGCTTCAATCTTGACCTGCCGTACTACGAGTTGCCGCTGCTCAACCAGGCGACGGATACGCACCTGACCGTGGTTGCCAGCAACACGCTGAGCCTGCCGCTGCTGGGCAGCTTTGCATCGGGCACTATCTCCGTGGGCACCAACGGCGTGGTATCCGCTCCTGCCCTGCTGACCTTGGACACCGTCACTGTGAATCTGAGCGGAGACGGTGCGTTCGTGGCCACGAACCTCTCCACCTACCGCAACTCTTCCATCGCGTTCAGCCCAACCGGCCAAGCCTTGCTGGGGCCACTCAACAACATCTACGCCTCCCGACTCGCCGTGAGTGGCGGAGCCACCGGACGAGTGGCGGCGACCAGTTACAACATGTTTGAGGACTGGCGGAGCAGTCTGACGATCTTCTCGGCCAACGGCACCGGATCGCGGCTGGACCTGTCGTCGTTGCAGTCCATCACCGCCTGGGGCGGATGGAGCGGGGCGCGTATCTACTCGATCACGGCGGACAATAACGGGGTGATTGACCTCTCGGGGCTGACGGCCGCGACCGGCTGCCGCACCGACGCCTACAACAATGACGACTGGCTCGAGTTCAACATCCGCAACGGGGGCGAGATCAAACTGCCGGCGCTGCGGACGCTCACGCGCAAGACGCGCTGGAACGTCGAGGTGCCGTTTCTGCGCCTGCCGGCGCTGGAGAACGTGGACAACGCGCAGTTCTACGTCTCGAGCAGTGGCCGGCTGGAGTTGCCGGCGGCGCAGTCCGTCAGCGACACCTATTTCAGCATCCCGGACGGGGCCGCCGTGGATGCGCCTCAGTTGGGACACGCATCTGGCTCGAGCTTTGGCTGGGGGTTCAACAGCACCTTCAACGCCCCGAACCTGGTGACGTTTCAAGACAGCGAATTGGGCGTGTCGTTGGGGCGGAACATCAACGTGCCGCTTTTCCAGAACATCTACGCGTCCCGGATCAGTGTGAGCGACGGGCTGTCCTTTGCAGTCGCCGCGACGGGCTATGACATGCACCAGGACTGGCGGAGCAGTCTGACGATCTTCTCGGCCAACGGCACCGGATCGCGGCTGGACCTGTCGTCGTTGCAGTCTATCACGGCTTGGGGCGGATGGAGCGGGGCGCGTATCTACTCGATCACGACGGACAATAACGGGGTGATTGACCTCTCGGGGCTGACGGCCGCGACCGGCTGCCGCACCGACGCCTACGACAACGACGACTGGCTCGAGTTCAACACATTGAACAGCGGCATCATGAGGATCGGCAGCCCGTCAACCACGCGCCGCGTGCGGTTCACTGCTGCCGGCAACGGGACTGAGCTCGAGTGCATCGACCCCTATCTCCGCGCCCCGGCCACCCTTGCGGTCAGCGGCCAGGCAACGCTCAGGTGCAAGGGCGACTTCCGATACGAAAACACCGACCCAAACAGCATCACGGTCGAGAACGCGTATTTCCAAATGGACGGTGCGGAATCCCAGTGGTTGGAAGTGGGCGGGCGGGATTCGGGGCCGGGCGGGTTCACGTCGCGCAACTTCGGCTGCAGCCAGTTGATCGTGGGGGGCAGCAACCAGACGAGCGTCGTGCGGCTGGTGGACAGCATCAACAATGGCCAGCGCGGCGCGGCGGGCGAATCCGAGGCGCTCTACCTCTACGGCATGGACGGCCAGGGGCTGCGCGTCCTCAATGGCTCGCGGTTCCTCCTCAATGGATTGAACGCGTACGCCGCGGTCAACGGCCAGATGAAGTCGTTGCGCAGTCTGATTCCACCCGGCACTAACTCCGTGCCGTTTGACGCGGGCTTTATCGCCGACTTCGGCGGCCCGCGGATTACCAACATGACGCCTTCGGCCGCCGTCACGCCGTCGGTCGGTTCGGTCGACATCGCGTTTGATCTGCCGATTGACCCGGCGTCGTTCACCCCGGCGGATGTGAGCCTCATCGGACCGGATGGAGTGATTCCCGCCACCAGCGTGGCGCCAGTCGGCGCCAATTGGCGGATCAGCTTCTCGCCGCAAGCCGCAGACGGGACTTACGCCGTGCGCATCGGTCCGGATATCAACGAGCTTGGCAGCACCCTCAGCGGGCTGGATCAGGATAGTGACGGCTCGAGTGGCGAGGCCGAGGACGATGTGTTCACCGGGACGTTTGTGATTGATGGCACGGCGCCGGTGGTGGTGGGCGCGTACGCCCTGCAGAACGGCACCCGCGTGGGCATCACCTTCGACGAACCGGTCGCGCCCGCCTTCGCCACGAATCTCGCGAGCTACGCCGTCAACGGCTTTGCGCCCACCCAGGCCGTGCTGAAAACCAACGGCAATCAAGTTTGGCTGGTCGCCAGTCCTCTGGCCGGAGACAGATTTGCACTGGCCCTGCACAACGTCGTGGACGCTCTGGGTAACCAAACCAGCTGCATCCATACGGGAACGGTTTTGTCCCTGGCCGCGGCCGACATTGGCGTTCCGGGCACCGACCCGCGCGAGCCCGGCATGACCGTTCCGTTCGACGACACGGCCTTCGACATGGTGGCGGGAGGCACGACGATTGGGGGGGTGCAGGACGCCGGCCATTTCGCCTATGAGAATCGGGCAGGCGATTTTGACGTGGCAGTGCGCGTCGCCGCGCAGACGACGCCGAATCAGAATTCGCAGTCCGGATTGATGGCGCGGCCCGCGCTTGCTCGCAACAGCCGGTTCATCTTCGTCTACCTCCAATCCCACAGCAGTGCGAATAGGTATGGTGTATCCTATCGTCCCAGCGATGGCGTCAGTGCGGCAGGGTGGCCGGGCAGCTCGAACACTGCCGGGGTGTTCCTGCCCAACGCCTGGATGCGTCTGCGCCGCCAAGGCGACGTGTTCACCGCCTATCGCAGCGCGGATGGTGTGGACTGGCTGCCCATGGGCACGCTGACGCAGACGATGCCGGCAACCCTCCTGGTGGGCATGGCGGGCTCAGCCAACAACAACGCCGGGCAGACCAGCACGAGCTGGCATCGCGATTACGCCGACGTCTCGCCCTCGCTGCTCACCCAACCCCAGAGCCAATCGGCCGCATCCGGCGCGGACGTGACATTTGCGGTGACGGCGCGCGGGCTGCCGATGCTGACCTACCAGTGGCAGCTGAACGGGGTGTCGTTGCCGGCGGAGACAAACAGCTCGTTGACGTTGCTTGCGGTCACGACCCAGCGGGCTGGCAGCTATCGCGTGCTGGTGAGCAACGACTACGGCACGGCCGCCAGCCAGGAAGCGCAATTGGTGGTGGACGACGTCGGCCTCGGCGGTTTCGAGGCGGATGTCAGCCCCGCACCCCTGGGCAACAACGCCGTGACCGTCTCCGACTGGGTCAAGGTGGGCCGGTTGGTCGCAGGGCTCGATGTGCCGCTCAACTCGCACGAGTTCGCTCGCGCCGATTGCGCGCCGCGCACCAATGCGATCCTCGGCATACTGCCGCTGGGCGATAGCCGGCTCTCGGTCGCGGACTGGACGCAGGCCGGCCGCTATGCCGCCGCCGTGGATCCTCTGACCCCGGCGGGCGGGCCCATGGCGCCGTCCGCCCCCGCGCCCGCGCCGGGCTTCAATGCCGGCGCCCTTTTGGCGCGCGCTGCGGCGTCGAGCAGCTCCGCGGCGCGGTCCATCCGCTTGACCGGGGCGAAGGTGGTCCAAGGCCAGACCTTCCATGTGTCGGCGGAGCTCGAGGCCCTCGGCGGCGAGAACGCGGTCGGCTTCAGCGTGCAGTTCGATCCCGCGCGGCTGACGTATCAGGGCATAGCCCTGGCCGAAGACGCCGCGGACGTGTCGTTGCAGGTGAATGCCAACCAGGCCGGCAGCGGTATCGTTGGGGTCGTGCTGGCGAAGTCCTTTGGGCAGGCATTTCCAGCGGGCACAGCCTCGCTGGCGCACCTGGATTTCCGGGCTGCGGGCGGGACTGGCTCGACGACGCTCGATTTTGGCGACAGCCCTGTCTGGCGCGAAGTGTCCGACGCGCAGGCGGACGTGCAGCCCGCGGATTACGTGGCCGGCGCCGTGCGCGTGGTCGCGCCTGGCCGGTTCGGCGCCGACGTGCGGTTGGACGGCGGCACGGTGGAACTGCGGCTCACCGGTGAGCCGGGCGAGCGTTACCGGGTCGAGGTTTCGACGGATCTGCTGCATTGGTCGCCCGTGGACGAGGCGGCGGCGGATCTCGCGCCGATTGTGGTGCGCGATTCCGTGGCGGGTGAAGCGCACCGCTTCTACCGTGCCGCGCTGGTTCCGTAAGCGGGAATGGTCAGGCAAAGAAACCTCAAACCATTCCTGCGTATGAACCGATTTACCCAAGGTGGAGTGATGACCGGCGGAGGCCAAACGCTCGATCAGGCGCAAGAGGCGCCCGGGAGACTTGCCCGCCGGAGCGCGGACGTTCTTGTCCGCCCGCGCAAAGAGCGCGGAACGGTCCCGGCCCAAGCAATGGCGAAAAAGGTGTGCCTGGCGGCCGCATCTCCGGCCTGGGTGATCCTGCTAACCTTGGGGCTGGCCCTGCCAGTGGCTGCCTGGGCCAAGTTCAACTCGCTCGATTCGCAGAATCCCAGCCAGCCTGCCTTGCAGTCCATCGTCATCACACCAAGCAGCCCCACCGCCGATCAGGCCGATCGCGCCGTGTTTCTGCTGAATCAGACGGTGGTCGCCCGTGAAACGGCGGAAGTCCCCCTCCGCTTCAAGGCGTTCGGAAATGAAAACGCGCTGGGCTTTAGTGTCGGTTTCGACACCACTCTGGTCCGCTTGCTGAGTGTTGAGGCGGGCGCCGCCGCCGCCGGGGCGGCGCTCAACATCAACACCAACCAACTGGGCGCGGGGCGAATCGGCTTCGCGCTGGCCCGGCCGGCCGGCCAGTATTTTGCCGCGGGCGCCAATGAATTGCTGCGGCTGCGGTTTGACACCTTGGGCGCGACTGGCATCTGCGGCTTGACCTTTGGCGATGAGCCCGTCCTGCGCGAGATGGTGGACGCCAGCGCCAGCCCGCTTCCGCTCGCGGTGTTTCAAGATGGCGTTCTGACGATCACCCCGCTCTTCCCCCCCGTGATCGTCTCGCAGCCACAGGGGCGGACGGTGCAGCCGATATTGAACACTCCGACCAACGTGATCCTCAGCGTGACCGCCACCGGCAGCCCGCCGCTGTTCTGCCAGTGGCGGCGAGAGAGCGTTCCCATTGCCGATGCCACCCATACTTCCCTCACATTCAGCAATGTGACCCCGGCCGACTCGGGCGGCTATGACGTGGTGGTGAGCAACTCCGGCGGCGCGGCGACCAGCCAGGTGGCGGTGGTGACAGTCTTGCCCGCCCTGGTGCCGCCCGCCCTCAAGGCCCAGCCGCAAAGCTGGGTGGCCTCGGCCGGCGAAAGCGTCATGTTCGGCGTTGCCGCCACTGGCACGGAGCCGCTGAGTTACCAATGGCGATTCAACGCGGCGGCGATCGCGGGCGAGACCAACCATGCGCTGCTCTTGACCAACGTGTCCACCGCACGCAACGGCAACTACTCCTGCGTTGTCACCAACCGCGCCGGGAGCGTCACCAGCGCCAATGCCACCCTGGCGGTTTCGGCGGCGCCGCGAATGCTGCGCCTGCTGGATGCCAGTGTGGCCACGAGCGGGGAAGTGGACGTGCCGGTGGAGCTCGCCGCCCTCGGCGATGAAAACGCGCTCGGATTCAGCGTGGCGTTTGATCCCGCCCTCCTGAGCTATGTTCAGGCCGCCGCGGGCAGCGGCGCGCCCACAGCGGCTCTGCTGGCCAACACGAACGAGGCTGCGTCCGGCCGCATCGGGGTTGCGCTGGTGCGATCGCAAGGTGAGCGTTTTACGGCGGGCGCCTCGCAGGCGGTCCTGTTGCGGTTCCGCGCGGGCGACACGCCCGGCCCGGCCGAGCTGAGCTTTGCCAGCCGTCCCGTGGAACTCGAGGTGGCGGATGTCTGGGGCAGCTCGCGCCCCTTCGTTGCGAGCAACGGGGTCGTCCACGTGCTCTCCACAGCGCCGGCCATTGTGAGCCAGCCGCAGAGCGTGACGAACCGGATCTTCAGCACCGCCATGCTGAGCGTCACCGCGGCGGGCAGCCAGCCGCTTGGCTATCAATGGCAGTTCCAAGGCGCCAATCTGCCCGGTGCGACCCAGGCCACCCTGCTGCTGCCCGGCGTGCGCCCCGGCCAAGCCGGCGGCTATCGCGTGATTGTCACCAACCCCGTCGCTGCCGTGACCAGCAGCGTGGCGACGCTGACCGTGCCCCGCGGGGTGCGCGTCGCCAGCACCAACGCTCCCACTGGCAACCTCGTCGACGTGCCCCTGCACCTGCTGGCCAACGGCGATGAAAACGCCCTCGGTTTCAGCCTCCGCTTTGATCCGGCCCGGCTGTCCTTCCGCGAGGTGGTGTCCAACTCCTGGCCGGCGGGCGCAACGCTCAACCTGAACGCGAACGCCGCGGCCAGCGGGACGGTGGGCTTCGTCGTGGCCCAGCCATACGGCGGCCATTTCGCCCTCGGCACCCAGCAAGTGGCCGTGGCGCGCTTTCAGGCTGGCAACACGGCGGGCGCCACGGAGCTGTCCTTCACCGATCAGCCGGTCCTTCGCGAGTTGGTGGACAGCGCCGCGACGTCGCTGCTCGCCGAGTTTCAATCCGGCGCGGTGACTGCCCAACTGGCCCCGCCCGTGGTGGCGCTGCAGCCCGTGGCGCAAACCGTCCTGCAAGGCACGGCGGTCTCCTTCAGCGTGGCGGCAGCCGGTTCGCTGCCGCTGAGCTACCAATGGCAGCGCAACGGGGTGAACCTGCCGGGTCAGACGACAGCGAGCCTGGCGCTGCCGAACGTGCTCCTGGCCGAGGCCGGCGCCTACTCATGCCGCATCACCAACCTGGCCGGCGCGACGAACACCGCCGCCGCCATTCTGACCGTGCTGCCGCCCCCGGCGGACCTGTTCGTGACGCAGTTGGCTGCGCCCGCGGAGGTCACGGCGGGCGAGTCGGTGACGCTGTGGTGGACGATCACCAACGCCGGCACCCAGACCGCCCAAGGGCCATGGCAGGATGCGGTGTTCATCGCGGACAATCCACAGGGTCGGGACGCGCGCCCCCTCGGCAGTTTCACCTTCCTGACGCCGCTGGCCGCCAGCGCCTGGCTCAATCACACGGGTGTCGTGATCGTGCCGCCGGACCTGGCCGGCCCGCGCTTTTTCCGCGTGCTGACGGACAGCGCCTATCAAGTGCCCGAGTCCAACGAAACCAACAACGCCTTTGTGCCGGCGGCGGCCACCGTGATCCGCGTGGCGGACCTGTCCGCGAGCCTCCCGGCGGCTTCGAGCACAGGGCTGTTCAGTGGATCGATTTCCGTGACCTGGGCGGTGACCAATGCGGGCGACGCCTCGGCCAGCGGCGCCTGGAGCGACCGGCTTTACTTGAGCGCCAGCAGCCACTCGCTGGCCGGCGCCACGGTGCTGGCGGCGGCGGCAGGCGTGCGCCCCCTGCCGCCGGGCGCAGGCTACGAACGCACCGTTTCGGCAACACTGCCCGATGGCGCCAGCCTGGCGCCGGGAACGTGGTTCCTCGTGGCCGTCGCGGACTTCGACAATGCGCAGACGGAATTGGCCGAAGACAACAACACCGCCTTTGCTCCGATCACGCTGAGCCATCCGCCGCGGCCCGACCTGGCGATCGCGCAGGTCCTGGCCCCGCCGGCCGCCAGCGCGGGCCAGCCTTTCCCGCTCGTCTGGGCGGTCACCAACCGGGGCGGCATCGCAGTGTCCGGGCTGTGGAGCGACACCTTGTGGGTGTCGAACGCCACGAGCGGCCTTCAGGAACTCGCCCGGTTTGATTTCACCAACGGTTTGGCGGCCGGGGCCTCGCTCTGGCGCACCCAGGCAGTCGCCTTGCCCATCACCGGCCCGGCCGGCGCGGTCTGGCTGGGGGTGGAGACCGACGGGCTGGGGGAGATCGCCGAGGAGAATGAGATGAACAATTTCGCGCTGGCCACGAACGCGACCCTGGCGCCGCTCAGGTTGACCCTGCAGCTCCCGCTCACACAGATTTCCGAGGATGCCGCGAATCTCCTCTTCGTCGGCACGGTGGTTCGCAATGGCGACCCGGCGGGGCCCCTCACGGTGGCGCTGACCAGCAGTGACACCAACGAGATGATTGTGCCGGCCGCCGTCACCCTTCCCGCCGGGCAGACCAGCGCCGGCTTCACGGCCCGCGTCGCGCAGGATCACCAGGTGGACGGGCCGAAAACGGTGACCATTGGCGCGTCCGCCGCCGGGTATGCCGCCGCCAGTCAGACGCTGACCGTGCTCGATGCCGATCGGCCACGGCTGACACTCACGTTGGCGACCAACGCTGTGTGGGAAGGCGACAGCGTCATCGCAGCGGTCGCACGCGATCTGGTCACGACCAATCCGGTGACGGTTGCCCTGCAAAGCTCCCATCCCGGCCAGCTGAGTCCGCCCTCCTTTGTCCTCATTCCCGCCGGCGAGGCGGGGGCGGCTTTTCCCGTGCTGGCGGTGGATGATATTTTGGTGGAAGGCGTGTTGGAATACTCGGTGTCGGCCAGTGCCAGCGGCTTTGAGGCTGCCGCCGCCACTGTGGTCCTATTGGACGACGACCTCCCGCATGTCGCGATCACGCTCGCCAGCGCGATCATCAGCGAAGGGGACGGACCGCAGGCCACCCTGGCCACGGTCACGCGCAGCATCGCCAGCAGCCGGTCGCTGGCTGTGGATTTGGAGAGCACCAACACCGCCGCCGCCCAGGCGCCGGCCCGCGTGGTCATCCCGGCCAGCCAGTTGTCGGCCACGTTCCCCGTCGCAGCGGTGGATAATGACCGGGTGGACGGGCCCAAGACAACTTTTCTGCGCCCCTTCCCGCTGGCCTCCGGCAGCGATGTCCGCGTTGATGAAGGCAGCGGCGCGTCACTGACCGTCACGGATGACGACGGGCCGACGCTCCGGCTGGTTGTGGCCAGGAACCTTGTCGGCGAGGGATTGAATCTGGCCACCACCCTGACGGTTTCACGCAACACTCCAGCCACCAACGCGCTCGCCGTCGCGCTGGCATCCAGCAACCCTGGCGAGGCGGCCGTGCCTGCCAGCGCCACGATTCCCGCGGGCAGCAACGCCGTCGCCGTGCCCGTCGCTTCCGTCGCCGATGGCGTCACCGACGGCAATCAGTCTGTCATGTTCACCGCCTCGGCGCCGGGGTTTGTTTCCGGGAGGGAAACCATCGTGGTGTCGGACACGGACCTGTCCGATCTGGTCGTCAGCAGCATCACTGCTCCGGCCACCGCGGAGACGGATGGCTTTGTCACCGTCGGTTACCGCGTCCTCAACCAGGGTATCGGCCCGGCCGGAACCAATTTCCTTGTCCGGGTCTATTTGTCCGAGGATTCGTTCGGACAGAACCGGGCGTTGGTGGCGCAGTCACCGTTCGAGGGCGCAATCCCCGCAGGGCTGTTCTTCGAGCAGACCCTCCAGGTCCGCCTGCCGCTGGCAGCGGGCGATTACTGGGTCGTGGTGGAGGTCGACGCCGCCGAGCAGATCGCCGAGATCCTGGAGGGCAACAACACCCGGATCAGCCCCGCGCCCATCGCTTCGCATCCGGCTTACGGTGCCTGGGTGCAGACCTCGCTGACGACCGCACTGGCCAACACCCCGGTGCCGCTCAGCGGGCGCGCAACCAATGCCCTCGGTGCGGGCGTTCCGGCCAAACTGGTCAACCTTCACATCCTCACGCGCGGGACCGAACGCGTGATTTCGGCACTGACGGACTCGCTGGGGAACTTTGCCACCACTTGGCAGCCGCTGCCCGGTGAGGCCGGCTTCTATCAAATCTTTGCCGCGCATCCCGGGGTCAGCAATGTGCCAGTGCAGGCTGAATTCCGGCTGGTTGGAATGCGCGCGGAACCGGCGAGCGCGGCGTTGAAGGTCGTGGAAGGCGCCACGCATGCGGGCTCGGTCCAGATCGAGAATCTGAGCGATCTGCCGCTGACCGGGGTGAACGCCGCCGTGGTCAGTGCGCCATCCGGCCTGGCGGTGACCGTGCAGCTCGCGGGCGGGGGCATCCTGGCGGGGGGCGCAAAAACACCGTTGAATTACAAGGTTTCCCCGGCCACACCGCAGGCGTACGGCAACGTGATATTCCGCGTGGCCAGCGCCGAGGGCGCGACTGCGGATGTTACGCTGGCGGTGAGCGTGGAACCGCTGCGACCGCGGCTGGCCGCCACGCCGGGCAGCTTGGCCGCCGGGATGGTCCGGGGCCGGCAGGCCGTGGTGGAGTTCAGCCTGGTCAACGAAGGCGGCGTGGCGACGGGACCGATCACCGTGGCTCTGCCAGCGGCGCCCTGGCTCTCGCTGGCCACAACGAATCCCATTCCTCCATTGCTGCCCGGCGAAACCAACGGCACGACCGTCCCCCTCCTCCTGACCCCGGCGGCCGGTCTGCCGCTGGGCAATTACGAGGGCAGCCTCGCGCTGAATAGCAGCAATGCCTCGCTGAGCGTGCCGTTCGCCTTCCGGGCGTTGTTCGAGGCCAAAGGCGACCTGCTCATCACGGCGGTGGACGAGCTGACCTACTACGCCGAAGGCTCGCCCAGGCTCGCTGGGGCCAGCGTGACCGTGCGCGACGCCGTCACCCTCACGAATGTGGCGGCCGGGTTCACGGATGCCAACGGCCAATTCTTTGTGGCAAACCTGATGGAGTCCTACTACGAAATCGAGGTCACAGCGGAGAAACACACGACCTACCGAAATCCCCATCTGATTCTCGCCGGGCAAACAAACGAGGTGCGGACTTTCTTGTCGCGCCAGGTGGTCACCTACAGCTGGACGGTCGAGCCGATTGAGGTCGAAGATCGCTACCAGATTACCATTGAAACCACCTTCGAAACTGTCGTCCCCCTTCCAGTGGTGACCGTCGAACCGAGCGTGATTGACCTGGCGGAGATGACGGCGGACGTGACCCAGATCGACCTCAAGATCACCAATCACGGACTGATCGCTGCGAAGAACACCCGCGTGAACTTCCCGACTCACCCGTTGTGGCACTTTCAGCCGCTGATCGAGCTTATTGGCGCACTGCCCGCCAAGAGCACGCTCACCGTGCCCTTGACGATTCGCAAGCTGGCAGGTTCGCCTCCTCATCTTCCGGCCGTGAGGGCGGCGAATGCTGGCTCCGGCGAATGCCATCTGTGGGCCAGGGCCTGTTACGAAATCCCCTGCGGGCCAGACCTCATCACCATCTGCATTCCGATCGCGATGCCAAATGCGCAGGCGAATTGTGGCGGTCCTTTCACCCCGCCTGGCGGCGGGCTGCTGGGAGGCGCCGGGTCATCCGGAGGGGGCGTCTATGTGGCGGGCCCATCGGTGGTTACGCCGGTCGAATGCGACCTCTGCCTCGCGAAAGCGTACGCGGAGTGTTTGATCGGCATGGTGCCGGGTTTGGGCGATGCCTATGGCTATGCGCAGTGCCTCAGGTCGGCCATGGCCGACGGCTTGCTCCATATCAATACCGCAGAAACCTGTCTGAGCATGTTTCTCCCGGGCCCGGCAGGGTGTGCCTATGGTTTCCTGCGTTGCGAGTGCGATGGCCCGCTCGAATCGGTGCCAGGCTGCGCATGGGATCTGGCGCAGGGCGTGTTCGGAAGTTTCACCGCATCGTCCTTTTTGAAAAACACTCCAGTCCAGCGCGGAGGCGGTCTCGCTGTTCCTCAGCTCTATTATTACGCCGCGCTTTCCTACCCGGAAATCGAGCTGTATGAGTTGGTCTTGGATGCCCCCGCTGACCTTTGGCTTGCGCCGGGCGCCTCAGCGAGTGTGCAGAGGTGGATCAACGCTTTCCGCTCCAAGACCCAGGCGGCTAGCGAAAGCGGCATTTCGGTCTCGGAAACCGAGCTCGCGGATCTGCTGAGCATGCCCGTGCCCCAGGGAATCGGCCAGGAGCAGGTCGTGCATATCGCCGAACGCTGGAATCGAACTTGGATGAACTGGCGCGCGGGCGTGTTTGAGGCTGCGGATCTCCCGGCGGGCGCCGACACCAACTTCATCAGTCTCAGCGCCTTGCTCGCTGTGGTCGATCGGATTCTTATCGGCCACGAGGCGGCCCAAGCTGCCGGATTCGCCACGCCCGCGGAAGGGCTTCAGGCCATGATCGAGGAGTCTGCCAGCCTTCCGCGCGAGTCGGGTGTTTGCGCGAGAATCAAGCTCCGCACCGAACAGGAGGCGGTTCTCACGCGCGACGCGTTTCGGGCCACACTGGAAATCGAGAACACGGATGCAGCGCGCCTGGAGCAGGTCGCGGTGACTTTGTGGATGAGGGACGAGGCGGGAGCGGACGTAACGGATCTGTTCGGTGTCCGCGCGCCTGAACTAACCGGATTGAGCGAGGTGGACGGCGCCGGCATCCTGGCCGCCCAATCCACCGGCACGGCCCGCTGGATCATCATACCCACGGTGGACGCCGCGCCGGCCGTTGAGCGTCGGTTCTTTGTTTCTGGCCAGCTCAACTACGTGCAAGGCGGGACTTCGGTCAGCGTGCCGCTGGCGCCGGTGAGCATCACCGTCCTGCCCAGCCCGCGCCTTGCGTTGAACTACTTCCACCAGCGGGACGTGTTCAGCGACGATCCGTTTACCGATGCGGTCGAGCCGAGCGTTCCCTTCAACCTCGCCGTCATGGTCCAGAACCGGGGCTGCGGGATGGCCAAGAATTTCCGGATCACCTCGGCCCAGCCGCAGATCGTGGAGAATGAGAAGGGGCTGCTGATTGATTTCCAGATCCTCGCTACCGAGGTGGCGGGGCGGAACCTGGTGCCGTCTCTCACGGCGAACTTTGGCAACATCGGTCCGGGCACGACCGCCATCGGGCGATGGTTGATGACCGCGACTCTCCAAGGGCTGTTCATTGGCTACAACGCCACGTTCGAGCACATCGACGGCCTGGGGAATCTCAAGCTATCCCTCATTGACGAAGTGGCCATCCACGAGATGAACCATCTGGTGCAGGCCGGAGGCGCGTTCGAGGATGGCAAGCCGGATTTCTTGGTGAATGACCTGCCCGACCTGTATGACCGGCCCGACACGCTTTATCTGAGCGATGGCCGGACGGCTCCGGTCGCGGTGGTCGAAACGGCGCAGGATGACGGCCCGCCCACGCCGGCCCGCCTGGAAATACAGCTGAGCGCGCCAATGCCATCGGGGTGGGGATACCTGCGCGTGCCGGAACCGTCCGATGGCCGCTACCGGCTGGTGGGCGTGCGGAGCTCCAATGGGCGGACCATTGCCGTGGAAACGAACGCATGGGTGACCGATCGGACCTTCATCGGCATGGGCCGCCGGCCGATTTGGGAGAACACGCTGCACCTGCTGGATTACGACAGCCCCGGCCTTTACACGCTCACGTATGAGCTGGGGGCGGCGGGCGATACCACCGCGCCCGCCAGCCAGGTGGCCGCCCTCCCGGCGGAAAGCTACCAGCGCATCCCGGTCAGTTGGTCGGGCCAGGACCAGACCGGCGGCAGCGGGCTGGCCGGCTACGACATCTTGGTTTCAAAGGACGGCGGCACCTTCACGCATTGGCTGCAGCGAACGCGGCTGACGGGCAGCGTCTATTTCGGCGCGCTGGGCAGCCGCTACGCTTTCTATAGCGTGGCCATCGACGAGGCCGGCAATCGCGAAGCCGCGCCCGGAACGCCCGACGCCCTGACCACGGTCACTCTCACCAACCGGCCCCCCATGCTTGCTGCGGCGCCGGACCAGACCATGGATGAAGGCCTCGAGTTTGTGCTCGCCCTCGACGCCAGCGATCCAGACCCGGCTGACGCGCTCAGTTACAGTCTGCTCACCGCGCCGCCCGGGATGACGATCCATCCGGCCAACGGTTTGATGCGCTGGCCCACCAGCGAAGCCACCGGCCCGAGCACCAACCCCATCGTGGCCCGTGTGCAAGACAACGGCGACCCGCCGCTGGCCGCGACGGTCAGCTTCACGCTCCTCATCCGGGAAGTGAACCTGACGCCGGCGCTGGCGGCCATCGCCGATTGCACCGTCAGCGAGGGCGAATTGATCGTGATCACCAACGCCGCCACGGATTCCGATCTGCCGCGCAACCGGCTGACTTTCAGCCTGCAGGCGGGCCATCCAGCCGGAGCAACGGTGAATCCGGCCAATGGCGTTTTCACTTGGCAACCAACGGAGACGCAGGGGCCGAGCACGAACCGAATCGGGTTGATTGTTGCCGACAACGGCACCCCCAGTTTGAGCGCGACGCAATACTTCACCGCGATCGTGCGGGACACGTTGAGTGATTTCACCCTGAGCCTGGGCCAGACGAACCTGCTGGCGGGCGAGCCGGGCGTGGTGCCGGTCGAGTTGCGGTCCAGCCTGGACCTCACCAACCTGACCCTGTTGCTCGATGCGCCCGTGTCGCGGCTCACCAATCTCACCCTGCGGGCGTTCAGCGGAGAGGTGGTTGGGGCCGGCCTCCTTTCCAGCGGCGACAATCAATGGCGGATCAACCTGGCACTCGATCCGAAACTGGCGTCCGCCAGCGTGCGCACCATTGCACTGCTTCATTTCCTGGCCGTCTCCAATCTCCACTCTGCCATCGTGACACTCGAGATGCACACCCTGCTGGCCCGGCGCAGCGACGGCGCCCTTGTCACCAATGGCAAGGCCGGCAACGGGCAGGTCATCGTCGTAGGCCGCGAACCTGTCCTGGTGGCAAAAGGCATCCCCACGCCTTCGATTACCCTGTATGGTCATCCAGGCAAGCGTTACGCGTTCCAAGCCAAAACCAATCTGCTCGAAACCACTCCCTGGACGGACGCAGGTTACTTAACCTTGCTGGGCCGTTTCGCCGCATGGCCCATCCCTGACCTGTCATCGCCGCTGATGGTTTATCGTGCCTGCGAACTTGGCGAAGCGGGGCCGCTGCTCAGCATCGAAAGCGTGAGCGGTTCGATCGTTTCTTTCCGTTTGCAGGGACGCCCTGGCGCGCCGTACAACATTCAAACCAGCACCAACCTCAGCCCGACCGCCGTGTGGAATACCGTGCGCGGACTGGGCCTGACCAATGCGTGGCAGATCTTTGACTGGACAAACCAGGGCGAAGCGCAACGGCTGTTTCGCGCGCTTGAACCGTAAAGCGGAAGGCTGAGTCGCGGCCTTCGACCCGGCGCTGAGCTCCAACCCGCGGCCATCGCGGGAAGCCGGACTTTCAGGATTGATCCCCGTCAAGCCCGGTCGAGGTGTTTCCATCCTTCCCGGAACAGCAGCAGCGCGAACAGGGCGAGCAGCGCGGCAAGGATGCGCATGGCGATCCGATAAGGCCGGCCGGCCAGAAGATTGCGGGATCGTCCAGCCAGCAGCGCGATCGCCACCTTCGAGCCGACCAGCATGAGGTAAAAGGCGCAGAGAAATCCGGCCGCCGCCAGCCAGCTCGACGCGATCATTCTGGCCAGCGACGCCGCGCCCACGGTGAGCCAGAACAGCCACGGATGCGGGCTGAGAAGATTGGTCAGGAATCCCTTGAGCCACGACCCGGGGTGGTCAGCGGGATCCATGGAATCCGGGGGTGCTGGCTGGACGCTATCCCAGGCCAGGTAGAGGAGAAAGGCGCCTCCGGCGATCGAGACGATCCCGAGCCACCACTGCAGCTGGGCCAATTGCGCGGCGGTCAGCAGCGCCACCAGGATGATCGGCGCGTCGGTGAGCAGCGGGGTGAAGGCGATCTTGCAGCCTTCGCGCGGCCCATGCCGCAGCGACTGCGCCAGGACCAGCGCCAGGAGCGGCCCGGGCGAAATGCCGCACGAAAGCCCCAGGAAGGCCCCGGTTGCCAGGGCGGTGATCATTCTTCGTGATTCGCTTTCGCGATGGCTTGTTCGACGCAGCCGCGTTTGGTCATCAGCCCAGGGTCGAAACGTGGGGGTACCCGAGAATCTTCCCATCGGTGGTCACCAGCGTCAGGCGCTCGACCCGCGCCGTGGCGATGAGAATGCGGTCGGCCGGATCACGGTGGATGGGTTCGCTCAGACTATACGCCTCTTCTGCTATCTCGGCCGTTACGGGCAAACACGGCCAGCCATTGCGCCGCAGCGCCTCCTTCCACCAAGCCCGCCAGTGCTGCTTGAGCTTCAGGTTGCCCCGCTCCACCGCGCAGGCTAGTTCCCCGATGGACACAGCGGACACAAACACTTCGGCATCCGCAGCCTGGATGGCATCCGTCGCGTCGCGGGAAAGGTCGCCAGTGCCTTCGACGAAGAAGATGACCGCGCACGTGTCGAGGAGAAGGCGCATGGTTGCCTCACTTCAACATCTCCCAGTCCCCTTCGGGAATGAGCGGTTCGGTCAGGTCGCCCAACACTTTCACCGTGCCCTTCATCGAGCCGAGCTTGCTGCGATTGACGTGCTGAGCCCGCTCCTGAATGCGCTCAAAACGGGCCACGGGCACGTTGCGCCGGCAGACGATGACCTCCGCGCCTTTCTCGACCATCGCCAGGTAGTCGGTCAGCTTGTTCTTCAGGTCCGCAACATTGACATGCGTGCTCATGGCAAACAACTTGGCCATCTTTCAGGCCATGTCAAGCACCCGTTCGGATTTCCTCCTCCAGGACCGGGCCGGTGACCGGGCCAAGGATTTTCAATGTGCTGTCCGCCCACCCGATCTTGGTCCGATTCTTGCGCGGCACGGACGTGGCGGGAACAAGGCGGGCAAACGGCTGATTGTTCTTGGAGATCACCAGTTCGTGCCCCTTCTCGACTTCCGCGAGGTAGCCGCCGACGTTCCTCTGAAATTCCTCAACGGTCGTTGTGCTCATGGCGTTACTATGCCTCCACTCGGCGAACCGGGTCAAACTCGACGCCGTCGGCCAGCGTGAGGATGTAGGTCTTGTAGTCCTGCCCGGCGGTCTTGCCCCGCAGAATGTTGGCCGCACCCCACAGGTGGGCTTCAAGCTGCTGTTGCGTCAGTCTTGGCATGATGAAATCCAGTCGCATTCACGGCAGTCGCCGAATTGTATCCAAAGCAGAGGCGCAATGTAAACACCCTTGCCAACGAGGAAACCGTTATCCCGAGATAATCGTCAGGACTTCGGCTCAGGGCGTGGTGGTGCGGATGCGGAAGAAGCGCCGGGCGGTCGAGGGGGGGACGGGCACGGCGATCGGGCCGTCGGCGGCGGCTTGGAACGTTCCGAGGGTGGCGAACGGTTGGTCGATGTCATCGCCGGTTTGGACTTCGTATTGGCGTCCGGCCGCTCCGTGCCAGGTCAGCTGGGCCGCGGGCTCTCCCGTCGTGTAGGAGAGGGTCGCTTTCAGGACCGAGTCCGGATCGGCGGGGCTGGTTCCGATCTGGAGCTCTTCGAGGTTGGTCAGGCCGTCGCCGTCCTTGTCGAGGCTGGCATCGTTGAGGAAGGCGAGCAGCCCGTATTGCTGCTCGTAGAGGTCGGGCATGCCGTCGTTGTCGTCGTCCGGATCCGTGGTGTCGGGCTGGCCGTCGCCGTCGAAATCGGTCATCGAGGAGGAAACGGTGGCGCTTCCTTCGTTCTTTTCCACATCCCAGAAGTAGATCCCGGCGCCACGCGTTGTTCCGTCGGACTCGATCTGGAGTGCGGATTCGTGCCTGAATGACTCGCCTGCTCAGTATCGGTTCACCGAACGGCTCAAAGTGAAACGGGGCAGAGCGATAGGAATTTGCTTTGTACTCAGCCGCTTTGGGCGGGCACACAGCTGGAACAGTTGGCGGGAGTGGCGGGGCTCGAACCCGTAACCTCTGCCGTGACAGGGCAGCGCTCTAACCAATTGAGCTACACCCCCGATCGGGGACCGAAAACCTATTGCACCGCCGGATCGAAGTCAATGGGCATTTCCAGAAACAAAACAGCCCGCGCGGGGCGGGCTGGAATGGCAAAACCGGGGTTGCGCAACCGTCTAGTATTTGCCGGCCTTGAGCTGGGTTTTATGTCGATACCACTGGAGGTCGGGATCGTTCGGGGAGATCTGGGGACCCGAGTAATCCTGGAATCTCACCTTGACGCCCGCGGCGTAACCCTTCCATTTGTGGATTTCGGAGTGGCCATCGATGAAGGCGAATCCGCAGGCGCCGTTGTGGTAGCTGGCCGGCAGGTCGATGAAGGATGTCGTGTAGGGAGCGAAGCAGCCGGCGTCGTTGATGCTGTCGGGATGCTCATCCACATAGATCCAGGTCTCCGCCGGTTTCCGGACGTCGCCCATCTTCTTGATGTGGTCGTAATCGGCGGCGCCGCCGTGGTTTTCGGAATTGCCTTCGCCGACGTGGATGTTGCCCGAAACGCTGCGGACGCGTGAGGACCAGCGGGCATTGCGCTGGACCTGAGAGACGAAGACGTCGGCGGGGCATTTGTAGATGTTTTTGCTGTTGGCAAAATACTGCGCCAGCTTCGAGTAGCGGCGGTCGATCAGATAGTTGATGTTGGTGTTGTCCGCGCGCGTGGTCCAATCAAGCCAGCCGACGACCCAGGGCGCTTGCGGATCGTTCGGAGTGGGGTTCTGCGCAAGGCCGCCATGGTGGGCGCCGGGGAACTTGTCGTAGTTGTCGTTGATATACATGCTGCACGCCAGCATCATCTGCTTGGTGTTGTTCATGCACATGATGCCCTGGGCCTTGGTTTTCGACTTGGCCAGCGCGGGCAGCAGCATGCCTGCCAAAATGGCGATGATCGCGATTACCACCAGGAGCTCGATCAGGGTGAATCCCCCCGAATCCGACGGCTTTCCACCGGTTCTCCGTCCGGACAAACAGAGTGCTTTGTTCATACGAATACAGTTTTTTCCACAGGCCTTTACTGCCGCAAACTACTAGCCCTTTGGAGAGGCGTCAATTCACAATTTGAGACCACTGCACCTGCTTCTGTAATCCCGCTCTGGACAACTTTAAGCGGACGTGGCTGGCCTGCCCCGCAGGCGGCGGTCCTCCCTTCCGCACGTTGCGGATTGCGCGGCCACTGCCGGATCGCGGAGCCCACGCAATTCGAATCCGGGTGCCCTGGTGCGCATGACCGCGATCCTCGAAGCGACTGCCGGTATCAATCGGTCCGCTTGGCAGCCGAGCGCACGATCACATTCATCAACCGAATGACTCGCACAGAAACACATTGAAAAGACGAACTTTCGCACATCCGATTTATCGCACCGAATGCGAAGGTCGAGTATTAGTTCTAAGTATCACTTTATCAAAATTTTGTAAAAATGTATGGCCTGCTGGCACAAAAAGTGTTTCAACAGATCGCCATGAGTCGTGAAGTCCTAATCAGGTCGAAAACATGAACGCCGATCCGTCCGAAAGGCCGATTGCCGAAGTGGGCCAGGCGGGGTTCGATCTGGCGGTGCTACAATCGAGAGTGCCGGTCCTGGCGGTGTTTTGGGCGCCATGGAGCCGTCCCTGCCAGATTCTGGATTCGGTGTTGGGCGATGTGGCGGCCGAGTGTGCCGGGAGCGTTCGGGTCGTCAAGGTGAACGCGGACGACAATCCCGACCTGAGCATGCTGTATGATATTCAATCGGTTCCCACCCTGCTCTGTTTTCGAGGAGGGAACCTTCTGGCTCGAGTGGTGGGGACCGTCAGCAAGGAAGCGATTCAGGCCAAGCTGCGGGCGGTGTGCCGGGAGATGGGGGCGACATCCCGCACGGCGGAGAACCATGTGCAAGAGACTTGAGATCGAGAGTGTTGCAAGGCAATCAGGAGAAAACAGCGTGATGAAAGTTCAATATCAGACGCGGGGAGGGATGGTTCGGTGGATGGCGGCCGGGGCGGCGTTGTGGTGCGGGTTGTCGATGACAGCCTGTCGCCGCCAAGCCGGTCCGCAGCAGGCCCCGGGGCTGCCGGAGGTGGCGACGGTGACCGTCGAGCGGAAGCCGGTTCTGCTGACGACCGAGCTGCCGGGCCGGACGTCGCCGTATCTGATCGCGGAGATTCGGCCCCAGGTCAACGGCCTGATCCTCAAGCGGCTCTTCACGGAAGGGGCCGACGTCAAGGCGGGCCAGGAGCTCTACCAGATCGATCCGGCGCCATTCCAGGCAGCGATCAACAATGCCCGGGCGGCGCTGGGCCGCGCCGAGGCAAGCCTGCCGGCCATCCAGTCCAGGGCGGACCGTTTCCGGCAGGCCCTGGCCGACAAAGCGGTCAGCCAGCAGGACTTCGATGACGCGGATGCGGCGCTGAAGCAGGCGCAGGCCGATGTCGAGTATTGGAAGGCCATGGTCGAGACCGCGCAGATCAACCTCAATTACGCGCGTGTGGTTTCGCCGATCTCGGGGCGGATCGGAACCTCGACCGTGACGGATGGGGCGATCGTGACAGCCTATCAGCCTACGCCCCTGGCCACCATTCAGCAGCTGGATCCGATCTACGTGGACGTGCCCCAATCGACCACCGAGCTGCTCCGCTTGAAGTGGCGGCTCGAGGATGGGCGGCTGACTCGTGACGGAACGAACGCGAGCCAGGTCGAGCTGCTGCTGCCCGACGGCACCCGGTATCGGCACCAAGGGACGCTGCAGTTTCAGGACATCTCGGTCGACCCGACCACGGCTTCGGTCCGATGGCGGATGGTCTTTCCGAATCCCGACGGCGTGCTGCTGCCGGGCATGTTTGTTCGGGCTGTGGTGAAGGAAGGCGTCAACGAGCAGGCGATCCTGATCCCGCAGCAAACCGTCTCGCGCGATCCCAAGGGGAATCCCGTGGCGCTGGTCGTGGATGCGGAAGGCAAGGTGGCTCAGCGGCCGTTGAAGGTCGAGCGAACGATTGGCGATCAATGGCTGGTTTCCGCGGGCCTGGAGGCGGGGGACAAAGTGATCGCCGAGGGGATGCAAAAAGCGCGGCCCGGGGCAGCGGTGAAGGAGGTTCCTTTCGAAGGAGGCCGCGCGCCCGCATCGCAGCCGGGGCCTGCCGCCCGGGCCGCTTCCACATCGAACCCATAAGGCTGCGCCATGCTATCGCGATTCTTCCTGCAGCGCCCGGTGTTCGCCTGGGTCATCGCCATCATCCTGATGGTGGCGGGCTGCCTGGCAATCTACAACCTGCCGATCTCTCAATACCCGCCCATCGCGCCTCCCTCGATCTCGGTCAGCGCCTCGTATCCGGGCGCCTCGGCGGAGACGGTCGAGAACAGCGTGACGCAGATCATCGAGCAGAAGATGACCGGCTTCGACAACATGCTCTACATGTCGGCCACGAGCGATTCGGCGGGCGGGGCGCGGCTCGAGCTGACGTTCGCGCCGGGGACGGATCCGGACCTGGCGTGGGCGCAGGTGCAGAACAAGCTGCAGCTGGCCATGGCGAGCCTGCCCGAGGTGGTGCAACGGGCGGGCATTCAGGTTAGCAAGAGCACCCGGAACTACCTGCTGGTCGTGGGGCTCATCTCGGAAGACGCGAGCATGGATGGGACCGATTTGCGCGACTTTGCGCTCTCGAACATCGAGAAGGTCCTTTCCCGGGTCCCCGGGGTCGGCGAGGTCGAGGTGTTCGGCAGCCAGTACGCGATGCGGATCTGGCTCAATCCCGACCGGCTGAACGACTATCAACTGACGGTGCAGGAGGTCATCGCGGCGCTGGACACCTACAATGTCGAGGTGTCCGCCGGCCAATTTGGCGGCGCGCCCGCAGTGGACGGCCAGCGGTTGAATGCGGTCATCACCGTGCAGAGCATGCTCAAGACACCCGAGGAGTTCGGCGCCATCCCGCTTCGGGTCAACCCGGACGGATCGATCGTCCGGATCCAGGATGTGGCGCGCGTGGAGCTGGGCACGGAATTCTATGACATCGAAGCGTTCTACAGCGGCAAGCCGGCGGCGGGTTTGGCGATCCGGGCGGCGGCAGGCGCCAACGCCCTGGACACCGCCGACGCCATCCGTGCCAAGATGAAGGAGCTGAGCCAGTTCTTCCCCTCCGGCATGAGAGTGGTCTATCCGATGGACACAACCCCCTTTGTCCAGAAGGCCATCAACGAAGTCGTGAAGACCCTGATCGAGGCGATCGTGCTGGTGTTCCTGGTGATGTACCTGTTCATGGGGAACATGCGGGCCACGCTGATCCCGACCATCGCCGTGCCGGTCGTGATTCTGGGCACGTTCGCGGTGCTGGGGCTTTTCGGTTTCTCGATCAACATGCTGACCATGTTCGCCATGGTGCTGGCGATCGGCCTGCTCGTCGATGACGCCATCGTCGTGGTCGAGAACGTGGAGCGGATCATGAGCGAGGAGGGGATTCCCCCGTTCGAGGCCACCCGCAAATCGATGGACCAGATCACCAGCGCCCTGATCGGCATCGGGCTGGTGCTCTCGGCGGTCTTCGGCCCGATGGCCTTCTTCGCCGGATCGACCGGCGTGATCTACCGCCAGTTCTCGATCACGATCATCGCGTCCATGCTCCTCTCGGTGCTGGTGGCGTTGATCCTGACGCCGGTGCTGTGCGCCACGCTGCTCAAGCCGGTGCCCAAGGGGCACCAGCCGGCCGAGGGCGGCATCTGGTTCCTGCGGCCGTTCTTCCGCAGGTTCGACCAGTTCTTCTTCTGGGCCCGAGAGCTTTATTTGAAGCTGGTGAGCCGCTCCCTGGCCCGGAAATTCCGATACGGATTGGCCTTTCTGGCGATCGTGGTGGCGATGGGCGTTCTGTTCCAGCGAATGCCCACCGCCTATCTGCCGGATGAGGACCAGGGGCAGCTGCTGGTCCAGGTGCTGCTCCCTGCCAACTCGACTCTCGAGCAGACCAAAGCTGTCCTCAGCCAAGTCCGGAGCCACTTCCAGGACAACGAGAAGGATGCGGTGCAAGCGGTCATGACCATCTCCGGCATCGGCCTGGCCGGGCGAGGCCAGAACGCAGGGATGGCATTCGTCAGGCTCAAGGATTGGGACCTGCGCGACCGGCCGGATCTGAAGGTCCCGGCGATCGCCGGCAGGGCGATGGGGGTTTTCTCCACGATCCGAAACGCGATGGTGTTCGCCTTCGCGCCGCCGGCGGTGGTCGAGCTGGGCATCTCGACCGGATTCGATTTCCAGCTGCTGGATCGGGGCGGCTTGGGCCATGCGAAGCTGACGGAAGCGCGCAACATGCTCCTGGGCATGGCGGCGCAAAGCCCCGTCCTGACGAAGGTCCGGCCCAACGGTCTCGAAGACGTGCCCGAGTACCGGGTGGACGTCGAATGGGACAGGGCGGGCGTGCTGGGGGTGCCGGTCAGCTCCATTCACCACACGATCTCGGCGGCATTCGGCAGCTCCTATGTGAACGATTTCATCCAGGGCGGCCGTGTCAAGAGGGTGTTCGTCCAGGCCGATGCGCCCTACCGGATGCTGCCCGAGGACCTCGAAAAACTCTATGTCCGCAATACCCGGGGCAAGATGGTTCCCTTTTCCTCGTTCGCATCCGGGCACTGGACCTATGGGCCTCCCAAGCTCGAGCGATTCAACGGATTTCCATCGATGAACATCATTGGCGAGGCGGCGCCCGGCCGAAGCTCGGGCGAGGCCATGCGCGCCATGGAAGGCTTTGTCAAGATGCTTCCCCAAGGGGTTGGCTTCGATTGGACCGGGCTTTCCTATCAGGAACGGCAAGCGGGGGCGCATGCGGCCCCCCTGTATGCATTCTCGATCCTGGTGATCTTCCTCTGCCTGGCCGCTCTCTATGAGAGCTGGCCGATCCCGATCTCGATCCTGCTGGCGCTCCCCTTGGGGGTGATCGGGGGCGTCATCGCCTCGACGCTTCGGGGATTGTCCAACGACGTCTATTTCCAGATCGGCCTGCTCACCACCCTTGGCTTGACCACCAAGAACGCGATCTTGATCGTCCAGTTCGCCAAGACACGCGTCGAGGAAGGGATGGGGCTGATCGAGGCCACGCTGGAAGGGGCCAAATTGCGGCTGCGGCCGATTGTGATGACTTCGCTGGCCTTCGGGTTCGGCGTGCTGCCGCTGGCGATGGCCACCGGCGCCGGCGCCGGCGCCCAGATCGCCATCGGCACCTCGGTCATCGGCGGCGTGGTGACCTCGACGTTCCTGGTCACCCTGTTCGCCCCGATGTTCTACGTCATCATCCAAAAGACACTCGGCAAACGCCGCCCGACCGGTGCGATGCCAGCAGCCCCGTCCGCTTCATCCGGAGAACACTGACATGAACCAGAACGCATGGATTGGGCTGGTGGCGATTGGGATTGCCCTGGCCGGCTGCAAGATGGCTCCCCAATACAGCCGGCCCCCGGCGCCGGTCCCCGCCGGGTGGCCCGCCGGACCGGCTTACGCGACGGCTCCGGCCTCGACCAACGTCCTCCTGGCGGCCGCCGACCTCGGCTGGCAGGAGTTCTTCGCCGACCCGAACCTGCGGGAGCTGATCGGGACGTCCTTGGCCAATAACCGGGACTTGCGCCTGGCAGCATTGAACGTCCAGCGGGCGCGTGCGATGTACGGGATCCGGCGGGCCGAGCTGTTCCCCGCCCTCGATGCCGTCGGCAGCGGCAGCAGGGCGCGCGTCCCTGGCGACCTCTCCGGCACCGGGAACCGGATGACCGTCGATCGATACGATGTCAACCTCGGGGTGACATCATGGGAGATCGACTTCTTCGGACGGATCCGCAGCCTGAAGGATCGGGCGCTGGAGGAGTATCTGGCCACCGAGCAGGCCCGGCGCGGGGCGCAGATCCTGCTCGTCTCTTCGGTCGCACAAGCGTATCTGGCGCTGGCGGCGGATCGGGAGAACCTGGCCCTGTCGGAGACGACCCTCCAGGCGCAGCAGGCAGCCTATGGCCTGGTCAAGCGGCGCCATGAACTGGGCCTGGCGACCGAGCTGGATCTGTACCGGGCGCAGATCCCGCTGGATGTCGCACGGCGTGAGATGGCCATCTATACCCAGCAGGCGGCCAAGGACGAAAACGCATTGGACCTGCTGGCAGGGGCGCCGGTCTCGAAGGAGCTTCTGCCTTCGGGATTGAGCGGGATCGTTCCCCCCGTCGAAATCAGCGCCGGGGTGGTTTCGGACGTGCTTCTGCGCCGGCCGGACATCCTGCAGGCCGAGAGCATGCTGCGGGCCGCGCACGCGGACATCGGCGCCGCGCGCGCGACCTTCTTCCCGCGAATCAGCCTGACCGCAGCCGTGGGGACGGCCAGCAGCGACCTGGATGGCCTCTTCCAGTCGGGATCGGGTGCGTGGAGCTATGCGCCGCGCGTCCTCATGCCGATCTTCGATGCGCGGACATGGGCGGCGTATCGGGCCGCCCAGGTGCAGCGGGAGATGGCGTTGACCCAATACGAGCAGGCCATTCAGAGCGCGTTCCGGGAGGTGGCGGATGTCCTGGCGGTGCGGGGGACGGTCGATGAGCAGGTGGCGGCCCAGGAATCTCTGGTCCACGCCTCCTCCGAGACCTATCGGCTGGCCCATTCCCGCTACGAGAAGGGCATCGACAGCTACCTGGGCGTCCTGGACGCCCAGCGCTCCCTCTTCGCGGCGCAGCAGGCCCTGGTGTTCATCCGGTTCGAGCAGATGGCCAGCCAGGTGCGGCTCTATGCGGTCCTCGGCGGCGGATCGATGTAGCCCTCGTCACCATCCCCAGCCCATGGCGTCGGGATCCTCGCCGGTTTCCAGATAGATCAGCGACAAAAAGAGGATCCCCATGCCGTCCACGGCGTCGCAGCGGTCCTCGCCGGGATGCGAACGGAACATGCGGTCTGGCGGAGAGTAGAGCTGGCGGGCGGCCTCGGAGGCAAGCTGCCTGGCCTGCTCGAAGAGCCTCGAGTCGTTCAGGATGCGGGCCGCGCGAAGGAGGAAATGGATGCAGCGGCCGTATTGATCGGCGTAAGCGCCTTGCCCGCCGTTGGCAGGCATGCTGATCTCGACCAGGCGGGCGAAGCGCAAGATCGCCTCGCGAAACTGGTCGTCGCGGGTTTGCTGGTAGAGCGTGAGGCAGGCCTCGGCCATGCTCATCGGATAGTTGTGCGTGGGGAACAGCGGCTCCCATAAGTTGGCATACTCGCCTGGCTGGTAGATGGTGTCCGGGCCGGCGCCCGCTTTGCGTTGCGGCTTGCGCGGCGAGCCGTCCGCCACGTTCAGCTGGCCGTGGAAACGGCCCGCCGCCGAATCGTAGCCATAGCGCAGGTAGGCTGCGACTGCCTCACGAGCCATCGCACGGAACTCGTCCGCGCCGGTCAGATCCGCACTGCGCAAAAGGCAGCCCGCCCATAGGCCCACCTCGGTGGTGGATGCGAAATAATCCCACCGCCTCTCCGGTCCGGGCTGGTTTCGGAGAAGGCCCGTCTTCTCGCCACGCTCACGGAAGCTGAAACGCGCCACGCGCAGCGCGAGGTCCTTGAGGGCCGCATCCTTGCGGCCGGTCTTCGCGTAAAGCCACGAGAGCGATTCCACGATCACGCCGCCGGCTTCCAGAAACGGGTGCGTGCTGTTGTCTCCGCCCGCAGGCGGCTGGGTCGCCTCGACGCTCGCGTGCCGGCAGAACAAGCCTGTCTCCGGATCCTTGACGTGCTGAATGCCGATCGCGCGGATGCAGCGCTCCGTCGGCTCCGGCGCCACGGCCCAGAAAGCATCCCAGGCGCATGGCAGCGGCCGCGCCTCGTGATAGCTGCCCGAGAAACCGACGACCTTGTCCGTGAACACGTCGTAGTAGAAGTGGTTGCCCCACAAGAAAAGGCCGTTCTTCTCCGATACGCAACGCGCCAGAAAATCCCTGATATAGCGCGAAGCCGCGGCCTGATACCGCGGGTCGCCAGCGATGCGGCTCAGGTGGATTGCGGCTGCCACGTAGGGCTGGTCCCAATACAGGTTGCTTCCGCGGGGCGCATGGATCTGGCGATACGTGCGCTTGACCGCGGGATCGGGATGGTCCGGCTGGCCGCCCCGGCGGATATCCATCGAGGCCAGCCACAGGCCCGATCGGTCGCGGCCATAGGTGTCGATGCCGCCGGCCATCACTCGGTCGTAATGGTTTCGCATAAGCGCGATGTAGCGCCCTTCACGGCCGGCAAATTGCGGCCGGGCCGCATCGCCGTTTCGCTCCTCGATCGGCCCGCCGCCGCCGTCCCCGTCCCCGGAAATGCCCTGGGACAGCGCTCCCGCCGCGCCACAATGCCAAACGCACGCCGCCGCCAGCCACCGACAAACCCAGTTGCTCATTCGCACATCCATGCTGCATCCAAACCTAAGCTCCGCGCAATATCAATGGCGCTGGCCCATCGCGTGCGCGCGCATTATGAACCTGTCACCCTATTTGCCTCTGATCTTTTATCCGCCGTTCCCGACCGGCTGGCTTGCCTGGAGATGACATTGCACTATGAACCTTTCACGAATGGCGGTCCAAAGCTCAAGCCCGCAAGCCTGCATGAGGGCGGAGCTCGGAATCCGATGCCGGTCGTCGGACGCGATCAGCGGATCGAAGCGAAGATGCGGTCGGCTTCGGCCAGGCTGTTGCGGTCGCCGATGTCGTACCAGATGCCGGGCACCCGCCACGTGTAGACGGCGGTGCGGGTGTAGAACCACTGGATGAGGCGGCCCGGCTGGTCGGGGTTGTTGCCGTCGCGGATGTATTGCCGGATCAGCGGGATCGAGGCGCGCGGGTAGTAGTAGAGGGCGATGCCGGTGAGCGTGGTGGCAGGGCGGGCCGGCTTCTCCTCGAAGAACAAAATGCGGCCGTCGGGATCGAGTGTGATGGCGTTGTATTTCTTGACCATCTCGAGATTGCCGACGTCGTAGATGGCGAGGACAGGGGTTTGGCGGGCGCGGCCGACCCGGTCGAATCCGGCGAGGGGCTGACTGAAAAGATTGTCGCCGGCGACGACGACGATGTCATCGTCGATGGCCTCGCGTTCGAGGACCAGGCGGAGGTCGCCGATGGCGCCCAGCTTGCTGTTGTCATCGGTCGAGCCGTCATTGACGATTGTGATCGGCGGCGCGCCGGGGGGGCGGGCGGCGTTGTCAGCCCATTGCTGGAACTGGGCGGCGAACTTGGCGTTGGCGACCACGTAGAGCCGGTCCACTCCCTCGAGGGGGGCGAGGGCGGCCCGGACATAGTCGATCATGGGCTTCCCGGCGACAGGCAACAGGGGTTTGGCCCGGGTCAGCGTGAGAGGATAAAGCCGCGTCGCATAGCCGGCGGCGAGAATGATGGCTTTCATAAAACGGAGGGTGTGGTCGGGGAGGATCGAGGCTCCATCCGGGGCGGATCGGCGTCGGCGGGTTGTGCGCCATCGTCGAACAGGCTGGGGGCGGCGTGGCGCGCGAGGGCCTGGCAGCGCTCGAGGGTGGGGCCGGCCGAGTCGGAGGTGAGGGCGAAATCGGCCAGCTCCTGTGCCTCGGCCAGCTTGAGCCGGCGGATGAGGAACTTGATGCGCGGCACCAGCGGGGGGGCCACGCTCAGCTCGTCGATCCCCAATCCCAGGAGCAGCGGCGCCAGCACCGGGTCGCCGGCCATCTCGCCGCACACGCCGACCCAGATCCCATGCTGGTGGGCGGCCTCGACGGCGAGCTGGATCAGGCGGACGATGGCCGGGTGCGTGGGAGAGTAGAGATGAGCGATCTTCTCGTTGGTGCGGTCGACGGCGAGGGTGTATTGGATGAGGTCGTTGGTGCCGAGGCTGAAGAACTTGACGCGCCGGGCGAGGTTGTCGGCGATCATGACGGCGGAGGGGACCTCGATCATCACGCCGACTTCCATGGACTCGTCGAAGGGGACGCCTTCGGCGCGGAGCTCGATGCGGCAGCGGTCGAGGAGGGCGTTGGCGGCATCGAGCTCCTCGACGCTGCAGACCATAGGGTACATCATTTTCACGTTGCCCTCGGCGCTGGCGCGGAGAATAGCGCGGAGCTGGCTCCGGAACAGGGCCTCCTCCTGGAGGCAGAACCGGATCGCCCGCCAGCCGAGAAAGGGGTTGAGCTCGGACGGCATCTCGAGATGAGAGACAAATTTGTCGCCGCCGAGGTCGAGGGTTCGGATGACGACCGGGTGGGGTTTGAGGGCGGCGGCCACCTGGCGGTAGGCCTCGTATTGCTCCTGTTCGGTGGGGGTGGTGTGGCGTTTGATGAAGAGGAATTCGGTACGGAAAAGGCCGACGCCTTCGGCGCCGCTGGACTGGACGGCCTCGACGCCGGCGACCTGTTCGAGGTTGGCGGAGAGGGTGATGCGATGGGCATCGAGAGTGATGGCAGGCTGGTCATGGACCTCGTGCAGGCGCTCCTCGAAGCGGAAGTGGCGCCGCTCGACCTGGCCGTATTCGTAGAGGGCCTGATCGGTCGGATTGAGGATCAGCAGCCCGTTGTAGCCATCGAGCAGGACCGACTGGCCGGTGCGCATCAGGCGGCTGGCGGTCTGAAGCCCGACGACGGCCGGCAGGCGCAGCGACCGTGCCAGGATCGCCGTGTGGGAGGTTTTGCTGCCGATATCCGTGGCGAATCCAAGCACCAGGTCGCGCCGCAGCTGGGCGGTGAGGGAGGGCGCGAGGTCCTCGGCCACGATGATGCAGGGCTCGCGCAGGGCGGCCAGCTCGGCTCCATGCCGCCGGTTGAGCAGGTTGTCCAGGACCCGGTTGATCACGTCGCGGACATCCTTGGCGCGCTCCCGGAGGTAGTCGTCTTCCAGGCTGCTCAGGGTGCGCACGTACTTGTCGGCCACCTGTTCGACGATGGAGTCGATGTTGGTTCGCTGTGATTCCGCCAGGCGGGTCACTTCGCCGACCAGGGTCTGGTCTTCGAGCACCAGCAGGTGGGCGTCGAAGATCCCGGCTGCGTCCGCGCCCATCGCCTCGGACACCTGCCGCTTGGTCTCGTGAATCTGGCGGCGCGTCGCCGTGAGAGCCGATTCGAACCGCTCGAGCTCGCGAGGCAGATCGGACTCGGACACGTCGTAACGGGGGACCTGGCGTTCGCTGCGCTCGATGAGGAGCGCCTTGCCGCGCGCGATCCCGGCCGCGGCGGCAATCCCCTGAAACACCTGTTCGCCCAGTCGCGAGAATTCCAACATGAGCGCAGTGTATCCCGGACAGGCATTCGAATAAAATTCAATTTTTCGTTTCGCCGGCGGCCCAGGCATGCCACGATTGCGGGAGCCGCGGCCGTTCGCAGCGGAGCATGCAACCAGCGCGTCACATCCGGAATCTGGCCCTGATCGGGTTCATGGCGACCGGCAAATCGAGCGTCGGCCGGGCGGCGGCGCGCGCCCTGGATTTCCAGTTTGTGGACACGGACGCCCTGATCGAGAGCCGCCTGGACCGGAAGATCAGCGAGGTGTTTTCCCAGGTGGGCGAGGCGTGGTTTCGGGAGTTCGAACGCCGGCTGGTGCTGGAGATGAAGGGGTGGGACCGGGTGGTGATCGCCACGGGGGGCGGCCTGGGGGCCCAGATGGCGAACCTGACCGCCCTCCGGGAGCACGCGCTGGTGGTCTGCCTGTGGGCATCGCCCGAGATCATCTGGTCGCGGGCCCGGCGCCACATGCATCGTCCGCTGCTCCAGACTCCCGATCCGCAAGGCCGGATCCGCCAGCTGCTGGCCGAGCGCGCCCCCGTCTACCGCCAGGCCGACGTACTGGTCAACACGGAACGCAGGCCCCTCCGCCGCGTCGTCCAGCAGGTGCTTTATCATTTCCACCTGGCGCGCAGCCAGCGCCCTCCGGCATGAAGGAGGCGCTTCGCCAGCAGGCGCTCGAACGCGGGTTCTCGGACTGCCGGTTCGCTCCCGCCTCACCGCCGATTCACGCAGCCGAGTGCCGGAGCTGGATCCTCCGGGGATGGCACGGCCAGATGGGCTACCTCGAACGCCAGCTCGAGAAACGGTTCGATCCCCAGCGAGTGCTGGCGGGCGCTCGGACGCTGGTGGTTCTTTCCGCCGCTTACTCCCATGCGGCTGACCGCCCGGCCCGAGAATCCAGGGGCGTGATCGCCCGGTATGCAAGGGGGGCGGATTATCACCAAGTGCTGGCGGGGCCGCTGGCGGCCCTGGCCGGCTGGCTCGAGGAGAAGGGCGGACCGGGGATCCGGTGCCGCTGGTTCGTCGACGCCGGCCCGCTGGTCGAGCGCGACCACGCGGAGCGGGCGGGCCTGGGGTTTGTCGGCAAGCACACCAACCTGATCAGCCGAGCCGACGGCAACTGGATCTTTCTGGCCGGGATCCTCACCACCCTCGATCTCGAGCCGGACCCCCCGGAGAGGAACCGGTGCGGATCCTGCCGCCGCTGCATCGATGCCTGCCCGACCCGCGCGATCGCTGCCCCCTTCCAGCTCGATGCCCGCCGCTGCATCTCGTATCTGACCATCGAGTGCAAGGGCTCGATCCCGGTCGAGTGGCGCCCCGCCATCGGCGCGCGGATCTTCGGTTGTGACGACTGCCTGGCCGCCTGCCCGTGGAACCGGTTCGCGCGCGGCGCCCCGCTCCTGGCGCCCCACGGCCGGCCGGACCTGGCGGAGCCGGACCTGCTCGAGCTGGCTGCCCTGGACGATGCCGGATTCCGCACGAAGTTCGAGGGCACGCCCATCGCTCGGATCCGGCGGCGCAGGCTGTTGCGGAACGTCTGTGTGGCTCTGGGAAACACAGGCGGGGACCGGGCGCGGGCCGCGCTCGAACGGCTGACGCGCGATCCGGAACCGCTGGTGGGCGAGCACGCGGAATGGGCCCTGTCCCGGATCCGATCGGCCTCCAGTTCATGAGCCAGGCATCCAAACCTAGTCTTGTGTTCGCGATGCGAATCCGTAGTTTTCGGGCATGAGCGACGAGCGGAAGCGTGCGTGGCTAGTCATCGCGGTGCTGGGGCTGGGATTGATCTTGGTGGCGGGGTTTTGGGCGGTGCGACGGATGGAACGTCCCCGAGGGGAGAGCATGCCGGAGGGGGGCCGCCAGGAAGTAGCGGCGGTCTCTCCTGCCACGGCGCTCGAGCAGGCGGCCGGGCGGGGAGATCCCGCTGCGCAGCTGGAATGGGGCCGCCGGTTCGCCTCGGGCTCGGAGGGCGCGCCGGATTGGGTCCAGGCGGCAAAGTGGTATCGGAAGGCCGCAGAGCAAGGGTTGGCGGAAGCCCAGTACGAGCTGGGGGAGGCCCTGGCTCGAGGGCGGGGCGGCTCCACGAATCTGGCCGAGGCCATGGCCTGGCTGGAGAAGGCGGCGGTGAGCCACGAGGCGGCTCGAACCCGGCTGGCGGATCTGCGGAAGGATCGGGAGGAGGCCGAGCGTGCGGCGCTGGAGGCGGTGGCGCGGGCGGAGCGGGAGCGGGTCCAGCGCGCGGAGGCGGAGGTGTTGTTCGAGCAAGGGCGCCGCTATGGGGCGGGCCGCGGGATGAGCCGGGACATGTCGGAGGCCTCGAAGTATTTCCGGCAGGCGGCGGATCTGGGATTGGCGGAGGCCCAGTTCGAGCTGGCTCTGCAATACATATCCGGAGACGGGGTGGTGCAGGATTACGCGCTGGCGGCGCAATGGCTTCGCAGGGCTGCCGAGCAAGGGCATGCGCAGGCCCAGTTCAATCTGGCCGTGCTTTGCATGGCCGGCCGCGGCGTCCTGAGGGATCCGATCGAGGCGGAGCATTGGACGCGGAAAGCGGCCGAGCAAGGCAGCCGGGACGCGCAATACAACCTGGCCGTCATGTATGTCACAGGGGAGGGGGTCGAGCCGGACGTGAAGGAGGCGGCGGTCTGGCTGCGCAAGGCGGCCGAGCAAGGGCATCCGGCGGCCCAGTCGAACCTGGGTGTCTTCTACATCCAGGGCCGCGGCGTGGATCCGGATCCGGCCCTGGCGTTCACATGGCTTCAAAAGGCCGCTGAACAGGGCAACGCCAGCGCCATGTTCAACCTGGGCATCATGTATGCCAAAGGGCAGGGCGTTGCCACCAACGCGATCGAGGCGTTCAAGTGGAACACCCTGGCGGCCCGGATGGGCGATCCGGAAGCCGCGCGCAACCGCGATGTGCTGGCCCTCGAGATGTCCCCATCGGACATTGCCGCGGCGATCCGGGCCGCGTCGGCATTGGCGGCGCGGTACATGCCGCCCGAGACCAATGCGCCGGCTGGCACGGCCGGGGAGCCGTAGGCGGCGATCTTCACACCAAGCCAGGCCAGGACATGCAGCGCTGGTTGAATCGAGCGACCAACTTGTTCCCGGTCTGGGTGGCCTTGGGCGGCATTGCGGCGCTGGTTCATCCCCCTTGGTTCACCTGGTTCCGGGGCGATGCGATCGTGTGGGGGCTGGCGGCGATCATGCTCGGGATGGGGATCACGCTGACTGCGGGCGATTTTCGAGGTGTGCTGCGGATGCCGCGCGCGGTGGCGGCCGGCTATGTCGGCCAATACATGATCATGCCTCTGATGGGATGGACGGTGGCTCGCGGGCTGTCGCTCGAGTCGGATTTCGCGGTGGGTCTGATCCTGGTGGCGTGCTGTCCGGGGGGGACCGCGTCGAACGTGGTGGTGTATCTGGCTCGGGCCCATGTGGCGCTGTCCGTCATCATGACCATGTGCTCGACGCTGGGAGCGGTGGTCATGACGCCGTGGCTGACGCATTGGCTGGCGGGGCGCTACGTGGAGGTGGATGCGTGGGGATTGCTGCGCAGCACGGCCCAGGTCGTGCTGATCCCCGTGTTGGCCGGGGTGATCCTCAACCGTCGGGCGCCCCGGTTGGTTCGTGTCCTGTTGCCAGTCTCGCCCCTGGTGTCGGTGGTCGCCATCGCCCTGATCTGCTCGAGCATCATCGGCCAGAACGCCGCGGCCATCCGATCCTCCGGCGCCACCCTGTTGCTGGCGGTGTTCCTGCTGCATGCGGGCGGATTTCTGATCGGCTACCTGTTCGCTCGGATCTTGGGTTATCAGACGCAGATCGCCCGCACCATATCGATCGAGGTGGGAATGCAGAACTCGGGGCTGGGTGTGGTGCTGGCGCAGCGCCATTTTCCAGGGACGCTGGCTCCGGTGCCCTGCGCCATCTCGAGCGTGTTTCACTCGGTGATCGGCAGCCTGTTAGCCGGGATTTGGAGGTGGCGTGTCCCCCCCGCAACATAAACGCGCGGCCTGCATGCAAATCACACAACTCCTGAGCGAGATCCGGGGCGGCAGCCAGCAGGGGGCCGAGCAGCTGCTCTCGCTCGTTTACACGGAGCTGAAGCGCATTGCGGCCCAAAAAATGGCCGGTGAAGCGCCGGGACACACGCTGCAACCGACCGCCTTGGTCCATGAAGCATGGCTGAGGCTGATGGGCGACGGCGATGCCTCCTTCGAAAACCGGGCTCACTTTTTCTCTGCCGCGGCAGAAGCGATGCGGCGCATCCTCGTGGACTCGGCGCGCCGGAAACGAGCGATACGGCGCGGCGGTGGTGCAACGCGTGAGGAACTGGAGGAGGATCATCTGGTTCAGAACGTGGTTCCCGATGAAGTGCTGGCCGTGGACGAAGCGCTCGACTTGCTGGACAAGGTGGACCCTGTCGGGGCGAGACTCGTCAAGCTGCGGTATTTCGTCGGGATGACCATGGAGGAGTCGGCGACGACCATGGGCATGTCGTTGCGAAACGCCGAGCGCACATGGACTTATGCTCGAGCGTGGTTGAGAAGGCAAATCGGAAGGCAGCGTTCGCGCCCTGAGCAGAAGTAAGAAGTTGGCGGGCTCGTCCTGGATCGTCCGCATGTCAAGTCGAGGAACGAAGCCAAATGAACCGGGAACGCGAGATTTTTCTCGAAGCTCTGGAGCAGCCTTCCAAAGAGGCCCGGGCCGCTTTTGTGGAGCGCGCGACTGCCGGCGATCCGGAGCTCAAAGAAGCCGTTCAGGCCTTGATCGAGAGCGACGAAGCGGAGACTGTTCTCCAACATGGCGCTTTGGAGCGGCTCCGGGAATCCATGCAGACCGCGGGCAAGCTGGCACTCGAAGAGGAGCAAATCGGCCAGCTCATCGGCCGTTACAAGCTCCTGGAGAAGATCGGCGAGGGGGGGTTCGGTGTCGTATATCGGGCGGAGCAGCGCGAACCTGTTCGGCGCCTGGTGGCCGTCAAGGTGATCAAGCTGGGCATGGATACGAAGAGCATCGTTGCCCGGTTCGAGGCGGAGCGTCAGGCGCTCGCGCTCATGGATCATCCGAGCATCGCACGCGTGCTCGACGGCGGGGCAACTGCAACAGGCCGTCCGTTTTTCGTCATGGAATTGGTTCGGGGAGTCCGGATTACCGATTATTGCGATGCGAATCGGCTCTCGATTCCGGAACGCCTGGCCCTTTTCATCCAGCTCTGCCACGCCATCCAGCACGCTCATCAAAAGGGGATTATCCACCGTGACTTGAAGCCCTCCAACGTTCTCGTGACGGTTCAGGATGGAAAACCGGTTCCCAAAGTCATCGATTTTGGCGTTGCGAAAGCGATCGAGGAACCGCTGACGGAGAAGACCGTCCTGACCAACTTTCATGCGTTCATCGGGACACCGGCCTACACCAGCCCCGAGCAGGCCGAGATGACCGGGGCGGATGTGGACACGAGGAGCGACATCTATTCGTTGGGGGTTTTGCTCTATGAATTGCTGACCGGGGCGACGCCTTTCGACGCGAAGGAGCTGACACAATCCGGTCTGGATGGGATGCGGCGGATGATCAAGGAGGTCGAGCCGCCGACACCTTCCACGCGGTTGCGCCAGGCGGTTGCCGGCGGTTCGACCCGTTCGCCGATCGCGCCAGTGGACCGGGATCTGGATTGGATCGTGATGAAGTGCATCGAGAAGGATCGCACCCGCCGCTACGACACGGCGCGGGAGCTTGCGGCCGACCTCGATCGTTACTTGAGCCAGGAACCTGTTTTGGCTCGGCCGCAGAGCACGGCGTATCGCCTGCGCAAAGCCGTGCGGCGGCATCGCGCCGGCTTTGCCGCGGCTGCCGCAATTGTCCTTGCTGTTGTTGCCGGCAGCATCGTCAGCGTTTGGCAGGCATTGCGGGCCACGAGCGCCGAGCGCGTTTCCGAACAGCGCCGCAAGAACGAAGAGGTGCTTCGCCATACCGCGGAACGGGAGCGGGAACGCGCCTTGGAGAGCCAGAAGCGAGCCGAGCTCAACGAATACGTGGCGGATGTCAATCTGGCCCACCAGTCGATTCTCGCCGGGAACCTGCCCCGGGCGACAGAGCTTCTGGCCAAACACCGCAGCACAGGGTCCCAGCGTTTTGAATGGCGGTACTTGTGGCATGCGGCGCAAGGGAATGATCATCAAGTGATCGCGCGGGAGGCCTCCAGCATTCTCTCCCTGGCGGCCTCCTCCGAATGGACGGTGGTCGGCTTGCAGGATTCCGTCCACATTTACGATGCCAAGACGGGCAGCCTGATAAAAACTCTGCCCAAGTCGGGTTTTTCGGTGGCTCTGTCCCCCGCGGGCCTGCTGGCGACGGCAAGCAAGACCGCCGTCCGGGTCTGGCGAACGTCGGATTGGACCGAGGCTTATTTCCTTCCGGACCGGGCGGCCCCCCTAGCCTTCTCGCCCGATGGCCGATGGCTGGCGGCGACTTCCCCTGACGGGGTGCGCATCTATGGCGGTTCTGACGGAACGCCCGTGGCTGAAATCCCGGACAGCATGCCGCCATATGCTTTTAGTGCGCGCGGCAATGTGATCGCGGTAGATACCCGCACGGGGATCGCCCTGAAGGATGTGGAAACAGGGAAGACCTTGCGCCAGCTCGATCATTCCGAGGGAATCTTCACGGACCCCCGGATGCGGCACATGAATGCCCTGGCGTTCTCTCCGGATGGGAATTCAGTGGTCGCCGCCCGGAATATCCTGCGGGAAGGGAGCATCTTCGTTGTCGATTTGTGGTCCGCCGCGACCGGCGAAAAAGTGGCGAATCTGCCCGTCAGCCGCGATGCGGTTGAACATGCCGGCATGGTCTCAGGCGTTGCCTTTGCTCCCCGTACGCAACTCCTCGCATCCGCGAGCCACGATCACTCCATCCGGTTGTGGGATATCGGCGCCCGGCAGTGCATGGAGCGGTTGTATGGGAATCCTTCGGAGGTCTGGGCGGTCGCTTTTTCGGCGGACGGCCGCAGCGTTCTCAGCGGCGCCAAAGATGGAACGGTTCGCCTATGGGCAACCAACACCGCATCGAGGGAACGGCTTTACAAAGGCAAATGGACGCCGATCAAATTCTCCAAAGACGGGCGGGTGCTTGCTGCCATGGACGAACTGTCCAGGTTCGTGCTGCTGAACCTCAGGACGGGCGAGCCCGAGGAGAGCCTTCCATTGGGCAGCGCCCCGTTCGGCCTCTGGGCCGGAGCGGTCAGCGACGACCTTCGCACCTTGGTTGATCCCTTGCCCGACGGAGGGATTCGAGTTTGGGATCTGCAATCCAGGAAGTCGGTGGACATAAGAAGCCAGGAGATTTCCAAGCGCGGGGGGACAGACTCCTCGGCGAACATCCATAGCCGTGGAATCCACAATTCCTGGACGGCAATCTCTCCAGACGGAACCGCGCTCCTGACCGGAGGAGGAAACAACTCCATGCTGTGGTGGAATCTCGAGAACCCTTCAAAGGAGCCGGTGCGTCACGAAGCCAAAGGCGCGCTATTCTCTCGGAATGGCAATGTCCTGGTCACGCTTCACGACCGTTCGATCAAAGCTTGGGACTTCCAAGCCCGGTCGCTCAAAACCGAACTGCCAGTGGAGACTGGCTTGGGGTTCCTAGCTCCGCTGGCCATTTCCGATGACGGCAACACCTTGGCGGTGGGATCCGATCCATTAACGGAGACCGAAAACGCCATTCGATTATGGGACACGAGGAATGGCGAGCTTTTCGGTGTTTGCAGGGGGCATACTCAGGGTGTCCGGTGGCTGGCCTTCTCCCCCGATTCCGAGACGCTCGCGTCCGTCAGTGACGACAGCACCCTTCGCTTTTGGAATGTTCGCACTCAGCAGGAACTCCTCTCCATTCGCCGGCTGGCTGAACCCATCCGAGAGATTCTTTTCTCGCCGGACGGCAACTGGCTTGTCGCCAGAACAACAAGTGGCCTGCGGCTGCTGGACGGATCACCAGATAACGATATGGCCAAAACGACAGCTCTCGGACGCGATTCGGCCAGTCCGTGAGAAAGGCGAAAAAGTTGGCGGGCTCTGCTTTGAATCTCCGCATGTCACTTCGGTTCAATGCCAGAACATGGTCCAATGACCCAAGAAGACGAAAGAAGAACGACGGGGCTGCCTTTGGGAATAAGGCGGGTGGGTTGGGGTAAAGCCATGGGCTTGCGCCGATCCACGGCGGTCCTTGCCGGAGCGCTCCTCATCGGGGCGCTTTTCTGTGGAGCGGTTGCACTGCAACGAGTTGCGCCGGGTGCATCTTCGAGACAACTGCTGGATTCCGACCACATTTACGGTCTGACCAACATCTGGACCATCCACCTCAAGTTCGCTCCCGACCAGTGGGATGCCATGGAGCCCCGAGGCGGCGGCAATCCGTTCTTTGGAGGCGCGCCAGGCGGTCGGCCAGGAGGGGGAGGAGGCGCCAACGGCGACAGGACGCTTGCCCCGGTTTTCATGAGCCAGGGCGACTGGAATCGGGACGGACGAATCTCGCCGGAGGAATTTACCGGGCTGGCAAAGAAGTGGTTTGGAGCCTGGGACACCAATGGAGCGGGCAAACTCGATGAAGGCCAAATCCGGGCGGGTCTGGATCGAATCCGCAATCCGGCGGGTGAAGGCATGGCGACGATGCTCCTGGCTCCGGAAGGAAAGCGAAACGGCATTGGGGTCGCGCTGGGGATCGAGTTCGAGTATGTGCGCGCGGATTTGGAATTCGAGGGTCGTCTGGTGAGGAATGTGGGCGTGCGCTACAAGGGAAACGGGACCTTCATGGAATCGCGCGACTCGCTGAAACGTTCGCTCAAGATCGACCTCAACAAGTACGCGATGGGTCAGAGCCTGGGGGGTGTCAGAACTCTCGCGCTCCAGAACAACGTGACCGATGCCAGCATGATGAACGAGGTGCTGGCCTATCGCTTATACCGGGACGCCGGCGTTCCCGCGCCGCGGACGGCGTACGCCAAGGTGTTTGTGACCGTGCCGGGGAAATATGATCGGGAGTACTTCGGCCTGTACTCGATGGTCGAGGCTGTGGACAAGCAGTTTGCCGAGCGGCACTTCGGAACCAAGCGGGGTGCGATCTTCAAGCCGGTTACCCCCTCCCTATTCACGGATCTCGGCGCCGATTGGGCAGCTTATCAGCAGATCTACGATCCGAAAGGGGGCCTGTATGATGAGCAGAAAAAAGCGGTGATGGAATTGTCTCGATTCGTGACGCAGGCCGACGATGCATCCTTTGCCGCTCGCATCGGTGAGTTCATTGATCTGCCCGAGTTCGCGCGGTTCATGGCTGTCATGGTGTACCTCTCGGACCTGGACGGGATTCTGGGTCCCGGCCAGAACCTGTATCTGCATTTGCATCCCAAGAACCAGCAGTTTCAGTTCATCCCCTGGGATCAGGATCATTCGTGGGGGCAATTCAATCGAGCCAGCCAGGAGCAGCGCGACAAGCTGAGCATCCACCACCCGTGGCAAGGAGAAAACTTCTTCCTGGATCGAATGTTCAAGCTGGAAGCTTTCAAGAAGCTCTACCTGGCGCGGTTGAACGAATTCGCCAAGACCATCTTCAGGCCCGAACGAATTGCCCAACAGGTCGACCAGATGGCTGCCGTCATCCGCCCGGCAGTGCAGGAGGAGTCGGAATCCACACTGGGCCGCTTCGACAGGCTGGTGGCCGGTGAGATCCTTTCGGCGCCGGGGCCCTTCGGGGGTGGTCAAACCAAGCCCATCAGGCCTTTCGCAAAGGTGCGCGCCCAATCCGTGGTCGATCAACTGGCTGGGAGATCGGAAGGGCTGGTGGCCGGAAGCGGTTTTCCGGGCGGCTTCGGAGGGGGAGGGGGCCTCGGCAGGATGTTCAGCCGGTCCCTTTTGCAGGTGCTCGATGCCAACAAGGACTCCTCGGTAACGCAGGCCGAATTCACGGAAGGCTTTTTGGAGCTTTTCAAGGCATGGAATAGTGATCGGAGCGATTATCTCACCTTGATCCAACTGCGAGCGGGTATCGAGAAAGACCTGTCCCCGACGGCGCCAGGGGCGCCCTTCGGCGGTGGTCCTCGCGGTCCCGGCGGCGGCCCCGGAAGTCCCGGCGGGCGCGGTGGCAGTTCGGCTGCGGTTGTCACCGGAACCAAGGATCCGGGCTTGTTCACGAGCGAGCATTTCGGGATGAGTGCTTTTTCCTGCCCGATCCCCAATGGCAAGTATCTCGCGAGGCTCTACTTTGCGGAGACCTACGAAGGTATCACCGGTCCCGGCCAGCGTGTCTTTTCCCTCAACGTCCAGGGGCATGAATTCAAGGACTTTGACATTTGGGTCAAAGCCGGTGGACCCAGGCGCGCCTACATCGAGACTGTGCCGGTAGAAGTGACCAACGGAGAGTTTCGCGTTGTTTTCACGCGACAAGTTGAAAACCCGGCAATCAACGCGATTGAAATCGTTCCGCAAACAGACGCTGCGACAGGTGCAGCCTCCTCGGCCGCGGCGATACGGATCAAGGCGGGCCTGTCGGCGCCCTTTACGGATTCGAGCGGCGAAGTCTGGCAGCCGGAAAGCGGTTTTGAGGGCGGCATGATGAGCCAGGTGGCCGGCGGTTTGGGGGGCAGTCTGGGCAATCGCGACGGCAGCCCTGGAAGTGCAGGCGGGTTCGGACGCAGCCCTGGCGGTTTCGGCGGTTTTGGCGGTTCCGGAGCTGCATACGCCTCGGCCATCGCCATCGACTTCGACGGGCAGCGCCAGTACGTGCAACTCACTGCGAGAGCGCTCATCGGCGTCGCCGCGTCCGACGGCAAGTTCCTCTGGCGGTATGACACCCCGGCAAATCGCATGGGGATCAACTGCTCCACGCCGATCCACCACGGGGGCATGGTGTTCGCCGCCTCGGCTTATGGCGCGGGCGGTGGATTGCTGAAGCTCAGCAAAGAGGCCAACGGTGGCGTCAAGGCCGAAGAAGTGTATGCCACCCGGAGGATGCAGAACCACCACGGCGGCATGATCCTCCTCGAGGGCTGCCTCTATGGGGCGAACGGCGGCAATGAGGGCGGCGCGCTTGTCTGTCTCGACTTCAAGACCGGCAACGTCTTGTGGGACAGGCGCGACAGCGGCGAGCGCCGCGCGAAAGGTTCTTTGGCGCTGGCGGATGGCCGTCTCTACTATCGCACCGAAGACGGGGCCATGCTCCTGATCGAGCCGAGCCCGAAGGAGTACATCGAGCGGGGACGTTTCGAGCAACCCGACCGCAGCGAGCAGCCGGCCTGGACGCACCCGGTCATTGCCAACGGCAAACTGTACCTGCGCGACCAGGATGTGCTCTTCTGCTATGATGTGAAGGCGCGGTAGGGCATGCCTGGCTCCCGTGGAAAGGTGCAAATCACACAAGCAATCACTCATCGTACCCATGCAAATCGAACAGTCGTTACGTGAACTATTGTTGAACCCGGAAATGGTTGCCGGGTTGCCCAAGCTGGTCCTAAGCCTCGGCATCGCGGCGATCCTCGCCGTCATCCTCGGCCAGGTTTACATCCACTTCGGGCATTCCCTATCCAACCGGCGGCTCTTTGCCAGGAACTTCCTGGTGCTCGTGGTGACCACGACCCTGATCATCAGCATTGTCCGTTCCTCGATGGCGCTATCGCTGGGCCTCGTGGGCGCCCTTTCCATTGTTCGCTTCCGGGCGCCCATCAAAGAGCCCGAAGAGCTGACCTTTCTGTTCCTGGCCATCAGCACCGGGCTTGGTTTGGGCGCCGGCCAAGCCTTGGTAACTATTGTCGCCCTGGCTGTCATTCTTGGACTCATCGTCCTGCGAGGCATGTTCCGGCAGGGCCCGAATCAACCCAACCTCTACCTGACGGTGACGAGCCCTGCGGCAGCCAAGCTGGGAGCGGAGCGAATTTTGCAGATGCTCGCCGGCTTAGGCGCAACGGCGGCGCTCAAGCGCTTCGATCACACCCCGGAGTCGATGGAGGCTGCCTTTCTGGTGGACTTCAAACAAGTGGCGCACATGGAGAAGTTTACCAGCCAGCTTCAGGAGCTGAGCCCGGGGGTCAAGGTGAGTTGCCTCGATGATCGCGGCATCGTCGGTTAACACCGCATGAGCCAGTCCGCAATGCAATCGTCGCTTCCTCATCTGCGATACGAGAAGAAGTTCATCGCCGAAGGATTCAGCCTGGCCGAGGTGGTGGCGAGGGTTCGACGGCACCCAGCCGTTTTTCGGGAGGCCTATCCGCCGCGAGTAGTCAACAACATTTACCTCGATTCGCCCGCCCGCTGGGATTACCACGCCCATATCAACGGAGCCGCCGATCGGAGCAAGACGCGCGTGCGCTGGTATGGGCCGGATCGCGAGACGGCTGACCGGCCCATGCTGGAGCGAAAGCTCAAACGAGGTATGGTCAGCGGCAAGGAGGCGCATGCGCTTCCTCGTTTTTCCATCGACGGAGGCTGCCTTCACTCCCAATTGGGCACGGCGTTCGACGCTTCCCCACTCCCGCACATGCTCCGCTCGGCGCTGAAGCACGTAGAGCCTGCTCTTTTCAACCGCTTCGAGCGCCTTTATTTTCAGAGCGGGGACGGCCAGTTTCGACTTACCGTGGATTGGGGGCTTCAATTCGCCAGCGTGGCGTGCAAGGGTCGGCAGTCAATCGACCTGTCGCCTCCGGCAAGGACGTTAATCCTCGAGCTGAAATTCGGGCTGGAGCGTGCCGAGGAAGCAGATGCGATCACCAACGCATTGCCGTTTCGCGTGGCGCGATTCTCCAAATATGTGGCCGGCATCGAGCGTGTTGATGGCTAGGCGATGGGTGCCATCGATCGATGATTGACACGCCGGCTTCAACCGAAGCGCAAACATGCCTCCAGCCTTCTCCGGTCTACACGCAATATCAATAGTCCGCCCCCGTTTTCCCAGATGCAGCAAAGAAGACGGGATAAGGTTTCTGCTCGGCTTCGCGCCACAGGAGGATGGCTAGCTCGCGCAGGTGGTAATCCCCCCACATCGAGCTTTCGCCGTTGGGGATCTTCTGGCCGCGCGGGATGTGGTCCCAGCCATTCGGGCGGTGGTAGACGGAATGGAGGAGAAGCCCCTGGTGCTGGGGGCGGGTCGAGAGGTAAGGCTCGTCGAGCAGGGTTCGGGCGATCGTGAGCGCCGCCTGCCGATACCGGCGGCCGGGACGCGGCTGCCGTTGGCTGATCAGGTAATTTCCCAGCCGAAGCAGGCCTTGAGCCGCGATGACTGCCGCCGAGCTGTCGACGGGCTCCCATGCGTTGAAGGGATCGGCGGGCCGGTCGAGGTAATCCCCGAGACGATGCAGGCCCGGAGCCCCGGTGTCCCAGTAAGGCACGCCGCAGGTCGGGGTCTGGCCCAGATAAAAATCCGCCGCGGCGGTCGCGGCTTTCAGCCAGGTTGCGGCCGTTCGCCGATCCAACTCGATTGCGTCTTTGCCGGCGGGTTTCTGGCCTGCGAGAAACTCGAGCTCCTCGGCGAACCCGCAGATGGCCCAGGCCAGGCCGCGGGTCCACGTCGAGAACGGCGAGTAGCCTTGCTGGGAGTTGGGGCACCGGTAATGGCCGTCATTGAGGTTGAAGATGCTCTCGTGCGCAGTGCGGCCGCGCTGGTCATAGGCATCGCGCCCTTCGCCGTAATACACGGCGTAGCGCGCGGTGGTATTCGCATGCTGAACCGCGCGCAGCCAAAGAGAGACGCGCTCGTCGTGCTCGGTCAGGAGCGCGTGGCCGAGCTGATGGGCCAGCGCCAGCGACCGCAGGGAGCGCAGCGTGTCGATAAACAGCGAGTGGGGTCCGTTGAACGAATAGATGTAGCCTCCTCCGTCCGGCAGCGCCGTCCAGCGGGCGGCCTGGACCGCCCCGGACACCTTGAGCGCCAGCTCGTAAAAGTCGAGCTCGGCGGGGTTGTGCGGGATCCGGCCTTCGAGCATCAGACGCCGCAGGTTGCCGTAGGTCGATATGTTGTTAAAGCCGTGGTCGTGGACCCCGAAATGGGAGACGTGGGAGGCCATGCGCCGAATGGTGGCGGTCCTGCCCCTCTCCAGAAAATCCCTCTCGCCGGTGGCGTCGAATTGGAGCAGAGCCGATCCGAACTGAAAACCTTGCGTCCACTCGGTCCAGCCGCGGGACGTGTACCGGCCGCGGACCGTGGACACGGGGGTGCCGCGCCGCGGGTCCCAGGCCCGCTCGAGGCGGCGGATCTTGTCCGCGGATAGCTCGAACATCCGCGCCAGGGCCGGCTGCAGGGCCGTGGCCGTCAGGCGATTGTCAATCTGGATTGCCATAGCGAATCGGAGTCAGGGCACATGAGCCCGATAGAACCTGCCTGGCTCGCGCGCGGGATCGGGATCGCTGAAGTCGACGATGCCGGTCGGATTGGCGAGGTTGGCCAAGGTTTCCCAGGAATGGAAATCGGATGTCGATTCGACGACAATAGTCCTCCCGGGATCGGCGGTGATGGTCATCCGCGGCAAGGCTTCGGTCGAGATCTCGAATGCGGAAAACTCGGGTGGAGAGGGAGCGGTTTCGGTCAGGACGCAGTCATCGACGCCGAAGAGGTGCCATTGGCCGCCAGCCCCCTTCATCTCGACAAAGACTGTGAGGAAATCGCCCTGGGCGGTGGCGCCGTGGGCGGCATTGGCAAAGCGCCGGTGGCTGTAGAAACGGGGCGTCCATTCCACGGTGGCCGCGGCAGGATTGGAGCCGCCCGCGGGATCGATCCCGAGCCGGACCCAGCTGAGCCGGTTCCGGTCCTGCCAGACATCGTATTTCCAGTCGTCGTTTTCGCGCATCGAGGTGCACACCCATGCGCTGAAAGTGTAATGCCGTCCGGGGACCGCTGGCGCGCGCTGGAACAGGCAGCCATCGGCTGCGGAGTTGTTCGCAGCGCCTTGAAACAGCCAGGCGCCCGTCCGCGGTTTCAGCCCCCAGAACCAGGTGCCGTCGGCCGCCGCCATGTCCAGGCTGTTTTCGGTGCTCCCCATGGCCGTCCATCCATAAACCGGCTTGCGCGGGCTTCCGCCGGAGCCGATCTCGAAGCCGGGGTTGGCCAGCAGATTCGATGTAGCCGGCTGGGTGCAGATCACAAAGTCCCGGGAGATGGCGGGCTTGAACCCGGGGGCCTCGGAACGGACGCGGAAGTGGTGCAGGGTGTGGGCGCGCAAGCCATCGAGCGTGACGGCGTGCTGGGTGGCAAGCTGAGTCTGGTGAAGGCGGCGGGTGTAGGGAGGATGGAGAGGAGCCCATTCGACCTGGCTGTCCGAAGGTTGGTCGGTGGCCCAACGCACGGTCAGCGTCCGGCTTCCGCGATCTGCCTCCCCAACAGCCGGATCGGAAATGAACCTGATCGCCGCGCGCGTGGCGCTTCCGGGGCTGGCCTCTTCCATCGTGGTGCCGGCCACATCGGCGGAAGCCAACGCCACTCCGTCCCGATAGGCCTGGCCGAATGGATAGGGATTGCCAGGATGCACATAAGCGGCGTTGAAGACGCCCCCGCCCGCGCGCCGGACCTCGATGTAATAGGTCTGGCCAGGCGTCAGAGGACACTCTCCCGGGGGCCAGATGACGAGCATTTCCGGATCGGCGGTCACCCGGGCCGGCTTGCCGCGTCGAACCGGTCCGACAGGGGCGCCGCCGGGCCCTTCCTGGTAAACCTGGACCTCATAGCCGGGCGCCGCGGGATCGGCCAGCCAGAACGCCGCGCTCACCAGGCTCGCCCCCCGCGCAATGAATGTCTGGCCCAGACGGCTCATGTTCCAGTTGCCGCCCCCCGGGCGAGCCGAGAGGTTCGTGAGCAATCCGTCGTCATCCGACATGATGATCACGCCCAGGTCGCGATCCGGAAAAGCGGTGACGCCCTGCGAATCCCCCAGGTAAAGGCAGCCTCCGGGCATCGGATCGATGAAATCGGGCCGGGGCTCCATCTGCATGATCACCCCCGGCGCGGTCGAGGAGCGGACGCGCAAGTAATACTTGCCGCCGGCGACGGTCGGCATGTCTCCGTAACCATAAATGGGCCGTTGATCCCCGCCCTGGAAGGTCCGGGTGACGCCGATCTGCGGTCCGCCGGGGCCGTTCGTGTGGACGGTGAGGGTGTAGGAGGTCGAGTAAGGGCAGCGAAGGTAGATCATCGAGATCGGGCCCGTGGCAACGAAGGTCTGGCCGAACTCGTAATACCCGCGCTCGTCCCAGAAGGCGGGGTACCCCCACATCGTGGCGCTGAGCCGCAACTCGACCGGGCTGGTGGAACCGCTGGCCGGGACCGCGATGTTCCAGGCAAAGGCCGATCGCCACCAGACATCCCAGGAGGCCGCTTGATAAACCCCCGGGCTCAACCCATTCATCGCGAACCGGCCATGGACATCCGTGGCGCCGGCTCCGAACAAGGCGGCCGCGCTGGTGCTCGATCCGGATGCGTTGACTCCATACTCGTAACAGCCCACGCCGATCGGGTTCGTCGAGTATCGGGCATACCAGTTTGGATCGAGCACGAGCCCGGTCAGGCTGCCGGCGCGGGGGGAGATCGAGGGCTGCGCCCACACGATCGCTCCCGCCAAACCGGCCAGCAGTGCCTTGCGGGCGTTCATGGCGCCCTCCTTACTGCATGGACTTGATGAACTCGTCGGCGCGGGCGATGGACTGGTTCATCCGCTCGAGCAGGGCCGAGATCTCGGTCTGGATGCTGGTGGCTTCGGTCCTGAGCGAAGCGATCGCCTGGGCATTGAGGTTATGCTTGAGGTAGAGCACGTAATCGTTGAACTGCCGCAGCACCGGATCCATGCTCTGCTCGGCGTTGAGCAAGGCGCCATGGAGCGCCTGGTAGCGCTGGCGCGTGGTGGCGAGCTGCTGGCGGCTGGCATCGCGCAATGTCGGCGTGCCGATCTGCCCGATCTCCTTCTCCCACTCCGCGAACAGATCGGTGGAAACGGTTTCCACCTCGCGGACCCGCTTGCGGACGCTGTCAGCCCGGGTCACGCATCCGTCGTAGTCGTCCTTGAGCGCATTGTAGTTCTTCTCGAGATCGCCTCCGGTGAAGTGAGTGATCTCCTTGAGCCGGGTCATGGCATCCTTGAACTGCTCTTGGGCCTGGGCCTGGTCGTCCCGCGCCTTGGCCACCTCCTTCTTGAGGAGGTCGCGCTTGTGCACCCCGAACTTCTCGTAGGCCGCGTAATACGTGCTGCGGCAGCCGGCAAGCAGCATCAGACATCCCAGCAGAGCGATCACCGTGGTCGAAATTGGATTTTTCATAGGCGCCATGATGAGCCGGGGATCGATACGGCTCGAAACCGATCGTCCGTTGGCCGTCGATACCATAGGCTCGGGGCTCGATTGGATGCAAGGAGAAGTGCAGATGCGAGGGCGCGGGATCGATCTGCCTCAAAACCGCTTTGCAGCCGCCGAGAATTGTCCATAATCGAATTTGGAGCGGAGACCGGATCCGGTGGCGCAGACAGATTCGAATTGCGATGCATGTCGCACGGGGCCGGGAAGGTTCGCTCGATCGAGGGAAGACGGATCATGAAACGAATCTTATTGGGATGCTTCGGATTGGTGCTGGGATTGGCGCATTGGGTGGCGGCGGCCGAGCTCGCACCGATCCGGATTGCGGACGGCCTGCTGCAGGTTGGACTGAATCCGGGGAGCGGCTCGATCCATGAGATCATCCTCCAGGCCGATGGGCTCAATCGAATCGACGATGATCCGTCGCCCCTGGGTCTCTGGCAGATCACAGTCCGTGCCGGCGAGGCCGCACAACCGTTGATCCTCGAGCCTTCGAGCCCGCCTCGAGTCGAGCCGCTGGCAGGACAACCCCGGGGACTCCGGCTGATATGGGACGAGGCCGGCGCAGGCGGATTCGATCCGTTGCGAGTCGAGGCTCTTGTTCGGCTGGGGCCCTCGAATGCCGCGCTGAGCCGGTGGGAGGTGTCGGTCGCCAAACCCAGGAATGTTCGGCTCGAGCGGGTGCGGTTTCCGCGCATCTCGAGCTTGCGTCCGCGGCCCGACGAGGCGCTGGCGATCCCGCGGCAGCTGGGAGCGCTGGCACGCAATCCGCGCGCGCTGCTGCAAGGCAAGGACAGGCAGGCGAGGCGGCTGGCCTGGTCCTCGCCGCACGGCACGAGCCTCTCGATGCAATGCCTGGCCTTGTATGAGCCCAACGGCGCGGGCTTGTATGTCGCCGGGGACGACACGCAGGGGTATCGCAAGGAGTTCGCGCTCTGGGGGGATGGCGAGGGCCGTCTCCATGGCGAGATCGTTCACGAGCCGGAGCAGGCGGCCTTGGGCATCGCGGAGTTCCGGCTTCCGTTTGCCGTCGTGCTGGGGGCGTTTCAGGGCGATTGGACGACCGCGGCCGAGATCTACCGAGAGTCGCCCGCCGTCAGGGAGATGGCCGAGCGGGGACGCCTTCGCCGCGGGCTTGCCCCCAACTGGCTTCCGGGCACGGGCCTGTGGGTCTGGAATCGCGGCCGGTCCTCCCAGGTCCTGGATCCTGCCATCGTGCTGCGGCATCATCTGGATGCGCCAGTGAGCGTCCTCTGGCACTGGTGGCACGAATGTCCATATGATGCCGGTTTTCCCGAGTATCTGCCGCCCCGGGAAGGCGCCGAGCCGTTCCAGGCGGCGCTGGCTGCCGCCGAGCGCCAGGATGTCCGGGCAATCCTGTACATGAACCAGCGTCTCTGGGGCACAACCACCCCCAGCTGGACTCGCGAGGGCGCCGAGGATTACGCGGTCCGAACCCCCGAAGGCAAGGTGCTGCTCGAGACCTACAACACCTACATGAAGGCCCCGTGCGCGCCGATGTGCATCGGCACACAATTCTGGCGGGACAAATACGCCGGGCTGGCTCAGGAAGTCCTTTGCCGCCTCAAAGCCGCCGGGATCTACATGGATCAAGCCGGCGTGCTGGCGAACTGCTTCGATTCGCGCCACGGCCACATCCCCGGCCCCGGCCGGTATTGGACGGATGGATTCGGCATGCTGGCCGGTGAGATCCGCGATCGGAGCTCGGCACGCGGCCCGGTGGCCCTGGGCTGCGAATACGCTGGCGAGCCGTGGCTCGGGCATTTCGATCTGGCGCTCGGCCTGTGTGTCAGCCCCGACCGGTTCGGATTCGACCCGGCATGGGAGCCCATCCCGTTTTTCCAGGCGGTCTACCACTCCAGCGCGCTGGTGTTCGGCAACATGGCGGGGCTGGCCCATCCGCCCTACGACGAGAAATGGCCGCCCGAATCGATGCCCTCCGGGCGCCTGACGCTTCTGGATCGGAAGTTCGCCCGGCAGTTCTACCTCGAGCAGGCCCGCACCTTTGTTTGGGGCATGCAGCCGATGCTCGCCAATTTCCTCCCCGAGCATTTGCGGGAGCGGGCCGAGGAGATGGATTTCGTCACCCGGCTGGTTCGCACGCGGATGCAATCGCTGAAATACCTGCTCCACGGCGATTGGCTCCGTCCGCCTCCGATCGCCGTGCCGCAAATCGAGATCGACGTCGCTACAGTGGGGATTTACACGCCGCTGCAACCGTCCCGGCGGACGTGTCCGGCGGCGGTGGCGGGCGCGTGGCGCGCGCCGGATGGCGGCGTGGGCATCGCGCTGGCGACGATCTGCGACGAGCCGACGCGCCTGCAATTGCCGGTCGACCTGGGCGCCTATGGGCTCGGCAGCGGCGCATCGGTCTGCCGGATCGACGAGCAGGGGCGCAAACCGCTCGGGCGCGTCGAAAGGGAGCGTTCCGTTCTCGATATTGAGCTGCCCCCTCGAGCCCTTTGCGTCCTCGAGCTGTGCGGCGATTGACATAGCGGCAGAGGGCTGCCGCACTCCACGAGGCTGACGCCCATTCGGATGTACCCTCGCTGCGCGTGAAGCGTCTTGATTGACACGAGGCACCGAGCCGGGTTGAATATCGCTTCAATCAATCGGATGTGGCTTGGGAAGGCCTGGGTGGACCATGCATTGTTTTTATCATCGCGAGCAGGAGGCCGTCGGGAGCTGCAAATCGTGCGGCAAAGGCCTGTGTCCGGAATGCGCCATCGATCTTGGCAAAGGCTTGGCCTGCCGCGGGCGTTGCGAGGCCGACGTTCAAGCGGTCATCGATCTGGTGGACCGGAACATCCGATTGCAGCCGGCTGCAAATCGGCTCATTCAGGGAGGCGGCAGCGTGCGGATCGCCTCCGCGCTTTTCTTCATGGCCACTGGCGCCGTATTCCTGTTTTACGGTCTGACGAGCGACCGGGAGATGCCGATGGTGTTGGTTCTCGGGGTCTGTTTTCTCGCCTATGGGCTGTTTTATCTGCTGTGGTCTCGTGCGATTGCGGTTCGGGCGCCGAAGGCCGATGCGTAAGGAGATCGGCAACCCATGAACATCCGCATCCTGGCATCGCTGCTCGCTGTCTCGATCGGCATTCGTGCGTTGGGACAAGGGGACGATCGGGCGTGGCCCATGCCGGATTGGGCGCGAGCGACGCCGGCGAACGTTCGCCTGGACGAGTCGAAGCTGGCGCAGGCGCGCGACTATGCGCTGACGGGCGGCGGATCCGGGTTCGTCGTTCGCGGGGGCAAGCTCGTCTTCCAGTGGGGCGATCCGAAGCAGCGCTATGATCTGAAGTCGACCACCAAGTCGTTCGGATCCGCGATGCTCGGGCTCGCGATCCAGGACGGCAAAGTGCGGCTCACGGACAAGGCGCGCGCCCATCACCCCACATTCGGCGTTCCGCCGGACTCCAATGCGGCCACCGGTTGGCTGGACGAGATCACTCTGTTCCATCTGGCGTCGCAGACAGCGGGTTTCGACAAGCCGGGCGGCTACGTTCCTCTTCTGTTTCGGCCGGGCACGGAGTGGGCCTATAGCGACAGTGGTCCCAACTGGCTGGCCGAATGCCTCACGCGGGCCTACGAGCGCGACCTGGATGAGGTCATGTTCGAGCGCCTCTTCACGCCGCTGGGGATCCGGCGCGGCGACCTGGTCTGGCGCAAGAACTCATACCGCCCCGATCTCATCGATGGCATCAAGCGCCGCGAGTTCGGCGCCGGCATCAGCGCCAACGTCGATGCCATGGCCCGGTTCGGCCTGCTGTGGCTCCGCGGCGGCGAGTGGAACGGCGCGCAGATCCTGCCGCGCGACTACGTGGATCAAGCGCGAACGGCTGTGCCTGATCTGACCCGCCTGGCGGTTCGGCTTCCCGAGTCCTACGGGAAGGCGTCGCGCCATTACGGCTTGCTTTGGTGGAACAACGCCGATGGAACCATCGAGGGTGCGCCGCGGGACACGTATTGGACCTGGGGTCTTTACGACAGCTTGATTGTGGTCATGCCCGCGCTCGATATCGTCGTCGCGCGAGCGGGGAAATCGTGGAAACGCGTCGAGGGTGCAGACCATTACGACGTCCTGAAACCGTTTTTTCTGCCGATCGTTGCCGCTGCCGCACCCCCCCCGGCCGCCGAGAAGCGCCCCGTCGCGTCCGCGCCGGCCTGTCCGCCAAGCCCAGTCATTCAACGCATCGATTGGGCGCCGTCCGACACCGTCATCCGCAAGGCCAGGGGCAGCGACAACTGGCCGCTGACCTGGGCCGACGATGGCGCGCTCTACACTGCCTATGGCGATGGCAACGGTTTCGAGCCGTTCGTGAAGCCCAAGCTCAGCCTCGGGCTCGCCAAGGTCCTCGGCATCCCACCCGATTTCCAGGGCGTCAACATCCGCTCGCAAACCGCCGAGGCGCTCGGCGACGGCCTGCGCGGCCGCAAGGCCAGCGGGATGCTCTGCGTCGATGGCGTCCTGTATCTCCTGGTCCGCAACGCGGGCAACGCGCAGCTCGGCTGGTCCGCCGATCACGGCTTGAGCTGGACTTGGGCGGACTGGAAATTCACCGAGAGCTTCGGCTGCCCCGTGTTCCTGAACTTCGGCAAAGACTATGCCGGCGCGCGCGACCGCTACGTCTACGTCTTCTCGCATGACCATGACAGCGCATACGAGCATGCCGACCGGTTCGTGCTTGCCCGCGCGCCCAAGGACCGGCTGCGAGCGCGCGCCGCCTACGAGTTCTTCGTCAAGCTCGACGCGGATGGGCGCGTCTTCTGGAGCAGAAACGTCCGGGAGCGCGGCGCCGTGTTCGCGAATCCCGGCGCCTGCTACCGCTCGAGCGTCAGCTTCAACCCGGGGCTGAATCGCTATCTCTGGTGCCAGACCGGTCCCGGTCAGGACACGCGATTTGCAGGAGGATTTGCGATCTGCGACGCGCCTGACCCTTGGGGGCCGTGGACGATCGCCTTTCAAACCGATGCGTGGGATGTCGGGCCAGGCGAGTCCAGCAGCGTTCCGACCAAATGGATCATCGCCGATGGCCGGACGATCTACCTCGTGTTTTCGGGCGACGATCACTTCTCCGTGCGGAAGGGCGCCGTTGTCCTGCGCGCCCGGGCTGGCAATCCTGCCCCATGAACCGTTCGATCGCGCCTCCTCTCCGAGCCCTCCACTGCCACGGAGGGGAGAAGACGATCAATGACCGGGTGAACAAGTTCGACACCGCGCCGCCTTCTCTCTTGCAGGTTGAACTCCAGGACGCTTCGCGCCACACGGCTGCTTGCGAATGGGCGACAGCCTCATGATACAGATCCTGCTTCCCTGCTCTTTCTTATGAAATCAAACCATTGGCTCTCTTTACTGGTTATGTGCAGCGTATTTTCAGCCGGCTCTTGGGCATCGGATTCGGCGCCTGTCTTTCCGGGAGCGCGCTGGCAGGAGGCCGCACCGGAGTCGCAAGGCGTGGACGCGCGGAAGCTCGAAGACGGGATTGCCCTCCTCGGGCGGACTGTCGGCGCCAATGGCGTGCGAGAGCTGGTCATCATTCGAGACGGCCGGATGATCTGGAAAGGAGACGACATCGACAAGCGCCACGGAGTCTGGTCGATGACCAAGTCGTTCACCAGCACCGTCCTGGGCCTGCTGATCGAGGATGGCCAATGCACGCTCGACACGCGGGTGGCCAACGTGCTGCCGGTCTTGAAGGCCCAGTACCCGGATGCAACCCTGCGGCACTTCACCACGATGACCAGCGGCTATCGGGCGGTCGGCGACGAGACCACCGGAAGCTACAAGCACGGACCCAGCAGCACGCCCTTTCTGCCCAACCCGAACCCGCTCTTCAAACCGCCCGGCACGCGATACGCCTACTGGGACTCGGCCATGAACACCCTGGGGCTGGCGCTGACGAAGATCGCTGGCGAGCCCATCGAAGACTTGTTCCGCCGCCGCATCGCCGATCCCATCGGGATGAAGGACTGGGACTGGGGCGATTATGCGACCGTCGACGGCATCGTCGTCAACGGCGGCTCGGGGAATGGCAGCAAACACATCTTCATCACGGCGCGCGAGATGGCCCGTTTCGGTCTGCTCTTCCTGCACAAGGGGAGCTGGAGCGGCCGCCAGCTCGTGAGCGCGGATTGGATCGCCGAGGCGACGCGTGTTCAGGTGCCGGCGTCGATGCCCTGGGCGCATCCGGAAAGCGACATCGATGGGCGCGGCGTCTATGGCTTCAACTGGTGGCGCAACGGCATCAAGCCCGACGGCGCCCGCGCTTTTCCCAGCGCGCCCGAGGGCATGTTCTGGGCGTCCGGCCACAACAATAACCGGTGCTTCGTCATCCCCGAATGGGACATGGTCATCGTCCGCCTTGGCCTCGATGGCAACGTGAAAGACTCAGTGTGGGACGCGTTCTTCGCCAAGGTCCGCGAGGCTGTCCGACGAGGCGAATGAGGAGATCCCAAACCGATTCTACGGCACTACGGCAGCGAGGACTTTGGGTTCGTTCTTTCCAGCATGAATCGAACCTGTCAAACTGGCAGCCAATTAGGGTCTGTGCAAAAATTACTTCCGATTTTGGCGGGAGCGCCGCCGGGCCAGATGCGAGGCGCAAGGGAGGGAGTGTATCCCCCTGCGATACTCGACCGACCGAGCAACGAAGCCGATGGCCCGGCGCCGCCCCGCCCCTGCGGGCTGGGGGCCTTGGGCGCGCTGGCTGTGTTGCTCCTCGCTCACAGACCGCGCGGGTATGCTCGCTCGTCGCGCCTTGCCAGCCCGCCCAATCCCCTCCAGCAAAATCGGAATTAATTTTTGCACAGACCCTTAGCACCCATTCGAAACACGACCATGAAATCGCCTCGACAGATCTGTCTCGTGTGGTTGGCGGCGGTTGCGGCAGGCACATGCGCCGCCGAAGAGGCCATCGAGCCTCTGAGGGTCAGCGAGAACCAGCGGTTTCTCGTGACCCAAAGCGGCCAGCCGTTCTTCTGGCTCGGGGACACCGCGTGGCAGATGTTCGGCAAGTCCACCCCGTGCAGAACCAGCAACCAACCGCCGTTGAGCCTGTATTTTTCGAATCGCATCGCGAAGGGTTTCACGGTGGTCCAGTCGGTGATCGCGCGCTGGCCCGAAGGCGGCTCGAGCGCCAATGCGTATGGGTTCGAGCCGTTCGACGATGGCGATTGGTCGCAGCCGCGGCTCCGGCCCGGGATCAATGACGATTACTGGGACCACGTGGACTGGTGCATCGCCGAGGCCAAGCGGCATGGCATCTACATCGCGGGCCTCCCCATGTGGCTGAGCGCAATCGAGGAAAATCATCCCATGGCGCGCGATCCGCGCGTTGCCTATCGCTACGGCCATTTCCTCGGCGCCCGTTACGGAAAGGAGCCGCACATCATCTGGGTGCTGGGGGGCGATGCCCACCAGAAAGGCCGGAACGTGGATCGGCCGGAGCGGCTGGCGATGATCCGCGCCCAGGCCGAAGGCATCGCCGATGGCGCCAATGGTGTGGACCAGTTCGATGGCCAGGCGGATTGGCGGACCACGCTTATGACGTTCCATCCGCCCGGCGGGAACCATTCATCGTCCGAATGGCTCCACGCCGAGCCCTGGCTGGACTTCAACATGATCCAGACCACGACGCGGTTCAGCTTCGAAAACTGGCGCACGGTGGCCAAGGATTACGCTCTCGAGCCGCCCAAGCCGACCCTCGACGCCGAGGTGGCCTACGAAGACTCGCTGTCCCTGCGGCAGACCGAGCCGCAGGACCGGCGCATCCGGCCGTGGGACTCGCGCCGGGCGGCCTATTGGAACATGTTCGCGGGCGGGTTCGGCCACACGTACGGCCACCGCAGCTTTATCGGATGGATCCGCCGCGGAGAGACCTATCGCTATGGCGCGCACATACCGTGGTATGAGTCCCTCGATGCGCCGGGAGCGTTCCAGATGGGCCACCTGCGGCGGCTGATCGAGTCGCGGCCCTTCCTGACGCGGGTTCCCGACCCGTCCGTGATTGTGGGCGATGCGCTGGCGGCGGACGAGCACCTCCAAGCGACACGGGACAGCGGCGGAGCCTATGCGATGGTCTATTCGCCTTCGGGCGGGCCCATCAAGGTCCGCATGAACGCCCTAGCCGGTCCCAAAGCGAAGGCGTGGTGGTTCGATCCCCGCACAGGCCAGGCCAATGCCATCGGCGAGTTCCCGTCGGCCGGCGATCGCGAGTTCACCCCTCCAACCAGCGGCCCCGAAAACGACTGGGTCCTGGTCCTTGACGATGCCTCGAAGGACTTCCCCCCGCCCGGGCAGGCAGGGGACCGGGCTTACACGGGGGCGGACGCTGGCGCTGTAGCCGCGCCCTTCAAGGCGATCCCGGTGGGCGTGCGTCCCGAAAGCGTCACCCGAGGCTTTGGCGGGCATTATTATGTGACTGTCATGGGCGGGCAGGAGCCCGGTGACGGCGGCGTGCATGTCATCAAGGGCGGCCAGGTCGAGCGGTTCGCCGGCGGCATGGATGAGCCCAAAGGGATTGCTTTCGTGGGCGGGTTCCTCGTCACCACGGACCTCAAGCGTGTCTGGAAAATCGATCCATCAGGGACCAAGACAGTCCTGGCCGAAGAAAAGGACTTTCCCATGCCGATCCGCTATCTGAACGACACCGCCACCGCTCCGAATGGGCGCGGCGTGTTCGTCGCGGACATGGGTGCGCGAGACAAGATCAACGGGCCGGACGGTCTGTGGCCGGTTGACAGCCCCGAGGCGAGATCGTTGCCCCGTGTCGGCCGCATCTTCTCGATCGGCCTGGACGGGCGCGTGCGCCTGGCGGTGGACGCTGCGCCGGAAATGCCTTGCCCGAACGGCGTGTGCGCCCCCGCCCGGAACCGCCTCCTGATCGCCGAGTTCTTTTTGGGGAACATCCTCGAGGCGAGGAAGGGCAGGCTGACGACTTTGAACACCGGCTTCCGCGGCGCCGACGGCATCGAATGCGCAAGCACGGGGGAGATCTTCCTTTCGAGCTGGACGCAAGGCAAGGTGTGGAAACTCGATGCGGGCGGCCGGAATCCGAAGGTCCTGATCGAAGGCCTCCAGTCGGCTGCGGATTTCTATCTCGACGAGCCGGCCCGGCGCCTGCTCGTTCCCGATATGAAGGCGGGCGCTGTTCTGTTTGTTCCCTGGGACTGAACGCCAACGATTTGAATCCCGACCCTCCATGGGGACAGGAAGGGAGAAAGACCCTCAACTGACGGGGGAACGAGTTGGCCCGCGCGTGATAGTAGCGATTTGATTTTCAGGACTCGAAAACATCATGAACACATCAGCATGCTTTGTCGCTGGGGTGGTCTTGCTCGCGGGCGCCCTGATGGATGCGGACGCAGCCGCCCCGATCCAGTGGGAGCGGCGTGTCCTCACGGACAAATACTACTGCGATGGCATCCAGCGCGGCGATTTCAACCGGGACGGGCAGATGGACGTTGTGGCCGGGCCCTTTTGGTATGAAGGCCCGACGTTCCAGGCCGCGCACGAGATCTACCCGCCCAAGGAGTTCCCCAAGCCGCCGTCTCCCACCGACAGCCTTTACTCGTTCGTTCATGACTTCAGCGGCGACGGCTGGCCGGACGTGCTGGTGATCGGCCGCGTGTTGTTTCACCAGGCGTTCTGGTACGAAAACCCCCGAGGCCAGACGGGGCACTGGAAAAAGCATTTCGTCCACGAGCGCGTCCAGGCCGAGTCGCCGGCGTTCGCCGACATCGATCAGGATGGCCGGCCGGAGATCGTCTGCATCTGGCAGAATCAATGGGGCCTGTTGAAACCCGATCCCAAGGGACCGGCTGAGCCCTGGGCGTTTCACCGCGTCACCCGCGAGACCAACTGGCACCATTATTATCACGGGACCGGCGTGGGCGACGTGAACAGCGATGGCCGGCCCGACCTCCTGCTGAACGACGGCTGGTGGGAGCGGCCTCCGGCGGGATCGGGCCAGACCGAATGGATCGCACACCGGTTCAAGTTCGCCGCCAAGGGCGGGGCGCAGATGTTCGCCTATGACGTGGATGGGGACGGCGACAATGACATCATCACCAGCCTCGATGCGCACGGTTGGGGGCTCGCCTGGTTCGAGCAGGTCAGGGAAGGCGGGGCCGCCGCCTTCCGCGAGCACAAGATCATGGGCGATCGGTCCGAGGAATCCAGGTTCGGCGCCGCCTTTTCGCAGCCGCACGCGCTCGATCTCGCCGACCTGGACGGCGACGGCCTCCAAGACATCGTCGTCGGCAAACGGGTGTGGGCGCACGGCCCCAAAGGCGATGTCGAGCCCGATGGCGCCCCGGTCATCTACTGGTTTCGGCTCACGCGAGGCGCAGGCGGACAGGCAAGCTACGTGCCGCACCTGGTGGATGATCAATCCGGCGCGGGCTGCCAGGTGGTGGCCGCCGATGTCACCGGCGACGGGCGCCCCGATATCCTCACGGTGTCCAAACTCGGCGCCTTTGTCCTCGTGAACGGCATGCCGGCCGCATCGGCGGAGCCGGCAATGGAGAAGCGGATCGTGTTCGGGCCCGAGATGGCCGGCCAGTGGTCGGCCGCCGAATCGACTGTCGACGCCTCGCCCCGCCAGGGATGGGCAAGCCACCCCATGCTGCACTGGCATATCGCGGTGGACCATTTCGGCGGAGAGGCCAACTATCCCGTCGGCTGGCCGCGCATCAGCTGCGCGCTGCGCGATCCGGCTTCGCGGGACTGGTCGGCCTGGGATTATCTGCAGCTATCGATCTATGCCGGCACCTCGCGCGACGCCTTGCCGCGCGAGCCGGTTGGCCTGGCCATTTACGCACCCGACAAAAACAGCGCCTATCAGCGCATTCTCCACGAGCTCAAGAAGGACGCCTGGACCCGCATCCGCATCCCCATTGCTGAGCTGCCTCGTGCCCAGGACGTTCGCCTCATGCAGTTTCACATCGCGGATTCCCATTACCGGCACCAGGACCAACTTGATCTCTATTTCGAGGAGATCGCTCTGGTGCGATACGCTCAGCCGGCATTCCTTGGGTTTGGCCCGGAAAGCCGGGTGATGTTTGCCGACACCGCTCATGTGCCTGTGCGGTTTCGATTGGCGGGCATCGCGCCGGGGGAGACGTTGGAGGTCGCGTTCGAGCTGCGCCAGGGCGGGAGGACCGCGGTTCGGACGACTGCGCGCTTGGCGCGGGGGCTGCAGCGGATCGTGCTCGATCTGCGCGGGGCGCAGCTTTCGGCTGGGGATTGCGAGCTGTCTGCCGGGATCGCGGGGGGGGCGGCGCGCGCCACGGCCCCGCTGCGCCTGGCGCCATCGCCGTGGCAATGAAAGGAATTATGATCAGGAACCGGCTTGTCTTCACCATGCTCGCGATGATCGCGCCCATGGCTGCGGCCTCGCCGCATCTCTTCGACATGGGCGCCACACGGTCGGCGGTGGCGGACGGCTTCGAGCGCGTGACGCCCGAGCAGCTCTTCGCGATGTCTTCCGGCCATGGCTGGCAGGCCCGGGACGGCCTGCGGGCCCAGGCCCGCGCTTACACGGCTCTGGTCGAGAATCGCAGCCGAGGAAGAGAGGAGCCGCCCCCCATCTGGACCCATCCGATCACGGAGGATTGCATCCTCGGCGGCGTCGAAAATGCGTTCCTGATCCAGGCGCCGCCTGGGGCCTATGAAGTCTACGTGATGTGCGGCACGAGCGAGGCCATGCGCAGCCAATTCTTCGACTTTGACGTCCAGGTGGGCGCCGACAGCCGGCGGGTTCAGTTCGAGGGCGGCTACCAGTTCCGGGCGCTACGGTTCCGCGCGCAGATCGGCAGCGAACCGCTCGCTCTCCGGTTCAAGCCCCGCAGCCAGTGGGTGGTGAACGCCGTTCTGGCCTGGACAGCCCCCGATGCCGCGCACGTGGAGAAGGATATTATTGCTCCGCTGGAGGAGTGGGTCTTTCGAATGCCGCCCGACGAATGGGCCAAGTGGAAGGCGGATCCGGAGCCCGAGCCCGGCATCCTGCCGCCCGTGAGCGCCGCCGATCGGGAGCGAAGGTTCGTGGCATACTCGAGGCACTATCTCGAGTGCATCTATCCGCACACCGCGCCTCGAGGCGAGGAGCTGGACCCGGCGCTGCGGCTTTTCGCGACGCCCGGCGAGCTCGAACCGATGACGTTTGCGATCCACCCTTTGCGAGACCTGAAGGGGGCTCGAGTTCGGATGGGCGCCCTGGGCCCTGTGCCGCCGGAGCAGATCGACATCCGCCGCGTCCGATTCGTCAAGGCGCGGCCCAACTACACGGTTCAATACCGGTATCGGATCGTGCCCGATATGCTCGAGCGATTCGACTCGATCGATCTCGAGTCGGGCGAGAACGCGCGGTTCTGGCTCACGGTGCGAGTGCCCGATGACGCCGCGCCCGGCCTTTATCGGGGGGCCGTCACTTTCGAATGCTCGGGCGGCCAGGTCGAGCTGCCGGTCGCGCTGCGCGTCCTGCCCTTCCGATTGCGCGAGGATCCGAACAAGATCTTCGGCATTTACTATCGGCATCCGTACGACCTGATGGCGGGCGCGACCGATGAGGTCTCGCGCGAGCATTTCCGGCGCCGGGCGGAATGGGAGCATGCGGACATGGTGGCCCACGGGACGCGGAACATCGTGTTGTCCTGCGGCGGAGGCGCGGCCGATAGCGAGGGCAAGTTCCGGTTCAACTGGGATCTGCTCGCGGACAAGCTTGCCCTCTGGAAGCGGTTCGGGTTCCGCGGCCCGATCGTCATGGGCATCGGCACGGACGCCGTCTACGCGAAACACATGAAAGAGCGTTACGGGAGCCACCTGCGCGGCGTCCAGGTCCCGCCGGAAGCATTCTGCCTCGAGATCACCGCGATGGTGAAGGCCATCGAGGCCGAGCGCCGACGGCGCGGCTGGCCCGAGTTTCTTTACTATCCGGTGGACGAGCCGAGCACTGAGGCGGCGGCGGTCCAGTTCATGGTAAAAGTCCTCCAGGCGTGCAAGGCCGCCGGCGTCCGCACTTATGTCACCGCCGATCCCACGCACGACCAGTTCGATCCCATGCGGCCTTATGTGGATGTCTGGTGCACGCAACCATTCGCCCCGGACCGCGAAACCGTGCTGGCCGACATGAAGGCGCGCCCGGTCGAATACTGGTGCTACCCGAACCACGTCAACGGCGAGAACGATCACACGCCAGTGGCCGGCGCGCGGATGACCTATGGGTTCGGCTTTTGGCGCTCCGGATTTCGGACGTTGATCCCGTGGATTTACTCGTCGAGCAGCGGCGATCCGTTCAACTACCTCGACGGCTCGGCGATGGATTTCTTCAACCGCCACGAGCCGGACGGCAGGCCCATGCCCGTGGCGATGTGGGAGGCCTATCGGGAGGGCTACGACGATTACCGCTACGTCTATACGCTCGAGCAGATGATCGCCGAGGCCAGGCAAAACGGCAGCCCGGCGGCCGTGAAGGCGGCCAGCCAGGCCGAACGTGAATTGCAGTCGATCTGGAATGCCATCCGCGTGCAGCCAAAATACAAGCATGACGATCTGTGGTCGCCCGCGGAGTTCGACGCCTGCCGCTGGCTGGTGGCCCTTCAGATCATGGAGCTGCGCAAGGCGGGCCAACAACCGTAGCTGCCGTAAGGAGGCGGTAGCTGTTGGCCCAAAGCCGATATCCGCCTGACCTTGGCGTCTACTCCTGAGGTTGAACCATCAACAGCCGCGCGCGGGCAGGGCCAAGGGCCAGGTTCAGGACAGGATTGCTCTCGGACATCGTCCCCAGGCGCTCGCCGGTGTCCAGGTCGATGACCTGGCTGGCTCTCTTCACCGGCAGGCGCAACTGGATCATCCCGGGCTGGGCCAAATCGTAATCGGCCGCCAGCACCACCATGCGGCCCCCGTGGCGCATCCCCGATATCCGGATCTTGGGGGCCGCTTCCGCGCCCTCGAGCAGCTCGCCGTCCACGATGACGTCTTCGACGGGCGCAATGTTCCGAATCGCGCGCGCAAATGCGGCCAGCGTTTCCGTGTCCCATACGCGCCCGCTCCAGAAATAGACGCCCCGGGCGCCATTGACGAAACACTCGAGCAGGGCGAGGCGGAACGCTTCGCCCGGAAATGTGCCGGCGTCGCCGGGTGTGATCCAGGGCAGCACGTCGCTTCGAGGCATCTTCATCCGGTCCCGGCGGACCTCGTCGCCGACGAGCGCGAGGTGATACGGTTCGAGCGGGGTGTAGGTGGACACTTGGGAGGAGTGCATGTGACCGGGATAGAGCCGGTCGAAAGGCCAGAACGACTGATAGCTCGAGCCAGGCCGGAAGTCGTATCCGCCCATGTCGGGCATCGGCAGCCCCGATCTCTCCATTGCCTGGCGCACGGACTCGCTCAGGCGCTTCCAGATTTCGTATCCTTTTTCCTGCTGCCATGCCGACAGGTCCTTGTGGCCGCTGGCCCGGAAGTCGGCCTGGCAGCGGGTGCATTTGGCCGAATCAGCGGGTCCGCGCCAGCCCCACAGCTCGATGTCGCAGGTCAGATAGCTTGCGCGCGCCCTGGCCGTCTCGGCGGCCAGGCGCCGCGCCTCCGCCTCGAAGTGCGGTCCGCGATAGCTGGGACAGAGCGCCGTCCCCACCGAGCCGTCGGCGAACTGGCAGTAGATGGTCCGATCCCGCTTATGCTGGGCCAGCATGTGATGCAGCGGCGAGTCCACGTTCACGATCTGGAATCCTCGCCGGCGGCATTCATCCAGAAAGCTCTGGACCTTGAGATCGCTGAAGTCGGTCCAGCGGGCGAAGAGCGGAACGGTAGTGAAGCCAATGGCCTCGAAGGCATCGAGGGCGTTGGGCCAGCTCATGGCGGCGCCCAGCGAGTGCCAGCCCAAGCCCAGCATCAGCCGCTTCGGCCGCACCGGACATTGGGGGATCTCGACGGCCTCGACATCGATGGAGCATTTCGGGGTGGCGCCATTCGTCCACCACGTCAGGTATTGGATCTTGCCGCGCTGGCCGGCTTGCCAGTCGCCAGAGAAATAGAGGGTGCCAGCGGCCTTCTGGCTGGTCATGCCTTTGATGTTGAACGTGCAGCGAGTCATGTTGCCCACGCGCGTTTTGATGGCCGCGCCTGCCTGCGCGTTGCCAAACCCTCCCGAGATCAGGTCCATGCCTTCGGGCAAGTCCAACACAACCTCGAACGGTTGTCGTTCGAGCCCAGGAGCAACGAGAACGCCGACTGGATTTCCGGTCACGATGTTCCGCGAGAACATGAGGGTGGGCTTATGCCAATAGATGCTGATCCCGGCGCGCGCGAAGGGCGCCGGCATGCCCAGGACATCAGGCTTCTTCGCCAGGCTTGCGCGGCCGCGCGTAACCACCAGCTCGTCCGACACGTTCAGCGCCGTGCCGTAAAACGAGAGCCCGAGATACCGGGCTTGCACATTCGCGTCGGCGAACACCAGGGGGTGGACCCAGCCCTTGCCCTGATCCTGCGGCAGGCCGAATTTCGCGCGATCGTCTGGAGCCCATTTCGAGTAGGAAGCGATTTTGAAAAACGACTCGCCATCGAGGCTGGCGAGGAGATCGACCCAGCCGGGGAAGGCCACGCCCGCCTGGGGCGATCCGCCTTGAAAGCGGATGGACACCTCGCCGACGAATTCGGTTTTGCCGAGGTCCACGCTGAGCTGCGCGAGCCCGGGGTAAGACCAGCCCACACAGGCGGAGTCAAACCAGAGCTGGTTGTCCATGCGGGCGCTGAGCTTGCCGTCGGTCAGATCCGTGGCATCGGTGTCGCCTTTGGCTGTGAGGCCATAGCTGGGCGCGGGAGTGAAAGCGACGGGTTTGCCCAGAGCAAGGTTATCGGCAGCGCTGGCTGAAAAGCAGCCAATCTGGAGGCAGATGGCTGCCCGCCACAGCGGCAGCCAACAAGCAGTCTGTTTCTTCATGGAAAACGATCCGCGGGCACCCGCGACTTGTCCGTCCGTCTGATTCATGGACAAGCCATTTTCACCCTGGGATCAACGGTTGGCAAGGTCCAGGAAAGAGTGGCCATGGAAGGGACAAAGCCTCATGATCGACAGCGTGCCATGACTCGATCAGCCCCAGACTCCGGAGCGACAGCCTACTTGAAGTTTCTGCGTCGATTCCTTGCCGCCTGGCTCCTGTTGGCCGGCGTGCTCGCGCTCCCAGCGGAGACCCACCGCATTCCGAGCCGGCTCCGGATCGGCGTTATCCAGATGGCCTTGGGCCGGACCATCGCCGAGAACTGCGATCGAATTGCAGCCGGGATTTCGAACGCCGCGGCGCGGGGAGCGCGGGTGGCGGTGTTCCCGGAGGGCGCATTGCGCGGCCTGGATGGAGATCAGCCCGCTCGAGTTGAGAAAGCCGTTGCGGAGATCGGACAGGCGGCAACCCGGGCGCAGATCTACGTGCTGTTCGGCGGGTCCTCCTACTCGGCGCGGGCGAGAAGAGATGTCAACTGGATGCGGGTCATCGATCCCAGCGGCCGCGAGGTCTTCCGCTACGAAAAGCTTTACGACAACCATCGCGCTCCGATGCCGGGCGTGTTCTTCCTCGATGGGATCCCGTGCAATGCGATGATCTGCGCCGATCGCTGGCTGCGCGGTGTGGAGGAGATCCCCATCCAGCAAGGGGCGCAACTGAGTTTCGAGCTGTCCTGCAACTTCGCCAGCGAATGGGTCCAGCCGTTCGGATGGTACTGGTATGTCCCGCGGGCGCTGCGCAACAACGTCTGGGTGATTTTCGCCAACACGGGCAATCGGGTCGCGGGCGCGCCCGACGATCCATCCGCCCCCCGTGAGCTGCGCCATGGACATAGCGTTGTGATCGCTCCGGACGGCCGGGTGGTTGCCGCGGCGAATGACGATGCGGAGACCATCGTGATTGCCGATCTCGAGATTGGCCAGGCGACGCGAGCCACAGCGCTGGCTCGGGCAACGCATCCGGTTCTTCGGCCATTCTGGGAGACCGGCCTCAAGATCCAAAGCGGACAGCGAGTCCAAACCCCGGCGCTGACACCGCTGACTTCGGTCGAAACCAATATCACGCTCGCGGTCGCGCAGGTTGCGGGAGACCTGGCTGCGATGGAGGCGATGATCCAGGAAGGCGGGGCCCAGGGGGCGGACCTGATCGCGTTCCCGGCGCTGGCGATTGCCGAGACGGCCCTCGAGCGGCTCCAGGCTGCCGCGTGTGCGAGCCGCGTTACCCTGGTCGCCGGCATGGAACATCGAGTCGCCGGCCGGCGTCGGAGCTCGGCGTTCGTCATCGGTCCCGATGGGTCGCTGCTGACCCGGTACGATCAACTGTGGGCGGCGAGCCCGTTCGAGGCAGGCCGGAATCCGGGCGCGATGTGGTTTCGCGTCAAAGGCGTGCCCGCGGTCGTCACGATCGGCCAGGACGCGCTCTGGACCGAGCTTGCGGAGCTGGCGGCCGTGGCCGGCGCGCAAATCCATGTCCATCTCGATCACGATGCCGTGGACAATCCGGAGGCCGCCTTGCGCCGCCTCCAGGTGGCGTCCAACCTGGCTTCCTTCCGCACATTCACGGCGGTGGCGAACGTCGTTGGCAGCGCGATCTGGGATGATTTGCGGGACGCCGACGAGCGGCGCGCCGAGGTGCGCGGCCTGGCTCGGCCGGATACCGAACCGGTGGAAGTGTATTCGCCGTTTTCGGCCAATCTGGTGCTTCGGGCGGGCGCGAATCCGGGGCTCATCCTCGCTACGCGCCGCGTCCGCTCGATCAACTCTTATCATCCCACCCGCACTTCGAACATGAATCCGCAAATGGATCCGTGGTATCGTCTCGGAGCGTCCATCATTTCAGGAGAACTATGAAAGCGATCCCGTTGATTCTCGCATGTCTGTTCTGCGCGGCTGCGCTCGATGCCGCCTCGCCGCCGCCCAAACCCAACATCATCGTCATTCTGGCCGACGACCTCGGCTATGGCGATCTGGGATGCTATGGGCATCCCACGATTCGGACGCCGCATCTGGACCGCATGGCCGCGGAGGGCATGCGGTTCACGGACTTCTACTCGGCCGCGGAGGTCTGCACGCCCAGCCGCGCCGCCCTGCTGACGGGCCGCTACCCGATCCGCAGCGGCATGGCGCACAATCAGTTCCGCGTGCTGCGAACCCGTTCGACGGGCCACCTGCCCGCCGAGGAGATCACACTTCCAGAACTTCTTCGCCCTGCCGGCTACACGACCGGGATGGTCGGCAAATGGCACCTGGGCGTCTGGTATTTCAATCCCGACGGCCACCCTCGCCGGCATGGGTTCGACATGTTCCTGGGCGTGCCGCATTCCAACGACATGGATCCGACCGCTGGCGCGCCGAAAGGGGCTTCGGGGCGCCCGGATCCGAACCCTGCCTGGTGGAGCGTGCCGCTCTACCGGAACGAGGAGCTTGCCGCTCGGCCCGCCGATCAGACGCAATTGACCCGCCTCTACACCGAGGAGGCATTGAAGTTCATCCGGGATCACAAGCGCCAGCCGTTCTTTCTGTATTTTGCCCACACGTTTCCGCATGTGCCGCTGTTTGCGTCGGCCCAGTTCCGAGGCTCGAGCCGGCGCGGCCTCTATGGCGACGTGGTCGAGGAGATCGACTCGAGCGTCGGCCAGATTCTGGAGACGCTGCGCCGCGAAGGGCTGGCGGGGAACACCCTGGTATTCTTTACCAGCGACAACGGCCCCTGGCTCATCATGAACCAGCAGGGCGGCTCGGCGGGCCTGTTGCGCGAAGGCAAAGGCAGCACCTGGGAGGGCGGCTTGCGCGTTCCCGCGATCGCGTGGTGGCCGGGACGCATCAAGGCTGGCGTGGTCAACACGAACCTGATGAGCATGCTCGACCTCTTTCCCACGGCGGTCAAACTGGCCGGCGCCGAGCTCCCGCGCGGGCGGATCATCGACGGGTGTGATCAGAGCGCCGCGCTCCTTGACAGCGCTCGAAGCCCGCGCCGATCGATGTTCTACTATCGCGGGACACGCCTCTACGCGGTGCGAAAGGACCAGTGGAAGCTCCATCTGCTCACGCAAAAAGGATACGGCCAGTCCCAGCCGGACGCCCATGAGCCGCCGTTGCTGTTCGACCTGAACGCCGATCCCGGCGAGCATTTCAATCTCTCGACCAATCACCCGGCGGTCGTGGCCAGCCTGCTCGAGGAAATCGAGGCTCACCGCGCGACGATTGTCCCTGTGCCATCGCAGCTCGAATCCCTGCGCCAAGACAATGGGGTCGCATCTAAATAATCGACAAATGGACTCCAAGACAAGAATGCAGAAGTAGTTCGTGGCGGGTGGCCTTTCAGATTGACAATCACCAGCGAATCGAGTAATGGCTGGTCATTGTTAGCCGACATGGACTGGAGGCGGTGGCGTTTTCAGGCCGCGGACAGTTGCCAACCATAATAATTGTCATGGCCTCAAGCACTCGATCCCTCGTGTCGTTTGCCCTGAACCCGACTTTCGTTGGGCTTTTGTTCGCGTTAACCCTTGCGTCTTGGTGCCACGCCGCCACGACGGTTGATGAGACGGCCTTCGACGGTTTCCTGCCAGGCCAGGCGCAGCTCGACCCGGCGTCCAATCCTCCCGGCGCGCGCATCGACGACGATTTCGATGGGGACGACATCCGCCCCACGGGGGAAGCAGGCATCAGCGCCTGGCCCATGCGCCAGCGCGATGCCGCCAATACCGGGAGAGGCGACTTTGCCGTGCCTGCGTCGCGGCTTGATACGAACTTCTTCCGCGTCATCCGGTGGCAGAAACCTTCGCCGGATTCGCCTAACCAGGGAAACCTCGGTGCAAGCTCGATGGTGTTTTACGATGGGGCCGGACCGGGCGGTTCGGACCTGGTGGCGGCGGGCTACCATTGGCCCAAAGGCGTGCAAGGCATGGACCGGCACACCGGGGCGCTTTTTTGGCAGGGCAACACGGACGGCGGCGAGTCCATCGCGGATAACACGCCTGCATTCTCACCGAGCGGGGCCACAATCTACGTTGTGAACGATGACACGCCGGGCCCGATGATGGCATTTGCGGCGGCCAGCGGCCCATCCTTCTTCTGGCACAACGGCGGGGACCTCGATCCCTTCCAGCTCAGCGGCCTTTCGCCCAAGGTCGCACCGGACGGCCGCCTGTTCTCAGCGTTCTGGGATGACCGGCCTTACGGCGGAACGGACAGCGGCATGGAGATCACGGTATCCTGGGCAGCAGCGACGCCCTCGTGCTCGTGCCATGGCGGACCCGCGCTCTGGCAGGGGCCCGACGGCTTAATCGTGGTCAGCGGCGGCCGCTGTGGCATGGTCAAGGCCTGGCATGGCGACACGGGCGACGAACTCTGGAGCGTGGATCTCCCCGGCCAAACCGATGCGGATCCGACGATCGACCCGGCCAGCGGGAACATTTACTTGCCCGTTGGGTTTGACAGCGTTTGGATCGCGGGCCTCGATCGCAATGGAAATCCCCTGTGGACGGATTGGGCGATGCCGGTGTTCGATTGGGAAGACGGGTTCAACCACCGCCAGCGGGCCCAGAGCGCCGGGTGCCTGTCCGCCGATGGTCTTACCTACTACTTCCAAACGGTCAGTGAGGAGGGCGATGGCCGGCTCTATGCGATCCGGACCGCGGACGGTTCGGTCAAATGGTCGGTCGAGACCGCCAGCCGGGGCTGGGAGGGGGTCAGTTCTTCTCCCATTGTCACGGCCAACGGCGTGGTCGTTGTCGGCAATAACGATGGAGGCGTTTATTTCGCAATCCGGGATGCTGGCGCCCATGGCGAGGTCTTGGCCATGCTCCCTCTGGCCGATGGCGGTGTGGCCCGATCCAGCGCCACGCTCGCGCCCGATGGACTCCTCTATTTGCCCGCGCGCCTGAAATGGACCGCCAGCAACGGCGACAATGACCCGCCCACCCAAGCCGCCGCGAATCTCTTCACAGCGTTCGATCTGAATTCGCAATCGGCTCCCGATCTCATTCCCTGGCGCCAAATTGCGTTGCCCGAGACCGGGCCCCGAGACCGTCACACCGCTTTGGGCAGCGACGGCTCGAGCGTCTTCTTCACGCGGGCGGCCCAGGCCAACGCGCCTTTCTACCGCATCGCGAAGGGCTCGTCCAACAGCGTGGACTGGCAGGCGGCTGCCTCTCTCCCGCTGCCCAGCGGCCTGGACATCAACGGCGGGGCAGGCGATCTGGCGTTTCTCGACGGCGCGCTGTGGACGCTGGCCCTCCGCGACTCGAGCTCGGGCGCTCGGTGCATCTATCGCTACGACCTCGGCTCAGATTCCTGGACCAAAGGCAGTGCGACTATTGGCGACGGCCCCAATGCCGCGTGCGCGCCCTTGGCCGCCGACCGCATCCTGGGCGGATGGATTGGCTGGGATATGCTGTACAATTTCACCGCCTGGTCATCGGGCGCCAGCACGCAGGCGGGCTCGGTGCCTGGCGGCGCCGCCCACCCGTGGGATTCTTGCATGGGAGGCGGTTATGCTTACTTCTTGAAACATCGCGGCTCGCCTCACACGAATGGAGTGTTAGTCCGTCTCAACCAGACAGGTGCGCTCCAGATGAACGAGATCGCCGGCCTGCCCTTCAATCCCGGCATGGGCTGCGCCATCGAGTTTCTCCCGGGACAATTCTTCCGGGATGGACACGACCGGCTCTGGGTTCTTCGAGGCGGTCTGGGATCGGGCGAAGGCGACGGCGGCGGCTGGATTCAGGATGCCACCGCCGAAAACGTGGCCGTGTATGACCTGGCAACGGCCGTGTGGACCGCCGGCTCGACTGGATTTGCCGTGGACGACGGCTCTGAAGCCTGTCTGGCCGGAGACACGCTCTACGTGCTGGCGGCCAACGGTGAAACCAATCCTCTGCGTTTCGTGCCGTTGAACGATCCCGATGCGCCGGCAAGCCGATGGCTCACCATTCAATCCGCCTACGGCATGCCGTCTCCCGCGGCCGGCGAGCACGAGCACCTGATCGGCCAGAAGATCACCTGCACGGCGCCGGCGACCGTCGAGGTCGGCGGAATCATCTATCGCTGCACGGGCTGGCAAGGGACGGGCAGCGTCGGGCAGGGCGCCGGCACCAGCGTCACCGTCACGCTCGAGGAGGATTCCCAGCTCGTTTGGCTTTGGGCAACGACCGACTGCTCGCTGACCGTCACGCAACAAGGCTCCGGTTTCACGGACATCGCATCGGCATCGTTCGCCCTCGGCACGGTCAAGACCGTGACCGCCTATGCCGCTCCAGAGTGGCAATTCAGCGGCTGGTCGGGCGACACGAACGGGTGCTCGATCTACGACAATACCATCACCGTCCCGATGAGTCAGTCGCGCCAGCTCATCGCGCGGTTTGTCCGCCAGAACCCCGTCGCGGACGCGGCGCGGTTTGTCTCGCCCGGCGGCAGCCATACGCTCCCGTTCAACACCTGGCTCTCGGCGGCAACCAACATCCAAGCGGCGATCGATGCGGCCTCCGCCGGCGAGACCATCGTTGTTGCCGATGGCGTATACCGGTTGAGCGCCGAGATCGTGGTCAACAAGGGTGTCGCTCTCAAAAGCGTCAACGGGCCCGGGCTGACCGTTCTCGATGGCTGCAGCATAACGCGTTGCCTGCGACTCAGCCACACGAACAGCCTCGTGGACGGATTCACCGTTACTGGAGGGCAAGCGACGAACATGGGCGGCGGCGTGCTGATGGATGCCGGCGGCCTTCGCCATTCCCGAATCGAGGGCAACCGTTCGCTCCTGGGCGACGGCGGCGGCATTGTTCTCACGCAAGGCTGCTGGATCGAATATTGCCACGTCCTGAACAACTCCGCCACGAATGGCAGCGGAGGCGGAATCGCCGAACGCGATAACAGCGATAACAGGCCGTGCCTGGTTCAGAACTGCGTCATTGCCGGCAACGAAGCCAAGATCGGCGGCGGCGTCGCGGTCAGCACCGGGCTCGAGCTCCGCGGTTTGTTCGTGAAGGGCAACCGGGCCTCCCAGTATGGCGGCGGTGTCTTCGCGCACATATTACAGATGGCCAACTGCACCGTGGTCGAAAACGAGGGAGGCGGCGTTTCCGTGGACTGGACGACCGGCGCCCATATCGCCAACTCGATTATCGACCGAAACCATGCGGGACTCAACACCGTGAACTTCAGCGGGGTGGATGAATTCTACTTCACCCAGACATACACCGTGCCGTTCGCCGGCGGTTTCGAAACCAGCCCCGATTACGCTGATCCCGAACACGGCGATTTCCGGTTGCGCCCGGGCTCGGCGGGGATCAACCAGGGCGCGAGTCAATCCTGGATGACCAACGCGGCCGACTTGGACGGCCATCCGCGCGTGCTCGATGGCCAGGTGGATCTCGGCGCTTGGGAATACGCGGGCGACCGGTTCCTTTGCGACCTGGCGCACACGATGCAGAGCGCTTTCCTGAACGAACCGGTCGTGCTCGAGGCCATGGTCTTTGGATTGAATACCAATGGGCTGACCTATTCCTGGGACCTGGATGATGACGGGATCTTCGAGCTGATCGGAGCCCAGCTTGGGGCCATTACCAATGCGTATCCCGCGCCTGGGACCTACGCGGTGAGCCTGATGGTGAGCAATGCGGCCGGCCAGGCCGCCAGCATCCGCCGCCCGGCCGCCGTGGAAGCCGGCCCGAGAGAGATTTTCGTTTCGCCATCCGGCGCCGCGTGGCCGCCCTACTCGAGCTGGGCCCTGGCGGCGCGCTCGATCCATGCCGCGCTCGAGGTCGCCCGAGGCGGCAGCGTCATCTGGGTCACCAACGGAGTCTACGAGCTGGCCGGCGAGCTGCGCGTGCTCCACGGCGTGACGCTCCAGAGCGTGAACGGTGCGGACAACACGTTTATCGCCGCCAGCGGCGCGAACCGCTGTTTTTGGATCGGGCACTCGAACGCGCTGGTCGCCGGCTTCACCATCACCAACGGCTACGTCCTGGGCGGCGACGGCGGCGGCGTCTATCTCGAGTCCGGCACGCTCTCGAATTGCACCGTCGCGGGCAATGAATCCGAGACACGCTCCGCGCCGCCCGCGGATGACATTGGCGGCTCGGGCGGCGGCATCTATGTCAAGAACGGCCGCGTCGCAAGCTGCCGGGTATCTCACAACACGGGCCGGAACGGCGGCGGCCTCTGCGTCGAGAATGGCTGGGTCGAGAACTGCTGGGTGTCCGACAACACCGGCATGGTCGGCGGCGTCATGATCATTCGAGGAACCGCGGACCGCTGTGTCATATGCGGAAACTACGGTTACGAGAACGGCGGCGCCGCGATCGAGCGCGGCGCGCTGCGGAACTCATTGATCGTCGAGAATATCACCCCTGAGCCGGATTCGTGGGGGGGATTTGACTTGTTCTCGGCTGCGGGCGCGAGCATGCGGTACAACGACGCGCTTCTGGAGAACTGCACCATCGCCGGCAACCTGATGATTCCCTACACGGGTCCATGGGGAGTGGGGGAGGGTCTCCAGGCGCTCCTGGTCTTCCAGGGATTGGCCCGCAACACCATCGTTGCCAGCAACGACTGCACCTGGCAGGCCTTGGCGGTGTATGGCACGAATCTGTTTGTCTGCTCGTCGGATCCCATCGCCGGCCCCGGCAATTTCCAGGCCGACCCGCGCTTCATCAACCTGGCGGGCGGCGATTACCGCCTGCGCGGCGATTCCCCATGCATCAATGCGGGCACGAACTTCGCCTGGATGACTGGCGCGTTGGATCTGGCCGGCCAGCCGCGCGTTTCCCAATACTGGGCCGACCTCGGCGCCTACGAATACGATCCGGGCCAAATCGTGCTGACGTGGACCGGTCCGCCGGATCCCTATTTCCACGGCACGGAACTTCTGGCCTGGGACACCGTCACCGGGCGCACGCAAGCCATGACGGTTGCCCTGCAGGCATCGAAGCTGGGCGCCACACGTATCGTGGGCTCGGGGCTCGAACGGACCGGCGCGCTCGATTGGGACACCACGCTGGTCGAGGACGGCCGATACGAACTCCGCGCGGTGCTTCGCGACGAGGCCGGCGGCCTGCTGGCTGAAACCTCGCGCGACATCCTGATCCAGAATGCCTTGCTCGGTCATGCTGGAACCGTCGGCGGCTCCGAAACGTGGTCCAACGACATCGTCCATTTGATCGAAGGAACGCTCACCGTGGCGGCGGGTCAGACGCTGGCGATCCTGCCCGGCGCCATCGTCAAGTGCGTTCCCGGCGCCCGGATCATCCTGGAAAACGGCGCGCGCCTGCAGGCGGAGGGAACCCCCGACGCCCCCATCGTCTTCACTTCCTGGGCCGACGACGCTGCGGGAGGCGACTCGAACTGCGACGGGAGTCAAAGCCTGCCGCAGCCGGGCGATTGGCTCGGATTCGAACCGAGAGGCGGGGCGATCCTGGCGCTCAACCCGCATGTCGAGACCCGCTATCTGCTGGTCCGGCACGCGGGCGAATTGGCCGCGAATGAAACCTGGACCGGTCAGTCAGTCCATTGGATCACCGATGACCTTACAGTGCCCGCAGGTGTCACCCTAGCGATCAACCCCGGTGCGGTCGTGAAGTTCGATCCTCTCAAGAGCATCACTGTCGAGCCCGGCGCCAGCCTCCGATCCGAAGGCACGCGGGCGCGTCCGGTCATCTTCACCTCGATCAAGGACGATGCGGTTTCCGGAGACACCAGCGGCGACGGGGATGCGAGCGCGGCGGCGCCCGGGGATTGGGGGGGCCTCCGGCTCGACGGAGCCGCCTATCTCCAGCACACGATCCTGCGTTTCGGCGCGGGCGGCGATCTGGAGGACATGCCCGCCATGGTCAAGGTCGCGGCGGGCCAGGCCGATGTGGTCATGCTCGACTGCCGCCTCGAGCAGGCGTTGCTGGATGCCGTCTCCACCTGGGGCGGCAGCATGCGCATGACGAACTGCGTCCTCGCCAGCAACGGCCGCGGCATTCTCGTCCGCGAGAACAGTTCGGCCCTGCTGGTGAACTGCACGCTGTATCAGCACAACTGGGGTGTGGTTGCCCACGGCGGTATCTCGCGAGTCGTCAACTCGATCATTGGCTACAGCGCCGAGTATGGCGTGTTCGGCATGCCTACCGAGTTCGCCTACAATAACGTCTGGAGCCCGACCAGCGGGGGCTACCAGGCTGGCGTCAATGGCAATCTCTCCGTCGATCCCCGGTTCCGCAATCCCGATACGGGCAATTTCCAGCTGGCATATCTCAGCCCCATGATCGATGCGGCCGACTCGAGCCGGGCGCACGCCGCCGATCTCATGGAGGCTCCCCGCTATGACGATCCGCGCACCGCCAACACCGGCCTTGCGGGCACGGGCGGCGCAATGGCCGACCTGGGCGCATTCGAGTTCGTCGAAGGAGCGGAATCGGATCTGGACCTGGCCGCCCAGAACGTCGCCGGCCCAAGCTCGGCCACCGCGGGCGACACGGCGACCGTGACCTGGCAAATCCTGAACCAGGGCGGGGGGGTGGTCTCGGGCCAGTGGCACGATCAAATCCTCCTGGTTCCGGATAGCCGGGATGGGTGGAGCCAATCTCTGGTGGTGGCCGAGGTCCTGTCGAGCGCCACTCTTGGCCCGGGCGCGGCGGCCGGCTTCAGCGCGGCGGTGCGCGTGCCCGGTGGCACCGAAGGAAACTGGCGATGGCAGGTCAAGGCCAATTCTCAAGGGGAGGTGTTTGAAGGATTGCATTGGAACAACAATCTGAGCGATCTCTCCTCGCCCATGGTTCTTGCGGTGCCAGCGCTGCCCGTGAACACCACCCTTTTGGGAATGCTTCTCGGCCAGAACCAGCCAGCGTGGTACAAGATCAGCGACTCGACCGGGCTCGATGCCCTGATCGTCCTCGACAGCAGCTCGATGCAAGGTCGAGTCCGGCTTTATGCCGGCCGGGGACGCATGCCCAGCGAACAGTATTTCGATCGGCGCAGCGACGCTTTGAACTCGCCGGATGCGACGCTTTCTCTGCCCGGATTGGCGGACGCCGAGCCCATCTACCTGATGGCCATGCCCGAGTCGCTGCCCTACGCGCCGGCGGCCTTCCAGATCTCGGCGCAAGCCATGCCGTTCGGGCTGGCCGCCGTTTCGCCTGTGGTCGTGGGGAACCAGGGCGCCTCGACTCTGACCATCGATGGATACGGCTTCACCACGAACACGCAGGCCCGGCTCCGCCCTGTCACCGCCGGACCGGAACTCGCCGCCACCCGGTGGATCCTGGCCGATTCCACCCGGGGATACGCCACGTTCGACCTGAGCGGCGCGGCCGCTGTCTTCCACGATCTGCGGCTCGAGGAAGGCGTCCGCGAGGCCGTTCAAAGCAATAGCGTCCTGGTCGTCGTGGCCGCATCCGGCGAGACCAGTAAAGGCGAATTCCGCGCCCGATTGAGCGCGCCCTCCGCTGTGCGCGCCGGCCGTGTCTTCCGCGGGTTCGTCCATTATGAGAACACCGGCACGAGCGACATGCCGGCGCCGCTGCTGATTCTGGAGGCCGATGCCAACACCACGCTCTTTCCGGTTGGCATGCCGGGCGAATCGGCGCGCCGGCTGCATTTCCTTGCTGGCGCCCAAGGCCGGCCGCAGCCGTCCATCTTGAGCCCCGGCGCGCAATATACGTTCGCTTTCCAGGGGATCTCGCACCGGAACGAGACGATCTCGATCAAGCTATATCGCCTGGGCTCGGACAGCGCCGAGCCGATGGATTACGCGATGCTGAGAACCGACATTGTTCCAGCGAATCCGCATCCGCTCTTCGATTCCGCCTATGGCCAGTTGACGGACCACATGGGAACGAACCAGGGCAGCTATGTCTCCGCCCTGGGCCAGGCCGCCGATCGGGCTGCCGGCTACGGGCAAACCGATGCCACCGAACAATCGCTCCTCACTTATGTGATCCGCGAGTCGATCGAAAAAGTGCAGGACGCTGCGGTGTCGGGAAGGGTGTTCCTGGCCGACACAAGCCATCCGCTGGGGCGCGTCCAGGTGTTCCTTGCCCCTGCGGATCCGGCGGACACCAACCTGTACGGCACGGTGTCGTGGCACGATGGCACGTTTGGCATTCGCGATGTGCCGCCCGGAACCTACTGGATTTCCGTGCGGAACCATCTTCCTGCAAGGATCGCTCGAGTCACCGTGGCCAATGCCAGCACGCCCGTGACCGGGCTGACCGTCGTCGCTGGCGAGGCCGCGGCCGAGATCGCCGGGACGATCACCGAGCAATCCAGCGGCCGGCCGGTCACCAACGCCACCCTCGTGGCGCGCGGGCCATACCGTGGCACGACCGGATTCGCCGCGACCGACACCAACGGCGCGTATCGGATCGGCGGCCTTTACTCGGGCGCATATATATTGGAGATCGACGCGCCAGGCGCGCTGCCGGAGCCCGTGGCGAACGTGGCCGTCGAATCGGGCCGGACCGCCTATCGGTCGATCGTCATCTCGCGCCAGGGTGCGGTCATCCAAGGCCAGGTCTGCAATGCCGCCGGCGCGCCGGTTGCCGATGCGCTCGTGTCCGCCGAATGGCTGGATCACACGCCGGCTTATGGCCAGTGGCGGCGCGCCCAGACCCGGTCCGCGGCGGACGGATCGTATGCGTTCGCCGCCTTGCCGCCAGGCCGGTACAGCGTCGCGGCCTCATGCGCGGCGGCCGGCGTTTCCAACGGTCATGCGGTTCAGCTCGCGGGCGTCTTCGACACCGCAAACGTCGATCCGGTGCTCCGGAACGACGTGACCTTGACCGGCGCCATCATCGATGCCGGCAATGGAGCACCTGTGCCGAATGCCAGAATCAGCGTGGCGACGACCCCCGCCTGGGACGCCACCTTCACCACCGACGCCAGCGGACGATTCACCATTCCGAACCTGACAGTGGGCGCGTGGCTGCTGAACGCCTACGCCAGCGGATACTCCATCGGCAAGACCAACGTGACCGTTGCCGTGGCAGGATCGTGCGCTGTCACGCTGGCGCTCGAGCCCAAAGGCGCGCTCACGGTTCAGGTCAGCAACCACGGAGCGCCGCTCGAGGGCGCGATGATCACCGTGCTGCCCTGGGCCTCGGAGAGCGTGCAACACCTGGTCACCGGCGCCAGCGGCAACCGCCAGCTCGAGCGCATCCCGCCCGGCCAATACAGCGTCGTCCTGGGCGCTGTCGGAGGGCTCTCGCACAGCCGGCAGGATTTCGAGATCGCGCCCGACAGGCGCAGCCACTCGTTCCAGTTCAACCTGTCGCTATCCAGCATCGCCGGCCATCTGTTCGCTCCCGACGGCTCGACCGGCGTGGCCAACGCAACCGTCTATCTGTTGCGCCAGGGACAGATGATCGGCGGAGTGCGGACCGATGCCGATGGCCGCTACGTCATCGCGCTGTTCGAGCCCGGCACGTTCGATCTGCTCGCGGTCGGGAACGATTTCTGTCTTGCGCCTGCCACCAACGTCGTCGTGGCCGGCTCGGACTCGGCCGTGACGGTGGACTTCCGCCAGCCCCCTGGCGATTTGATCGTGCATGTGGCCGATTTGGCCGGCGGACCATCGCTTTCGAACGCATGGGTCGAGCTCCGGCCTGTCGCGGGCCTGGACCGCAAGATCCAAGCGCCATTGCTCTACACGGACGCCTCGGGCCATAGCCGCTTCTCCGCGGTGGCGCCGGGCGATTACCAGCTCTGGATCCATGCGTCCGATCACGCGCTCCACCAGCAGGCGCTGCGGATGGGCAACGAACCAGCCCGGGTGGATGTCGCGCTTGCCGCCGGACGCCGCGTTTTCGGCCAAGTCATCAGCCGCCAGACCGGAGTGCCTTTTGCCCGGGTCGACCTGGCGGCCACCAACGGCCCGATGCTGCTCAGCACCTTGACCGACACCAACGGCCACTACGAATTCACCTCCGCGCCCCAAGGCGTGTTCGATCTCATCGTCCGGCCTCATGCCGCCCAGGATTGCCCGCCAGCCATCCGAACTGGCGTGGACCTCCTCAGCGCCAGCGAGCGGCGCGAGGATTTCAACCTCGACTCGGATTCCGCCGCGGCTGTCTCGGGCTGTGTTGTGGACGGAGCGGGCCGGCGCGTCACGCGAGCGGTGGTGCGGTTGGAGCATGCCGGCCATTGCACGGCAGCCATCACATTGACCGATGCCCAGGGCGAGTTCTCGTTCCGGCGCTGTCCGCCGGGGAGCTTCCACCTGAGCGCCGACGCGGCGGGGTATGCGGGCGCAAGCCAGCCCGTAACCATCGCGGCCGGCCAGCCTGTCACCGGACTTGCGGTGACGCTGTCATTGCCTCTATTGGCCAACGGCGCGATCGCCGATCACGAGCAACTTGCGCCGCAAGACCAGGGGAAACGGCTCAAGGCGGCCGCCGGCGGTGTCATCGATTATTTCCAGGACCTCTACTCGAACCAGGACTGGGGCGACCTGGCTACATCCGATTTCTGGAATGACGTCTTCAGCGGCAGCATGGGGCTGACCGATCCCCAGCTCGCATACGAGAACTCCGACATCGACCTCGATCGCGACGTCATCGAGCCTTTCGAGAAGGCCAAGGCCGAAGGAAAGATCGACTGCGTGCTGGACGCATACGATGACGCGCTCCAACGTTACAAAAACCTGAATCGCGCGCTCGCCGGGTGGAATGGCAGCTACCAGGCGGCCAAGAAACTGAACGCTGCCGACGCTAACCTGGCGGTTTCCCGAGCTGCCCTGGCTGCCGCCAAGGCCGTCAAGCTCATCGGCGACATCATGGGCGGCCCGGCGGGAGAGGCACTCGGATGCCTCTCCCCGGACCTGCAGGCCTCGATTCTTGGCATCGCCGACAACGCGGCCGGATGGGCAGCCGCTTTCCAGCAAGGGGCCGCCTCCGGCGATTTCGACGAAGCGGGAGCCATCAACCAGTTTGGCAACACCGCCGGCAGCGTGGGAAATCTAGCCATGGACGGCTGGAAATCCGCCTCTTTCGGCCAACTGGACGGTATCTGTTCGGATCTGGGCGACATCAACCGCGCGCTGCAATCGGGCCAGGGCACGCTCCCCGCCAATTACCTGGACAAAGTCAAAGTGCTCAAGGATGCCCGGATCGATGCATACGACGACATCGCCCTGGCCAACAAGATCAAGATGGCGCCTGACCTCCTCGGCAAGCTCACCAGCCTCCTGGATGTTCTCAGCGAGCTCAATAATCTCATGGCGTCCATCGCCGACATGAACGAGGACGTCCTGAACACCACCGGCGACTACCTCAACGCCCAACATACCTACTGCGAAGCGCTCAAAGCTTATCGCGCCGCCAGCAATCGCCTCATCGCTCTCGCCAAGGACTGCAAAACCAGCGACGGCACCGAAGCCGAGCCCCCGGACTATGAAGCCGGCGACGAGATCGACAAGGCCGACATCCCCAAACCGTTCGAGCTGGATCCAAACGACAAGATCACCACCGGTGCGGGGGCCTTCGGCTTCATCCAGGCCCTGGATCGCATCCATTACACGATCCATTTCGAAAATGTCAGCACCGCGTCCGCCCCCGCCCAACTGGTCGTCATCACCGATCGGCTCCATTCTAGCCTGGACGAGACGACGCTCGAGCTCGGCGAGATCGGTTTCAATAACGTCACCGTTTGGCCCGCTGCCGGACTCACCCGTTTCGAAGCCACCACCAACGTGGCGACCGATCCGTACCTTGTCCGCATCCGCGCTGAGCTTGCGCCTGAAACCCGGACCGTGACATGGACGCTCCAGTCCGTGGACCCGGTTACGGGCGATTATCCCGAGGATCCGTGGGCGGGCTTCTTGCCGCCCAACACCACCAACCACGTCGGGGACGGCTACGTGACGTTCAGCGTCTTGCCCAAGACCGGCGCCGCCGAGACGTTCATCACCAACCGGGCCGTGATCGTCTTTGGCGTCAACGATCCCATCCCCACTCCCGTCGTGACCAATCGGATCGACCGGACGCCTCCCGCCAGCGCCGTCGACCCCCTGCCCGCCTTCACCGCGGCTGTTCACTTCCCCGTCTCATGGTCCGGGACGGATGCAGCGGCGGGGATTGCCGGCTACGACATCTATGTCTCCTCGAACGGCGGCCCATGGCACGTCTGGCTGGCCAACACGCCGCTGATTTCGGCCATGTTCCACGGATCTCTGAAGACAACCTACAGCTTCTTCAGCATTGCCCGTGACAGCGTTGGTAACGTCGAGGCACCGCCTTCGGTGGCCGATGCGACCACAACGACTGCGGACAACCAGGCGCCCGTGCTCGCCGCCATCAGCGACGGCATGGTCCGTGTCAACGAAACCATGATCCTGACCAACCTCGCCTTCGATCCGGACGGTCACACCCTGCGTTTCTCCCTGGGGGCAGCCCCGAGCGGTGCCTCCATCGTGCCCGATAGCGGCCTGCTGTTCTGGACGCCGGTGTGCGCCCAAGGCAGCAGCACCAATCTCTTCGAAGTTCGCGTGACCGATAACGGCACGCCGCCGCTAACCGCCGCCCAGACCTTCCGTGTGTTCGTGCCGGAGTGCATCGAAGCCGGTCTCGGCAGCACCATCATGCAGGTCGGCACGACCAGTTCCGTGCCCGTCCGTCTGCTCTCGACCGTCGCGCTGACCAACCTGACCTTCACCGTGGTTTTCCCGGCCGACAGGCTCGCTGGTTTCGTCCTGACCCCCAATTCATCCCAGGTTCTCAACCAGGATTTGCGGCTGCTCAGCCCGGGCCGGCTCGAGGTCAGCTTCACTTTGCCCGCCTCCAGCGTTCTCCATGGACCGACCAACGCGGCCAGCTTGGTTTTCACCGCCCCAACCAACCAGACCTCGATATTCTTGCCGCTGCTCATCGAGGACGTGGATGGATGGCGGCCCGATGGCGGCTTGGCAGCCAACGCCCGCGGCCAGGCAGGTCGCGTGGTCATCATCGGACGCGAGCCGCTCCTCGAAGGCGTTCGCGGCGCCGACCGCAAACCCCATCTGCTCTTGTATGGAAATCCCGGCGCCAGCTATACGCTCGAGTGGCGCACCAACGTGGCTTCCGGGGCGTGGCATCCGCTCGATCCGGTCGCCATGACCAATCTCGTGCAGGATGCTCACACGGGTGAACTGAGCCATCCCGCCCGGTTTTTCCAGGCGCGCTGAGCGATCTGGTGGCACGCCCGACGCGAACCACGCTGTGGTTCGTTCCTGCCTCGGGGGCACGGACATGTCGGGGATGGATTTCGGGTGTCGCCAAGGCGGCACTGAGCGTTACCCAAAGAGACCTTTATCGCGGTTTCAGGTCGAGCGCGAACCGGATCATGGCCTCGTAGAGGGACAACTGCATATCGAGGATCTGCTCGAGGGTCGCATTGCACGCCGTGGCGCTCGAGAGGCCGTGCGGGCATTCGAACGTGAAGGAGACCGCGCCGGAAACGTGGTGGAGAGCGCTGGTGAGGTTGAACGCCGCCGGATCACGGCCGCGCTCTGCCTCCGCTGCAAACGGCCGTCCATGCGGCAGACCGCGCTGATCCATCAGCGCATAGCATCGTTGCGCGACGTCCAGGACAGCCTCCTGGATCTCGATCGGCACATACGCCGGCCGCAGCAGGGCCGGCGGGGCGCTGTGGCTGTGGAGCGAGACGGCCAGATCGGGCGCCTCTTCGCGGGCCACATCCAGGATGGCCGGGGCTTCGGTGCTCATGGGGGCGAAGAATTCGTCATGCATGGGATTGATGCCGCGCTCGTTGAAATAGCAGCCGAGGAATCCCACGTTGTTGCCGGCCATCGGGTGCTGGCTTTTGCTGTCGGGCCAGCCGCAGAGCGTTCCGTCACTCCAGGTCCCCTGGCCCCAGAACCGCACGTCGTCCTCGGACAGCCCGTGCAGCGCGCGCGGCTCGAATCGAGCGGTGCCGTCCGGGTTGCCCATGGGGATGATCACCAGGCGGCATTGCCGGCCGAGGGCCTGCAGCGCCGATTGATCCCGGCCTCGCAGGTCGCGTCCGGTCTCGATGATCTCCATCAGGTTCGCCAGGCCGGTGAGCGCCTCGACTTCGTGCCCGTGGACCGGACCGACGAACAGGATCACCGGCTTTTTCCGCGCCGGTTTGTTCCGGTAGGCGGACGGATCGCGGGCGCCGATGGCCGAGTTGAAGTTGGCCTTGGATGGGAGCGTTTCGAGCTCGCCGAATGCCACCCGATGCACGGGCCGCCCCCCCGGCGATCGGGCGATGACCTTGACGTCCGCCGTTTGCAGCTTGCCCAGCCGGCCGGCCAGACCGTTCAAATCGCCAACCCAGAAATCCGGCAGCGTCCGCTTCGGAACGCGGGCTCGAGCCTCGTCCAAGGTCATGCTCGAGTAGGTCCGCGCCAGAATGCCGACTTGCCGCTGAACGCGATCCGTGAGCTGCCGGTCCAGGTTCTCGCGCGGGCCGATTCGAGCGATGTGCCCGCCCAGCGCGCCCGTCGGATTGAACATCACCTGCCAGGTGTCGGCGCCGATTTCGATTCGAGCGCCGATCCGGCCGTCGCGCTCGACGCGAGTGACCGGGCTCATCGCGGCCAGATCCTGCCGCCCGACCTGGATCACGTGGAGGAACAAGTCGTCTTTTCGCGCCTGGCCGGGTGTGATCTCGACGCGCCATTGGCCCATCATGGCCCGTTCAGACGGCGACAGCCGTTTGGCCTGGAGCGACCAGTTCGTCCCGGCCGCCCAAAACTCTCGACCCGGCCCGCCCACCTTGGCGAGCTTGGCATCGGACGGCAGCAGAGTCTGGCAGAACATCCGGCCCTGGCCGTGATCGGCCCGAAACGTCCGGTCCTGGATCGAGGGCTCGTGGGCGGTGTGCAGCAGCCAGTCCTTGCGGTAGCTCGGATTGGTGGCCCTGACACGGTCGAAGATCACGAAGTGTTGCGGCGGAATGAACACGAGCTGACGGGTCACCTGGGTGGCTTTTTGTCCAAGGACGGCCCCCGTTCGATCCTTGGCCGGGGGATGTTGGTAGCATGCGGTGGCGTCCCCGGCCACATAGACGTATTCGTCCCCGCTCTCGAACGCGCGAACCACGGAGCCAGTGGCGCTGTGCTGTCCACCGTGGTTTCCGGTGACGGTTCCGCCCCAGTAGCGGGCCGGAGGCTCGCCGGGCTGATGGATCACCACGCAGTTGTGGGCGACGGTTTGGGCGTAGTAATTGGCCAGGTGCTCGCCATTGACGAGCTCGTCATAGCGCGTGCCTGAGTCCAAGGCCAGGAATCCGCCGTGGTAGATGACAAAATTCAGTGCGTCGTAATGCCGGTGCTGAGTTAGCGTGCCGCCGCAGGAGAAGAGGCAATAGGTATCCTCCGCTCGAACACCGCTCCGCATCACGACTTGCCCCATGTTGTCGAAGTGGCGCGCCTTCGGCAGGGCTTCGGGGACGAACGGCGCCGGCGATCGCTCGAGATCCGACCATAGGAACGGATAGATGAACCAGGTCGGCGAACCCGTCTGGGCGGGCAGCCGCGATTGGACATAGCGAGCCAGGGCAGCCGCCTGAGGCGCCTCCTGGCCGTAGAGATGCCGGATATTGGACAGGTGGCTGGAAAGCTGATGGATCGGGAGGCGATTGGACGTGTGGGGCGTGTCGCCGTATCCGAACTCGAGCGGGGCTGGCTCGGCGGCGATCCACTGCCACAGGACGTAATTGGCCAGCCACGCGCTGTGCGGCCAGTCCGGCGCGATGTTCTCGCCCGTGCTCGAAAGCCATGTGTAGAAGAAGTTTTGCTCGGCCCACGGATAGGCCCCCAGGAGATAGCCCAGGGTCGCCGAGGCGCCTCCGCCGTCATCGCCGCACGCCTGCCGGCGGTGTTCGAGGAGCTTGAGGTTCTCCGCGCGCCCCCAGACGAGCCACTCGTTGACCTTTTCCGTCTCGATCCCTGTCTGGAATGCCGTGCAGCCGAGAAACCAGAGGCAGTTCTGCACGCCGTAGAAGCCGGTGCTGAATCCGGACAGGTTTTCCCGGAAGATCCTGGGCCTTGCCTCGAGCACGCGATCGATGGCCTGGATGAGCCGGGACAGATAGGCGCGCCGCGTGGCATCATCAAGGTCATTATACAGCCAATCCCACGCGAGAATGGCATGGACACGGCTGATCGAGTACCAGTTCACCGCTTTGCGTTGCCGGAAGCATTCGTCGTAGAAATCCAGGCTCGTGGAAAGGCATCGCTTGGCCCGATCGAGGTAGCGGGCATCCCGGGTGACGAGGAACACAAAGGCAGCCTGGGCCGCCTCGATGCCCAGATCCTCCTCCGCAGCGCCAAGCCGCTCTCTGCCCGGATTCAGCCGGCGGTCCACCTGCCCCCGAATCTGCTCGTACCACTCCCGCTTTGCAGTCAAAGCACGTTCGCGCACCTGGGGCCAGGATTGAGCGTTGAAGAACAGACGCGGATGGTCCGCGCGGATTTGTTGCGTCCATTCGGGAAGGTCGACGGCTCCAGCGGCTGAGGAAGATCCAAACGCCAGGATGGCCACGGCGATCGAGTGAATCAGCAATTTCATGGCCGGAGGTTGGCCTGATATGGGATGAATTGCAATCATGCGGACGAGGACCTGCCTGCCGGCAGGCAGGCGTCCGCGGTCCGGAAGGTTCGGAGCGCGGGCCTCCTGGCCCGCAGCGCTGTCGGCTGACAAGCGGACGAACCGGCGGCTCATCCACCCATCCGAGAGGTAGGGCGCGCTGTCCCGAGCGCGCCGTTCCATCCATTCACAATCCGGCGCGCGCGGAGCGCTTGCCCCGCCTCTCGACCTGCAACTTCACAGGAGCCAAGCTCGTCTGCTTTTACATGGAACGGCATCTGCTCCTATCAGGGATGCGAAACCGCGGGAGATCGTGTGTTGCTGTTAACCAGGCGGATTCCAGGGATAGCGGAGGAGGATGATCACCGTTGAACGCGGCAGGGGACTGGCCTGTTTGCCGGCAAGCAGGCGCAGTCCACGACGCTGACGCGAATTTGGGAGCGACCCGGCCGCGCGAAACGTTTTGTAACACCGGCTTCCGGCATGGCGTGGGATTTCGACAAGCGCGTAAATCCTGATCGCCAGGACGGCTGCCAGTCGCTTATGCTGTGCTCATGAAATCGACCCCGAAACTCAATGTCGGCATCGTCGGCCTCGGCTTTGGAGCGGAGTTCATCCCGCTCTGGCAAAAGCATCCGCACACGTGCTGCTACGCCATCTGCCAGCGCACCCGGAAGAAGCTCGATGCCGTAGGGGATTATTTTGGCGTTGAGCGGCGGTACTCGGATTTCGGGGAACTGCTCAAGGATCGCTCCGTCGACGTGGTTCACATCAACTCGCCGATACCCGACCATGCGTGGATGAGCCTGGCGGCGCTGAAGGCCGGCAAGCACGTGGCCTGCACGGTGCCGATGGCCACCAGCATCGCCGACTGCAGGAAGATCGTCGACCTGGCCAAGCGCGCCGGGCTCAAATACATGATGATGGAAACCGTCGTTTACTCGCGCGAGTATTTGTTCATGAAGCAGCTGCTGGACCGGGGCGAGCTCGGCAAGCTGCAATTCGTCCAGGCCAGCCATCAGCAGGACATGGACGGCTGGCCGAACTATTGGCCCGGCCTGCCGCCGATGTGGTATGCGACCCATTGCGTCGGGCCCGTGGCTGGCCTGATCGGCAAGCCCGCCGAGTACGTCAGCTGCTTCGGCTCGGGCACGATCCGCAAGGATCTCGTCGAGTGCTACGGCTCGCCCTTTGCCGTCGAGACCGCGCACATTAAGTTCCGGGGCAGCGACGTCAGCGCGCGGATCATCCGCAGCCTCTTCGACACCGCGCGTCAATATCGCGAGAGCATTGACGTGTATGGGACGAAGAGATCCGTCGAGTGGCCGCTCATCGAGCACGAGCCGCTGATCATTCATACGGCCAAGCTGCCGGAGCCCAGGATACCGAAGCCGGTCCGATGCCCCGATTTTGCCGCGCGCTTGCCGAAGAGCATCTCGCGATACACGACGCAGGGCGTCTACGACGCGCGGAAGAAGACGCACCTGAGCTTCACGCAGGGCAGCGGTCATGGCGGCAGCCACCCGCATCTGGCCCATGAGTTCGCGATGGCGCTGGTCGAGGACCGCGATCCATTCCCGAATGCCGTCCAATCGGCGAACTGGACATGTGTCGGCCTTTGCGCCCACCAGTCGGCGTTGAAAGGCGGAGCCAACGTCCGGCTGCCATCCTTCACCCTGTGAGCCCCATGAAACGCTATTCCGCTGTCTGGTGCGGTGTTCTGCTCGGGATCACCATGGCATCGGATGCGGCCGAGACGCCTCGAGCTGTATCCGCCGATTCTCGAAGGCCGGGTGAGAGTGCGGTCAATCAGGACAGCTACCTCCGGTATGTGCACCCGACCATCCGGGTGCCGTTTACGGATCTGCTCAATCTGGATATGCCGGTCGAGCTCGAGAACCAGCGTCTGGCGGTGTTGGGGTATGTGGACGTCACCGGAGCGCGCTTCGGCGCCGATCCCACCGGGAAGGCAAACTCGACGCAAGCCATCCAGGCGGCCGTCGTGTTCGCCCGGGACCACCAGATGGCGTGCTTCTTCCCGCCGGGCGAATATCTGCTGTCGGACACGCTGATCTGCGTGCAGCAGCTCTATCGCCGCGCCAATGGCCGTGTCTTCGGCGGCAACCGGTTTCCCAACATGCTGGTCGGCTCGCGCGCGGGTTCGGGGCGTCCGCGCCTGGTGCTCGCGCCGCGGTCGGCCGGCTTTGGCGATCCGCTGAAGCCGAAGATTTTCGTCCATTTCTGGTCGCGGGGCTATTGGAACCCGACGACCGCGGATCGTGTCACAGACGGCCTGTCGGTGGAAACCGAGCAGCCCAACATCGGGATGAACCAGATGCTCGTGAACCTGGAGATCGTTATCGGCGAGGGCAATGCAGGCGCCATCGCGCTGCGGCACCAGGCGGCTGAAGGCTCGGCGATCGAGGATTGCATGATCGACGCGACGCACGGTTTGACCGGCATTCAGGGCGGCATTGGCTCGGGCGGGAGCAGCGCAGGCGTAACCGTCAAAGGCGGCCGTGTCGGTTTGGATTTCACGGGCTATCTGTCGGGAACCCAGCCGACACCGGTGATCACGGGCTTCACGCTGATCGGGCAGACCGAGGCGGCGATCCGCAGCACCAGCCGGCAGACGCTGGTGGCAGCAGGATTGAGGATCGTCGCCGATCGCTGCGCGGGGCCGCTCATCGAGGTGGGGCGGGGGATATCGGCCAATCATGGCGCGCTGACCCTGGTCGACAGCCAGATCGAGTTCACGGGCGATGGCCTTGCGCGCGACCATCGAGTCGTCATCGCATCCGACCGCGGCGTTTACCTCGACAACGTGTTCGTGCGAGGCGCGACCCGTGTGATGGTGGATCCCGAGCAGGATCTCGAGCTGGCGGGTAATCCCAAAGGCTGGGTGCATGTGCGCCAATTTGCGATCCCGAGCAGTCCGCGCGTCAACCAGGGCAACACCTATCGGTATCCGGTCTACGTCGACGGCCGTGCAGTCGAGCGTCTGGAGAAGATCGTCCTGGATCAAGCCCCGCCCCGTGATCTGCAGGAGCGCCATCTATGGGCGGCATCGTTCCCCAGCTTCGAGGCGGCCGGAGCGGCGAATGTGAAGGATGCGTCCTACGGTGCGAAGGGCGACGGGCGGACCGATGACACGGCGGCGATCCAGCGCGCGATCGACGAGCGGGAAACGGTGTTCCTGCCCAAGGGGTGCTATCTGCTTTCCCGCACCCTGGAATTGAAGCCGCGCACCCAATTGGTCGGTGTGGGACAGACGATGTCGCTGCTCGTGCCGGCCCGGTCGGGCGCATTCGCCGATCCTGGCAAATCGGCGCCGATGGTTCGGACAGCGGACACCGCGGATGCGGCGACGGTCCTGGCGTTTCTCGGCTTTTACACGCCATCGAATGTCGAGGGGGCGCAGTCCTTGCATTGGCGGAGCGGGGGGCGTTCGGTGTTCCGGGGCGTCGAGATCCGCGGGCGATCGAGCGTGGCGCCGGCGCCTGTTATCATCAGCGGCTGCGGCGGAGGCAACTGGTATAATTTCCGCGACTCGAGCGCGCGTCTGCTCGTGGACGGCGCGCAAGGCCCGCTGCGCTTCTACCAGTTCAGCGTGCAGCAAGTCACCAGCGAGTTGCGCGGCGCCCGGCACATCAGCTTCTTCGGCGCCAAATACGAAGGCAACAATCCCATGCTGATCTTCCGCGACTGCGATCACATCCGGTTTTTCGGCCATGGCGGGAATGCCAAGGGCCGAGCGGACGCATCGCTGTTCGTATTCGAGCGGACGCCGAATTTTCTATTCGCCAACGGTGTGGACGGGCCGACCAAGATCGGATCGAAAAGCTTGAGCCACTGGGAAGGCAGCACCGATCCGCGCCTGTGGCACATGCTCATCGAGCGCCCGTCCGACGGTCCGGAGCTGAAGCTGCCGCCGCTCGAGCGGCCGGTGCTTTTCCTGCGCGGCTCGCCCGGGGAATGAAATCATAGGACTTCGCTTTCCGTGTGCCCGCTCCCGCTGAGCCCTGCGCGGTCCTCATCGTCCTCGAAGATGCGCTCGAGGCGGTTGCCCCGACTCGTCAGGCGGTCAATGGCGCCAGGATATTGGACGCGGAGTTTGCGCGCGGCCGCTTGTGTCAATAGTTATGACCGACCCCTTGGTCGAAATATCTTGCCCATCACCGTTATTGCATTAGAATCGTTACGGCGATAAGCATAAGCAGTGGAACAATGCCAAATACTAATGAAAATGAAACGATTAGAACTACTAATACCAGTTGCCGCGCTATGGTTTGCCCCTCTGTGCCAGGCGGGGCCCATTCCACCCCAGAACCTCAGGCTGAGAACGACCATTCACCTCCACAGCGACCTTGGAATTGGCGCCAATAGCATGTTCAACCCCCGCTTCTTCGACGGGGACATCTACGCCAACCAAATCAACGTCCCCGCCATCGGACGTTATCCCCAGGGTTCCAGCACGCCGGAATTCATGATGGCGTCGGTCGAGCACCGCATCATCGCGCCTTTCCGCGGCGCCCATCGGACTCGCTACATACTGGGCGGCAGCAGCGCGGCGACGACGGTGTTTTCGCGGTATGACTTTGACGGCCAGAACCGGATGGAAGCTGCGGTGCCCGAGGATCAGTCCACCGAGACGTTTGACTGGGTGGATGAGAATACGATCATTTACTGCATCTACAATCCCTCGGCCAACCGCAAGCGCCTGGCGCTGGCGACGGTGGATGCGGAGCCGTTTGCCGTGACACCTGACACCCTCTGGAACGACCAGGGATACATCACGACCAGCGCCACCGGCCGGATTCGCAATGTTCGCGTGGGCGATGTCTACAGCGGCTACGCTTACTACGGTGATGGGGGCCAGAACACAAACCCGAAGTTCTTCGCGATCAACCTGGCAACCGGGGCGGAAACCGAATTGGGCAACGCCGGAATGCTGACCGGGTCGGGGAGCTTTGGCCTCTGGACCGTGGTTGAACGCGGCGGATACCTCTACGTCCAGACCACCGACAACGGCATTCAAGTCTACGAAATGACCAGCGCGACCTCTCTGGGCGCACTGCAGACGACGTACACCAAGGAACAGCTGACGGCGCTCACCGGTTACAGCGGCCAGTTCTGGGGATTTGATGTGACCGCCGAGGGCAACATGATCGTTGGCGGAACCGGCTTGATCTGCGAATTGGCTGGCCCGGTGAGGCTCAAAGCGCACGTGCTGGAACCTGACTGGAACATCCCGCCCCTGGCCTACGATTGGATGACCACCAACCACATGCAGCGCGGGCTGGCTTATAACCCGGTTTCTGGCCATGTCCTCACCGTCAGCCGGTATCCCACCAATGGCAGCGGACAGGTCTATGTGATCGATTCCGCCAACGGGAGTTTCATTGGAACCCTGAAAACCAATGGCATCAAGTACGATATGAACTTCCCGCTCAATATGATCGGCGGGGCGGATGACGGGGCAATCTACGCCTGCAACCTGGCCGTCGATAGCATGAGCCAACCCGCCGAGCCCATGAACAACAATGGGCCGTTCCGGATTTATCGCTGGGCGGATGAATCGGCCGACCCGGTCCTCGTTTATGAAGGCGATCCGAGCGAGGGCGACGCAACCGCGGCCAATCGCCGCTATGGCGATAACATCGACGTCCGCGGCGCGGGCGCGAACACGCAAATCATTTGCGGCACGCGGCAGGGCAAGGTTCTCGCCGTCTTCACCACCACGGATGGAATCCAATTCACGCATACCAAGGTTCAGGCTCCTGAAATCGCCAGCACCACTTCCACCTCCCTCAACGGCATCGCGTGGGGTGCGGACAACACGTTCTTCACCAAGAATGACTCGACGTCGGCTGCCCAGCAGTTTGCGTTGCAGGAGTTCACCCTCGACCTGACCGCAGCCACAGCAACCCTGGTGCGCACCAACAGCGAACTCAAGGCGATGGGCGGCATCATCGACTATAGCGCGAAGAGCGACCTGCTGGCGATTCTGAAGACGGTGACGACAAGCACCGCCGTCGGCAGCCAGCACGAGCTTCGACTGTTCAAGCCCACAGCCGCAGGCATGGTGCAGCAGGACCACCCCCAAACGTCCCGCCTCTTCCCGGGCGACTACTCGAACGGCAATGGTGTGGGCGCTGTTGCTTTCGGCGGCGGAAAAGTTTTCGCCCTGGCGGCCAACAACGGAATCGTCGCTTACACCATCCAAGAGAAGCTGGTCAAGCCGCAGATGTTCTGGACCGAAACCGGAGGGTGGGATGTGGATGCTGGAGCGGTATGGGCTGCCGCGTTCGATGGCAGCGGCAAGACTCCCATCGCGGCAGGGCTGAATCGCCCCATCGGCATCGCCGTTGACGACACGAACGGCATTGTGTACTGGGCCGAAGACGGCATCAGCGGGCAGCGCGCCAGCCGCATTGTTCGAGCGGGAACGGATGGCAGCGGCCAGAAAGAGCTCTACAACGGAGACCTGCTGGGCTTCTTCAACGCTCAAATGCTGGAACTTGATGCGGCCAATGGCCAGCTCTATTGGACGACATTCACGCAGGGGGTCGTGCGGGGCAATGTGGAAGGGACCGATTATGCGTTCCTGGGCGGTTCGGCGGGCCACTATACGGCGCTGGATCTGGATCTGGCGAACGGTTTCATCTATTACGCCGATCCGATGCTGAACGGCGTCCTCTATCGCTGCGACCTGACCGGCGCAAATCATATGGAATTGGCTCGGGACCTGGCTGCTGCCGACTTCCGGTTCAACTCCATTGCCGTGGATGCCGCCAATGGGCAGATCTACTACACCGATTCCGGCACGCACGAGATCAAACGGATGAGCCTGACGGGCGCCGATCCGACGGTTCTCTTGCAGGACGCCGGCCTCTCGCCGCTTGGCATCACCTTGCGTCCTGACGGAACTTTGTTCTGGGTTGGCATGGGCGGACGTCTGGGCACGGTCAAGGTGGATGGCGCCACCTCATTGAATCTCAAGGTGGTTGGCACCGGCGGCACGCCGTTCGGCATTGCTGTGGTGTCCCAGGCGCCGGCCGCCGACCTTGAAATCACCGACATCGGCGTTGCCAATTCGACCGTCACCATCCAATGGCAGGGAGGCCGGGGACCGTTCCAGTTGCAGCGCCGCGCCGATGCGACGCAGGGCGCATGGGAAGATGTGGGCGCGCCTGTCTCGGCCAGCGAGGCTACGGACACTGTCGGCCCGCAGTCCATGTTCTATCGCGTTCAAGGCAACGAGTAGAACCTGCCGCGCACGATGTGTCGGCCGACCAACACATCGTCTCAGGCTTCATCACGAACGGCTGTGTGGCTCGAGCGCACAGCCGTTCGATTCCCCTTTCCCCGCAGCATAGGATTCCATAGCCTGCGTCAATGGAAACGCATTGCACTGGGCTGGGACGGCGCTCTTGGATCCCGCTGTTTGTCATGATGTTGACCGGCAGCTTTGCGGCGCTTGCGACCGCACGAACCTATTACGTGGACGCCGCCGGCGGGGACGATGGATGGGACGGGTTGAAGCCGGAAACCGCATGGCGTTCGCTGGCCAAGGTCAACCACGCGCCGATCGGACCGGGGGACAAGGTGTTGTTTCGGCGCGGACAGGCGTGGCGCGGCCAGCTCGTTCCGAGGAGCGGCGAAGCGGGCGGCGCCCTCACATACGGCGCGTTCGGGGAAGGGCCGAAGCCGATGCTGCTGGGCTCGGTGTCCGCGGATCGCCTCGAAGACTGGCAAGAGGCGGGCGAAGGCATCTGGGCCACGCCGGCGCCGCGCCTCCATCCGTCCGATCCTCCCGTGGATGTCGGCAACATCATCTTCGATCATGGCAAGTCGGCCGGCGTGAAGAAGTGGAGAGAGGAGGATCTGCGCGACGAGGGCGACTTTTGCTATGATGCGAAGTCCTGGCGGGTGGTGCTGCGGTCGGGCGGCCACCCGGTCCAACGTCATTCGAGCATCGAGCTGGCGCTGCGCAGGCACATCATCGACCAGAGCGGGCGCGGGCATGTGACCTATGAGAACCTCGACTTGCGCTACGGCGCGGCGCACGGCATCGGCGGTGCGAGCACGCATCACATCACGGTTCGGGGCTGTGATGTCTCGTGGATCGGCGGCGGCCACCAGATGACGAGGCCGGATGGCCGGCCGGTCCGATACGGCAACGGGATCGAGTTCTGGTCCAGCGCGCGCGATTGCCGGGTCGAGGGGTGCCGCCTGTGGGAGATCTACGACGCGGCGCTGACCAACCAGGGCGACGGGACGAACGTCCAGGAGAACATCGTCTACCGCCAGAACGTGATCTGGAACTGCGAATACTCGTTCGAGTACTGGAACCGCGGCCCCGCCAGCCGGACGCGCAACATCCTCTTCGAGCGCAACACATGCGTTGATGCCGGTTACGGCTGGGGCCACCGGCAGCGTCCAGACCCCAACGGACGGCACCTGATGTTCTACGACAACAGCGCCGCCACGACGAATTTCGTCGTCCGGTCGAACATCTTCTGCCGTGCGACGGAGAGCCTTCTGCGCTTGCAGGGGCGCGATTGGACGCCGGCGCTGGCGATGAGCTCCAACGGCTGGCGCCAGGAGCATGGCGCGTTCCTGCTGTGGGGAACCGAGAGCGTCGGCGCGGACCGATTTCGTGATTTCCTCCGGGCGCGCGGGTTCGAGCTGCGCACCTGGACCGCGGATCCGAAGTTTGCGGATCCGGCAAAGCGCGATTACCGGCTGGCGCCGGACAGCCCGCTTCAGGGGGCGGGGATTGGTTTTTGAAGGGCCGGCAACCGGGCGTCCGGCTGGCATTGGACAGGGGCGGAGTGCGCCGAGGCGCGGGTTCATTCGCGGTTGCGCTCCCTGTCGAACCGGATATAAATGGATCCGTTATGAGATCCACTCTGAAGAGGCACAGATGGGCCGCGATCGCACCCTGTCTGCTGAGCGCCTGGCTTTACGGATGCGCCTCGGTGTCCGGCGGCGAGCCGGCCTCGGGCGCGGACCGGATCCGCCCCTGGGAGGCGAATCCACGCTACTGGCAGCATCGAGGGCAGCCTGTCCTCTTGCTGGGAGGCTCGAAGGACGACAACCTGTTCCAGATACCGGATCTGAAGGAGCACCTCGACGAGATCCGGGCCGCCGGCGGCAATTACATCCGCAACACGATGAGCGACCGGAACGACAAGGGTTTCGAGGCCTATCCGTTCCGGAAGCTGGCGAATGGAAAATACGATCTGGAGCAGTGGAACAACGAATACTGGCGCCGGTTCGAGAACATGCTGCGCTGGACGGCCGAGCGGGAGATCATCGTGCAGATCGAGGTCTGGGACCGCTTCGATTACTCGACCAGGAACTGGGAGCCGCATCCGTACAACCCGAAGAACAACGTCAACTACACGCATGCGGAATCGGGTTTTGCGGAACATTACCCGGATCACCCGGGCCAGAACAAGCAGCCCTTCTTTTTCACCACGCCCCGACAGCGGAACAACACGGTCGTCCTGAAGCACCAGCAGCGGTTTGTCGAGAAGATGCTTTCGCACACGCTGCGCTACGACCACGTGCTGTATTGCATGGACAACGAGACGTCGGCCCAGGAGGCATGGGGGGCCTACTGGGCGGAGTTCATCCGCGAACGAGCCCGGCAGGCCGGCAAGGAGGTCTGCGTCACCGAGATGTGGGATGCCTGGGACCTGAAGGCCGACGAGCACAAGCGCACGTTCGATCATCCTGAGCGCTACGACTTCTGCGACGTCTCCCAAAACAACCAGAAGAAGGGCCAGGAACATTGGGATAATTTCCAATGGGTTCGAGCGCGATTGGCTGGGAAGCCGCGGCCGCTGAACACGGTCAAGACCTACGGCGCGGACGGCGGGCGGTTCGGGGACAACCGGGACGGCCTGGAGCGGTTCTGGAGGCACGTCATCGGGGGGGCGGCATCGGCGCGTTTTCATCGGCCCGATTCGGGGCTGGGGCTTTCCGAGCCGGCGGCGGCGGCCCTGAAAGCGGCTCGCAAGCTCGAGTCGGTCATCCGTCTGTGGGATGTCGAGCCCGCCAACCATCTGCTGAGCGATCGCGCGGAGAACGAGGCCTACCTCGCCGCGAAACCTGGCAGGGCGTATGCGATCTATTTCGCCAATGGCGGCGCCGTCGGCTTGAACCTCGAGGGCGCGCCCGGGCGGTTCGAGGTGCGGTGGGTTGACATCGCCAGCGGGGACTGGGGCAAGCGCGAGAGGCTCGAGGGCGGGAGGGTCGCTCTGGTGACTGCGCCCGGCCGCGGGCACTGGGTGGCGGCGATTGTCAGACCGGATGCGGCTCGGGCCGTGCCGGCAGCCAAAGGCCCCCTCCGGCTCCATCCATCCAATCCGCGCTACTTCACCGACGACGGCCGGCGCGCCGTCTATCTGACGGGCTCGCACACGTGGGATAACCTCCAGGACATGGGGGAGTCGGATCCGCCGGCGGCGTTCGACTTTGGCGCCTACCTCGATTTCCTGGCCGAGCGCGATCACAATTTCATCCGGCTCTGGCGGTGGGAGCTGGTGAGCTGGAACACGCAGGCCAACAACGAAAAGGCGGCCAAGCGTCTGGTGGCATCGCCTCATCCCTGGATGCGGACGGGGCCCGGCCAGGCGCTGGACGGCCATCCGCGGTTCGATCTCGACCGATTCAACGAAACCTATTTCCAGCGGCTCCGCTCCCGGATCGAGGCCGCGCGGGATCGGGGGATTTACGTCTCGGTGATGCTGTTCGAGGGCTGGGGGCTCCAGCACGTGAACGATGCCTGGAAAGCCCACCCGTTCCATCCCGGCAACCATGTCAACGGGCTCCGCGCCGACGCCGATGGCGACGGGCGGGGCCTCGAGGTCCACACGCTGCGGGTCCCGGCCGTGACCCGGATCCAGGAAGCGTATGTCCGCAAACTCATCGACACCGTCAACGACCTCGACAACGTGCTGTTCGAGATTGCGAACGAGAGCGGGGCCTACTCGGTCGAGTGGCAGGAGCATTTCATCCGGTTCGTGCACGATTACGAGAAGGGCAAGCCCAAGCAGCATCCGGTGGGCATGACCTTTCCCTACTCGCGCGATCCGAAACAGCGGGGGTCCAACACCCAGCTGTTCCAGAGCTCGGCGGACTGGATCTCGCCGAACCCGGACGCAGGCAAGTTCAATTACCGGACCAATCCGCCGGCTGCCGACGGGCGCAAGGTCATTGTGGCGGACACCGACCATTTTTGGGGTATTGGTGGAGATGCGGCCTGGGTGTGGAAGAGCATGTTGCGCGGGCTGAATCCAATTTTCATGGATCCATACAAAGAGATTGTGCTGCAAGGCGGGACCGGGTCGCAATGGGAGCCAGTGCGCCGCGCGATGGGCGTGACAAGACGTTTGGCAGAGCGGATCGAGCTTGCGCTGCTGAAGCCGATGCCCGAGCTGGCCTCGACGCGGTACTGCATGGCATGCCCTGGACAGGCGTATCTGGCGTATCTGCCCGGAGGCGGTGAGATCACGGTGGATCTCTCGGGGGCCGCGGGGATGCTGTCGGTCGAGTGGATTCGGGCCGGCGATGGAACTTGCGAGCCGGCGGGCGGGGTTGCCGGCGGCGGCCAGCGCGGATTCAAGGCGCCGTTTCGCGGCGGCGCGGCGCTCTATTTGCAGAAATGATGCGGCAAACGTCATGGATCAGAACGTGGGATGGTCTGAGGCGCGCCTCGCCAGGTATGATCAAGAGCGACGACATGGTGTTGTTTGCGACCTGACAAGAAGCCAGGCAAAGGGATTGCGCGTCGCAGCCTCCTCGGTAGAATCGACGCAGTGAAAGAAGTGGCCCTGCTGCTCAATGCGATGCGCCAGGCCGGCGTGATATTGGATTATGCATTGTTTGGCGCCGCCGCTCAGATGCGCTATACCGAGGCGGTGGCTACATTTGACGCGGATGTTCTGGTTGGGCTGCCATCGCCGGAGGGGTTGGACGTTTTGCGGCCGCTGTATGATTTTTGCAGGCAGCAGGGTTGGCAGCCCGAAGGGGAGGCAATTCGCGTAGGAGCTTGGCCGGTGCAATTGATTCCCGTGTTCAGTGTGCTGACGCGCGAGGCGCTTGCCGCCGCGGAGACGGCCGATTTCGATGGCGTGCCATTTCGTGTCGTGAGCGCGGTGCACCTGGCCGTGATCGCTCTGAGCGTTGGGCGGGCAAAGGACTTTGCCCGAATCCTGTCGCTGCTTGACGCCGGCGCCGTGACGCGCGCCGGCGTGGCATGTCTGGCGGAGCGACACGGGCTCCTGGAAGCCTGGCAGCGGTTTGAGAACCGATTTCTTGATGAACGCTGACCTACAGAGGTTGCTGGATGCCCAAGCCAGGTGGCAGCGCTCCCGCGCCCGGCTTCCCTGGCCGGAGAAGATCCGCATGGGACAGGCGATGCGCGAGGCCGCGCGCTCCTTGCGGGCTCCGTCGCCTTTCCCGCCCCGTGTCGTTGATGCACATCCGCCGCTTTCCGAGCCGAGCGGCGATGGGCCCGCGCCCGGCTCCGCTGGCTCGTGAAAGTCTAAATGAATACTGACTATCTGCAAGACCGCCGGAGCTTTCTGAAATCCACCGCGGCTTTGGCTGCGCTCGCCGCATGGCCGATCGGGTGTGCAACGCCCCAGGCTGCTCGGAATCCGGCGCCGATGGTTGGCCGAAAGAAGCAGCCTGGCCTGGTACGCGGCGCGTTCTTTTACCCGCCTGCCCAGGTGGTGTACGATGGGAAGTGCGAGGACAGCTGGAGCAAGCACCAGTGGTTTACATGGCCGGGCAACCAGTTCGCTCCCGAGCAGCAACAGGCCCGGTTCGCCGAGCGCCTGCGCGAGATCAGCGCCGGCCTCGACCTCCAGCTTCGGCTGGACGAGCAGGCGATTTACACCGATGCGGCCATCCGGAATTTTTTGGGCGAGATCGAGCAATCGAGACCCGACGCGTTGCTCCTGATCAATTTTTGGAACACATTCAGCGCGAAGCTCCAGCCAATCCTGGCTGCCTACAAGGGGCCGATCATCGTCTATCATCCGGTTGGATCGAACCACCAGTTGCCTCCGGAGCCCCTCCGCACGGCGCCGCGCGTCCAATACATCCATTCGATCGAGAACTGGGAGGCGCTCGAGCGCGCCCTGCGCGCCGTCCACGCCAAGGTCCGAATGGCCCAGAGCAGGCTGTTGCGGGTGTCGGGGCAACTGAAGAGGGAGGCCGACGATACCGAGCCGTTCTTTCCATTGCCGATCCACGGTGTTCCCGCCGACGATTTCAACCGGGTGTTTGACGAGATCGTCCTGACGGATGAGGAGGTCGCCCTGGCGCGCTCGATTCGGCGCCGGGCGCTGTCGGTGGCCGATCTCGAGGACAAGGCATTTCTCGATGCCGTTCGCGCTCACGTCGCGGTGGGCAAGATGCTCGAGCGGCACCAGGCGGATGCGATCACCATCGAGTGCCTGTTTCTCAAGCATCGGAAGCCCTGCCTGAGCTTCTCCTTGAACAACGGCAACCTGATCCCTTGCGGCTGCGAGAATCACCTCGATGCCACCCTCACCCTGATGCTGGGTGCAAGCCTGTTCGGCCGGGGCGGATTCCAGCACAACCCCGACTTCGATACGGAGCGGAACCAATACTACGCCTCGCATTGCACCTGCACGACCCGGCTGCACGGGCCGAAGGAAAAGGAGGCGCCGTACCGCCTCCGGCCGTTCTTCCACCAGCTCCCGAAGACGCTCGCGTTCGATGTGCAGTGGCCGCCCGGCGAGCCCGCCACCTTGTGCAAATATCAGTCAGGCAAAGGCGTGCTGGATGCATGGCGCGGGCAGGTGATCGGCTCGCCTACATGCCCGCCCGCCGGCGGTTGCGCCACGCGGGCGCTCGTCCGCATCGACGGCGTGGCCGACGTGTGCAGCGTCTACTCCGGCCCGCATCCCGTTCTCTACTGCGGCGACTTCACGCTTCACGCCAAGGCTTTTGCGCAACTGTATGGGCTGAGCATCCGCACCAATGCCTGAGCGCGATCCAGCCGTTCGAGGAGAGGGCGGGGCCGGCGAATGCGAGAAGCCCGGCGTGGGAGGGCCGGGGTTGCACCCGCCGCCCGCGCTGACGCCGGGCACGCTCTACCTGGTGGCGACGCCGATCGGCAACCGGGAAGACATCACGCTCCGCGCGTTGCGGGTGTTGCGCGAATGCGATGTCGTCGTGGCGGAGGACACGCGGCATACCGGGCAGCTCTTGAAGCACTACGGGATCGCCAAGCCGCTGCTGAGCTGTTTCCAGTTCAACGAGGCCCGGCGGAGCGAGGAGATCCTCGAGCGGCTGCGCCGGGGCGAGCGGGTGGCGCTGGTGACGGACGCGGGGAGCCCGGGCATCAGCGACCCCGGAGAGCGGGTGGTGCAGGCGGCTCTTGGGGCGGGTCTGAGGGTCGAGCCGGTGCCGGGGGCGTGCGCGCTGGTCGCGGCGCTGACCGCCAGCGGCATGCCGGCCGGCGAGTTTCATTTCGTGGGATTCCTGCCTCACAAGTCGGGCCAGCGGCGCCGGGTCCTCGAGCGGCTGGCGCACTGCCCAGGCACACTCGTGTTCTATGAGTCGCCTTACCGTGTCGAGAGGCTTCTGGCCGAGCTGCAGGAGGTGTATCCCGAGCGGCAGGCAACGATCGCACGCGAGATGACCAAGAAATACGAAGAGTTTCTCCGTGGGACCCCGGCGGAGCTCCTGGCGCGGATTCGGCAGCGTCCGATAAAGGGTGAAGTGGTGGTGATGGTAGGCGGGGCAGGGGAAGAAAGGGGGGAGTGATGAAATCGCATGCATCGCGGATTGCAGGCCTGCTGGTTTGTCTGGCGGCGGCGTGGTCTTGGGACGCCGGGGGCGGGCCCTACGTCAACGGGCAGTTTCAGGGGCGGATCGCCTACAGCGCCGATGGCAACCACAACGACCCGGACGATTGGATCGCCTCGCCGGTCGCGCTGGCGATCTTTGCGGCCTCGGGCCTGAAAGATCGCCTGGTCCACTTCGACTACAACTGCATCCTGCCCCTGACGGATCCGGAATGGGAGAAGAAGCATGCCGAGAGCGTGCTCGGGGCGGCGGAACGATACGGCTACGACCGGTCGCTGCTTTTCGATTGCCGGCGGGACCTGGATGGGGCGGCGGCCAGCCTGGCCCGAGCGATCGACCAATCGACGCCCGATAACCCGCTCTACCTGATCATCGCCGGGCCGATGGAGATGCCGTATCTGGCGATCGAAAGATCCAAACCTGCCAGGCGGGCGTTTGTCTACTGCATCTCGCACAGCCGGTGGAACGATGGCTATGCATCCGGCTACCGGTTCAACCGCACCAAGCGGGACGTGATTCGGCAAAATGTCCGCTGGGTGCAGATTCGGGACCAGAACCGGCTGCTGAGCTTCGGCCGATTCGGCCAGCGGGCCGCGCCGGGAGAGTTCGCGCCCTATTTTTGGATGCGGGATTCGGGCGACGCGAAGGTGCGCTGGCTATGGGAGCGGATGGTGGTTTCAACGCGGCCGGACCCTTCGGATGCGGGGATGGCATGGTTTCTGGCAACGGGCGACGAGGAGTGCGATCCGGGCAAGCTGAAGGGATTGCTCGATGGCGGCACCGCCGCCGCGCCGATCCCGGCCCGCCAGCGGGTGCGGCTCGAAGCCGAAAATTTCCACCGGATCGAGGGCTTCCAGGTGGACGATCGGGATCGCGAAGCATCGCATCGCCTCAACGTCCGGCTCGAGGAGGCCGCGGGGCGGATCCGGATGCGATTCGACGAGCCCTACGTGCGGCTGGCTGGACGGTACGATGTAGAGATACGGCACCGGGGCGGGCGGGTGGGCGGCGGCCTACTGATGCTGAGGATGGGTGGCGCGCAGCAGGGGGAGGCTTGGCGGACAGCCGCCGCGGATGCGGGCTGGCAATCGCATGCGGTGGCCGATGTCGCGATTGGCGTCGGTGACGAACTGGCGGTCGAGGCCGAAGCGGCGGGTGGCGGCCAGCTCCAAATCGACTATGTCGAGATCAAGATCCGTTAGCGCCTCACCCGCAGGCGAGCGCTATCAGCGAGAGACAGGTCGAAGAGAACGGATGCGACTGGCCGCGTCCATGCAGGTTATCTTGTCATTATGAACCAAAGCATTCGAGTCACAATAGCCTTCCCGATTCTTGCGCTTGCGCTTTGTCTGGGCAGCGCCCCCATGGGGGGGGCGGAGCCCGCCGAGCAGAAGGAGCGCCAGAAGATGTCCGGCGTATGGAAGGGATTCACGGTCGAGGGGCGGGGCGAGCAACCCGACCGCGGGCCGGTCAAGCTCGAGCTGCGCATCACCGAGAAGGAGATTGCCGGCCTGGAGTTCAAGGGCGACAAGGTCATCGACCATGGCAAGGGCGCTTACGTTCTCGACCTGACGAAGTCGCCTGCCGTGCTCGATGCCGCCAAGGTGAACGAGCTCGGCCGGAAACAGGAGTTCGTGGGCATCTACACGCTCGAAGGGGACACGCTCCGATGGTGCGTCAGCCCCCGCAAGGTGCGTCCGAAGGAGTTTCGCACGGGGGACGGCGGCTACTTGTTGATCCTGAAACGCCAGCCCCGGCAGCAGATCCAGCCACGGAAAATCGAAGAGTCGAATCGCAATCCCTAAACACCCAACGCATGATCCATCGTCTATTGTCACGGGCAGGCTGGAGCGTGTCGGTCCCGGTCTGCATTGGCCTTCTGGCCGCCGAAGCCGGATTGGCGGCCGGCGCGCCGGCGCAGCCCCTCTCCCAATCCGAAAAGCAGCGCATGGTGGTCATGACGGATATCGGCGGCGATCCGGACGACGAGCAATCCATCGTGCGGTTTCTGCTCCACGCCTGCGATTTCGAGGTCGAGGGATTGTGCACGGGGTTCGGTCATGGGCACTACAAGGTGACGCATCCGGAGCTGATTCGGAAGGCGGTGGATGCCTACGGGCAGGTGCTTCCGAACCTGCTGCAGCATCGTCCGGACTACCCCTCGCACGCGCAGCTGGTCGCGCTGATCAAGGACGGATCCAACGGCGATCCGCACTCGGTCGGCCCGGGGCGCGACTCGGAGGCATCGGACTGGATCATCCGCGTGGTGGATCGGGACGATCCGCGGCCGGTGTGGTTTTCGATCTGGGGGGGGCCGCGCGAGCTGGCTCAGGCGATTTGGAAGGTGCGGGAGACGCGATCGGCTGAGCAGCTCGCCGCGTTCAAACGCAAGATCCGCGTCCATTCGATTGCCGATCAGGACCGGACGGCCTTGTGGGTGAAGGAAAACCATCCCGACGTCTTCTGGATATTCTCCGACGGGCAATTCCGGGGCATCTGGCGGGAAGGCGACCAGAGCATCGTCTCCTCCGAATGGCTCGAGGCGAACGTGCGAGCCGGGCATGGCGCCCTGGGCGCGGTGTACCCGGCGAAAGCCTCGGGGAAAGCCGGCGTGAAGGAGGGCGACACACCGTCATTTCTGTATCTATTGCCGAATGGACTGAGCGATCCGGAGCAGCCGGGGTGGGGCAACTGGGGTGGCCGATTCGAGCCCAGCGGCCTCGGGAAGGAGTTCGTTTCCGCCCAGGACATTCGCAACGGGGCGCCAGACATGCTTTATCCAGTCCACCGCTGGCGGACGGCGTATCAGAACGAATTCGAGGCGCGGGCGGACTGGTGCGTGAAACCGTATGAAACCGCGAATCACGCGCCTTCGGCGGTGCTGAACGGCGATGCGGGGCGGCGGGCTCTCGAGATCGAGGCGGATCCGGGTGGGGTGGCCCGGCTCTCTGCAGCCGGCTCGACCGATCCGGATGGCGGCGCGCTTCGTTTCCGCTGGTGGATTTATGTGGAAGCCGGCACCTATTGGGCGGCGCCGCCGATCCAGGGCGCCGAAACCGAGGCGGCGTCCATTCGGATTCCGCCGGACGCGTCAGGACGGACGATCCACGTCATCCTCGAGGCAATCGATGAGGGCAAGCCGCCGCTGACGGCGTATCGCCGGGCCATTTTGAAGGTGCGCGGCCGACCGTTGCCCCTGCCGCCCGGGGTCCAGGCGCGCCCGGCGGAGGCGCTGCCGTCTCCCGGGGAGTTCGTGCCGGTGCCGGCGGGGCCGTGGAAGCTCCTGCGCGCGGTGAATGTCAACGGCAAGCCGGTCGAGATCGATGGCCAGCGATGGGAGGGTGGCGACGCGCCGGATTTCGCATGCAACGGCAAGCCGCTGACGGTTGCTGATCTGAAGCTGCAGCCGCCCGCGGACACGGGCCGCCAGGCCATGCTGACCGATTTCAAGTTCGATCGGAATCTGCAGGTTGCGTTACGCAATCTGCCGGCGGGGACCTATGCGGTATTTGTTTACATTGTCGAAGACAACCGGTCGGAGAACTTGAGCTTCTGGGTGGAGGGACGGCCGGTCCTGCGCAACTACGCGAGCGGCCCGGCGGGGCAGTGGCGCCGGCTGGGGCCGTGGATGGCCCGGGTGATCGATGGCGCCTTGGATCTGAGGGGCCAGGGCGGAGCGGCCAACCTTTCCGGGATCGAGCTGTGGAAGCGCTGATCGGCCGACATGCGCGGCGCGGGTCGATCGCGATGAGATGGGGGGCCGCGGCGCTGTGGGCTGCGGGGCTGGGCTGGGCCGCGGAGGGCGAGATTGCATTCCGCGACGTGACGGAGAGGGCGGGGCTGCTGCAGCCGCTGGCGGGCATGATGGGCCACGGCGGCGCATGGGGCGATGTTGACGGAGACGGCTTTCTGGATCTGTTTGTCGGCGGTTTCTGCGATCGGCCGGCTGCCGAATACCATCCCGCCTCGGGACCGGTTCCCAGCCGCCTGTTCCGGAACCTCGGCAACGGGCAGTTCGAGCGGGTGAGCCGCACGCCGGCCGAGTTCTACGGGCGCACCAGCGGCGCCGTGTTTGCCGATCTCGACAACGACGGCGCCCTTGAGCTCTATGCTGCCAACAACGCGCGGCCCGAGCCCAGCCGCGCCGAAGAGCCGCAGCGATCCGCGCAAGTCCGGCGAAGCCTCCTGTTCCGCAACGACCAGGGACGGCTCCTGGACCTGCCGCCGGACAGCGGCGCGTGCCCCGATGCGCTGTTGAGCGTGCGCAATGTCGGCGTCTTCGATTTCGACAGCGACGGCTGGCTCGATCTGTTCATCGTATCCGACAGGTTCACGCGCAACCCGCGGTCGGCTCTGCTGCGGAACCGGGGCGGATTGCGGTTCGAGGATGCGACCCGCAGGGCCGGATTGCCGGAGGACATCTGGGGGCTGGGGCTGGCGGCGGGCGATCTGAACGAGGACAGCCGGCCGGACTTCTTCGTGCCCCACTCGAACCGCCTGTTTCTGAGCCAGTCGGGAGACCGCTATCGCGAGGCAATCGAGCTGCGGGCGGCGTTCGCCCATGCGCCGATCGATGCCGAGGACTGGCCCTGTGGAGCGGCCTTTGGCGACCTGAATCGCGACGGGCGGCTCGATCTGGCGGTGAGCGCCCACTGCCGCCAGGCCCGGAACCGGCTTTTTCTCAACGAGGGATTGCAGGGCGGCGTGCCGCAATTTCGCGAGATCACGCGCGAGGCTGGATTGTCGGACATCGTCCCGGCCCGATGCCCGCATGTGGAGATTCAGGATTTCGACAACGACGGATGGCCTGATGTCTATCTGTCGGCGGCGTGGGATGAGGCGGGGCGCATCACGCCCCTGATTTTCCGGCACGACGGTTTACAGGATGGCCAGCCGCGCCTGAGACCTCCGCGGCCTATCAGCGGGCCGATGACGTATTTCCCGGCGGGCCCGTCCGGCGACTACGACAATGATGGGCGGCTGGATCTGTTCCTGGTCAACTGGTTTGCGGGCAACCATTGCCGGCTGCTGCGGAACGAGAGCACGGCACGCTGCTGGCTCCAGGTGCGCGTCACCGGCCGGCGCGCGAATCCGATGGGCCTTGGGGCCAAGGTGAAGGTCTATCGAGCGGGCCGGATCGGCGTGGCGGAAGATCTGCTCGGATTCCAGGAGCTCCATATCGGTTACGGATACGCCAGCGGGCAGGCTGCCATCTGCCATTTCGGATTGAACAACGAAACCGCGGTGGACGTTCTCGCCGCCCTGCCCAACGGCGTCGAGATCCGCCGAACCCGAACCCGAGCCAACCAGCGTGTGCATCTGGTGGAACCATGAACCGTCCCATGCCATCGCCCCCCGCCATTCGAATCCTCGCGGTCGTGATTTTATCGGGAACGCTCCTCCCGGCTGCTGACCCGGTTGCGGCTGCGTCCGCGGATCCTCCCTTTCCGCCTGCATTTCCGGGCGGACAGACCGTCGTGCGAATGCAGACGGATGTGTTCCTGCGGCCTCCGCCCACCCTGCGCGCCGATGTGGCGGTTGCGCAGGCGCCGCCGATCATCGAGGCGATGTATTATCCAGGGCAGGATTACGCAGGGAAACCATGGTCATGCTGGGGAGACGGCGTGGCCGTGGATGGCAAGTATTACTCGGCGATCGGCGATCACTGGGCGCCGCGCGGCAACGCCTTCGTGTTCGAATACGACGCCGCAGCCCGCTCTCTGCGGCGGGTCGTGAATGCCCAGGAAACGCTGGCCTTGCCGGAGGGGCATTACACGCCGGGCAAGATCCACAGCCGATTGGATGCGGGCGGCGATGGCTGGCTTTATTTTGCCACCCATCGCGGTTCCCCGCGGGTCACCACGGACGAACACCACTACCGCGGTGACTGGATTCTCCGCTGGCACCCTGGACGCGACCGGACGGAGATCGTCGCGGCAGCGCCCATACCCCGGCACAGCATTCCTGCCAGCGTGCTCGATCCCATGCGGTTGATTTTCTATGGCGGCACTGCGCCGCCCGCGGCCGGCGAGGCGGCGGAAGGGATCCGGTTCTTCGCTTACGATGTGCGGGCCCGGAGATTGCTCCACGAGGGCCCGAACGGACCCGCGCGCTGTCTGGCCCTGGCCCAGTCCACCGGGCGCGTTTATTTCGTCCCGGGCAACGATATGGGGCCGCTGATGCGCTTCGATCCGGCCGCGGGAGGTCCGCCACTGCGCATCGGCGCCGAGATGGGCATGCGCGCTGCCACCGGGGAGACCCCGGCTGGCCTTATTTACGCCGTCTCCAACGGGCAAGGCGAGCGAGAGGCCATTTTTTACGCGATCCAGACCCGGGGTGAGCAGGTCGAGAGGATCGGCAGCGCGGCGGTGGGGACGCAGAATTACATCACCAGCATCGATGCGGATGCGGCCGGCCGGTACCTTTATTATGTCCCGGGCGCGCATGGGGGCAGCGAGCGGGATGGATGCCCGGTTGTCCAGTATGACACCCGCCATCGGCGGAAGAAGGTGATCGCATTCCTGCACCCCTATCTCGAGCAGGCCTGCGGCTGCACGCTGCGCGGGACGTTCAGCTCCGCCCTTTCGCCCGAGGGCGACGTGCTGTATGTCACCTGGAACAACAGCCGCGGCGGCCGGGCGTGGGACTCATGCCTGTTGGCGGTGATCCACATTCCCGAGCCCGAGCGCGAGCGGTGACGCGCGGGCAGCCGCCGATGATGTTGTCAGGATGGGAGCAATGGCATAATGTCGCTGTGTTCATGAACTGCACGAAATCGATTCTCCCGGCGATCGTGACCCTGGCGGCCTGCCATGGGCTTCTGGCATCCGAGCTGCGTCTGCCCGACCCGCTCACGACGGCCAGCGGCGCGAAAGTCACCTCGGCCGATGCCTGGCGGCAAACGCGGCGGCCGGAGGTCCTGGAGCTGTTCCGGACGCACGTCTATGGCCGGGCGCCGATCGGGCGGCCCGGCAGCCTGAAGTTCGAGACTGTCGAGCCAGCCAACGGGGCGATGGATGGCGCAGCGGTCCGCAAGCAGGTCAAGATCTCCTACCGCGGCCCCGGCGGCGAGGGGGCGATCCGTCTTGTCCTGTTCATCCCCCAGCGGCCGAAGCCGGCGCCGTGCTTTCTCCTGATCTGCAATCGCGGAGCGACCAATATCGATCCCACTCGCGCCACCAAGTCTCCGTTCTGGCCGGCGGAGCAGATCGTCGCGCGCGGCTATGCCGCCGCGGCGTTCCTGAACGCGGATGTGGATCCGGACCGGCACGACGGGTTCACCAACGGGGCGCATGGCATCTTCGATCCGCCCGGGATCCGGCGGCCGGCTGATGCCTGGGGCACCATCGCAGCCTGGGCGTGGGGGGCGAGCCGCGTCATGGACTATCTCGAGACCGACCCGGGCATCGATGCGCGGCGGGTGGCGGTCATTGGGCATTCCCGGGGCGGGAAGACGGCTCTCTGGGCTGGAGCCGAGGACGAGCGATTCGCGATGGTCATCAGCAACGACTCCGGCTGCGGCGGAGCTGCCCTGGCCCGCCGGCGGCAGCCCAAGGCCGAGACCATCCGGGCGATCAATCGCGCCTTTCCGCATTGGTTCTGCCAGAACTATCATGCCTACGCGGATCGCGAGGACGATCTGCCCGTCGATCAGCACATGCTGGCCGCGCTGATCGCGCCGCGCCTGCTCTGCATCGGCAGCGCCAGCGAGGATCTCTGGGCCGATCCGGAAGGGGAGTATCTCTGCGGTCTCGAAGCGAGCCCGGTTTACCGGCTCTTCGGCAAGCGCGGATTGGTCTCGGACGGCTGGCCGCCGCCCGACTCGCCGCGCCAGGACGGATCGATCGGATACCATCTGCGGACCGGCAAGCATGGCCTGACCGAATACGATTGGAGATGCTACATGGATTTCGCGGATCGGCATCTGAAAGCCGGCCGCGATTAGGGCCGCATTGGGCCCGCGCCTTTATGGTTCTCCGGCGGCGGCCATGATGTCTTCCCAAAGCCGGTTTCCATTCACGGCATTGGCCATGATCACCAGGCCGGCGCCGCGCCGGCGATCGAACTCGCAATAGCACCGGAACCCGGTGCCGTTCGAGCCCCCGTGGTAAATGCGGTCGCCGGCGGCCGCCGTGTCGATCGCCCATCCCAATCCGTAATAGGTCGGCCCGGGGCGGCGCGAGCCGCCGCGCGCAATGGGATTGCGCCCGAGCGCGACGGTGGCTGGAGTGAGCATGGCGTCGATCGAGCGCGCCGAAATCGAGTGCGGCGCGGATCGATCCTCGGCGAGCATCTCGAGGATCAGCTTCGCGTAGTCAGCGGCGGTGCAGTAGAGCGAGTAGGCGGCGTTGGCCTGGCGATAGAGGCGGCGGCGGGCGAAGGGCTCGCCCTTGCCGTCATGTCCGGCGGCGGCCTCGGGCGCCAGCCGATCCCGCCACACGAGGCTGCTGCGGGTCATCCCGAGCGGGTCGAGCAGGGTTTGCTGCAAGTAGGCTTCGACGGGCGTGTCCGTGATGTGCTCGACCACTCGCTGCAGGTAGAGGAAGCCCTCGCCCGAATAGGTGAACCGCGTGCCGGGCTCGCAGAGCAGCGGCAGCGGGCCGCCCTGCTCCCAGCCATTGGTGCGCCAATTGGGGAAGCCGCTTGTGTGCGACAGGACCATCCGGGCAGTGATCCAGCGGTGCCGGGGTTCCTCGGGCAGGTAGGGCTTGTCAAGGTAATCGGCCAGGGAGCGGTCCAGGTCGAGCCGGCCTTCCTCGACCAGCTTGAGCGCGGCATAGGCCATGAGCAGCTTGGTCATGGATGCGGCTTCGAACAGGGTGGTGGAATCCACGGGGGCGGGCTGGCCCGCCCGGCGGACGCCGTAGTATCGTTCCCAGGCCAGGCGCCGGTTCTCGATCCCTGCGATGGCGACGCCGGGCACGCGGTGCTGGGCCATGAGCTTGGGCACGAGCTCATCGAGAATGTCCGGCATGCGCTTCGTCCCTTGCCGAGCGCGTGTGGGATTGGCGGCGGCGGGCGGCATCGCATCGAGAATCAGCTGGACGAGCGTGCCGAACTGGGTGCGATCGACGCGCGGCCCGTCGGGCCGGTCGGTGTCGACCCGATGCACAATGACCAGGTCCAGGGCGGGGGCGATCAGGATGTAGTGGCCGCCGGTGCCGCGCGCCGAGAAGGTACCCGGGGGCAGCTGCGCATTTTCGAGGTGGCGTCCTTGCCAATCGGCCCACCAGAGGCAGCCATAGCCGGCGTGGACCTGGCCATTGGTGGCGGTGGCGGCCGAGTAGGCGCGCGTGCTTTCCGCCACCCAGTCTGCCGAGATCACCGGCCGGTCGCGCCATAGGCCCTGGCGCAGGAAGAGCAGCCCGAAGCGCGCCATGTCGCGGGCCGTCATCCGGAAGACGTAGGCGGGATGGATCGAGTCGCCGCCCCGCACATATTGGGTGTCTTCGATCCGGAAATCCTCCATCTCGAGCGGTTGGGCCAGGCGCCGTTCGAAGGCCTCGAAGACGCTCATCCCCGCGGCTCGTTCGTAGATGGTCCCCAACGCGTTGAAGTCCCAGTTGTTGTAATAGTAGAATGCGCCCGGCGCATGGCTGCCGCGCGCGGGGCGTCGCGCCTTCATGGCTGCCGTTTCGTAGAGCGCGGGATGATAGACGCCGGAGCGCGCCTTGAGCAGGTCGGCCACGGTGGCTCGCTTTTCCGCCGGGGTCAGGCTCGGCTCGTTATCGTCGACCCCGAGCTGCTCCAGAGTCTGAGCGCGATCGATCTGATTGGATGCCAGGCAAATGCCGATGAGGGCGCTGAGGAAGCTCTTGCGAATGGAATGGACATTGAATCGCCGGTCTGTCTGGCCCCAGGCATCGACCACCTTGCCCCGATGCACCACAAACAGCGCCGCAGAGCCGGCCGATTGCGCGAAGGCATGCGCTTGGGCCAGCGTGTTCGTCGACCACCCCAGCGCCTCGGGATGCTCGATTGTCTCCCAATGCTCGCCCGGAAACGCCGCCGTCGGGGGCGCCGCGAACGCGACGGCAAGCCCAGCCAGCGCCAGAAGCGCAAGAGAGGCTCGCACAAGATGCATGGTTCGCGGAGCGCGGATGGCGAGCGCCGCGGAATGGAGTGGATCGGTCATAGTCGGTCTTGCGGCAACCATCTTGTGTGCGCCAGCGCAGCGGCATCGAGCATGATGCCGAACGGTGTCGGCGGCAATGCTGAATATGGACCGCCCCCCCAGGGAAGAAATTGACAGGGGCGCTGGATTCGATCAGTCTCGCGGTGATGTGACCACCGATTTTGAGCCTGCGGGCTGGATGCCTTGAGGAAGCCGGCCGGTGGTGTCTAGGTTCCACGTGGTTACTCGACGTAGATTGGCGCATCAACCTCAGCCAACATCGACCATGAATCCCCTCCGACTTCCCTTGTGGGCTGGCCTGGCCGTCAGCTCCGCCGTCCTGGCCACGAGCGGGCAAGCCGCGCTCGTCGCGCATTTCCGACTCGAGGAAGGCTTCGCCGACCCGATGGCGGCCGCCGTTCAATCGGCGGTCGGGGGATACAGCGGCACATTTGTGGGCGGGGCGTATTACCCGGGATGGGTGACGGACAGCCTGGCGCCGGTCCCCGCCTCGCAGGGCGGCACTCTGGCGGCGGTCGTCCTGGATTCCACCGACACCGGCAATGATCCTTATGTCTTGACGGACGCGCCGGGCGTTTTGGGCGGCGCGGCACGGTCGTTTGCCGCGTGGATCAAGGCCTCCACGAACCAGCCGAACCACGCGACCTTTTTAGCGTATGGGCAGAACAGTCCGGGCCAGGCCATCCGGTTTCGGATCGATCCCACTGGGTTCTTGCGCCTGGAGTTCCAAGGGACGGCGGCGCTCGGCACCAGCCGCAAGCTCACCGACGGCCAGTGGCATCACGTGGCCGCCACCCTGCCCGACAACGCCAAATCGGGAGACACCATCTTCTACATTGACGGCAATGTGGAGCCGGCCACGGTCACCAATCCCGGCAACGTGATCAACACCACCGCCGGCAACATGAGTCCGCTCACCATTGGCAACTCGCAGCATTCGCTGGCGGCCTATGGCTCCAACGGGTGTGTGGACGACGTCCGGGTCTACGACGAGCAGCTCTCGCAGGCCCAGGTCCAGGCGATCGTTTTTGGCGCGGGCAACCCGCCCCATATCGACAAACAGCCCGCCGCATACAAGGCGATCCTGGGCGGCACCAATGAAATGGCGATCTTCAATGTCGATCTCTCCGGCAGCCCGCCCTTCTCGTTCCAATGGAAGCGGGACAACGTGGACCTGCCGGGCGGGACCGCGCAAAATCTCGTGATCGGCCCGGTCGCCGCTGCCGATGTGGGCAGCTACACCCTGGTCGTATCCAATGCATTCGGAAAGGTCACCAGCGACGCCGCGACCTTGTCGTGGGGAACGCCCCCCGTGGATCCCAGCGAGGCAACCGTGGTGGCTGGCGGCGCCATCGAGCTCAGCATCGCGATGCCGGCCGATTCCGCCGGCTACACTTACCAGTGGAAAAAGGACGGCGTGCCGCTGGGGAATGCCGCCGCCCGCGTCTATGCGATTCCCGCGGCGGCCAGCGGGGACCAGGGCGAGTACACTGTCGAGGTGAGCCTGGCCGGCCAGACGGCCGCCAGCGATCCCGCCCACCTGCGTGTCGTGGCCCCGCCCAGCTCGGCCTATGCGCGGCTGGTTCTCGAGGATGGTCCCGCAGCCTACTGGCGGCTGGGCGAGGCGTCCGGCGCCGCTGTCGCGCAGGATGTGACGACGTTCCACCCCGGCGCCTACGCCGGGTTCGTCAGTCCGGAACAGCCGGGAGCGGTGGCGGGAGACACGGATCCCGCAGTGGATTTCCCGGCGGGCGGCAATGGCTACATCGAGGTGGACCACTCGACGGCCTTGAACCGCACCAACTCGTTCACGATTGAGGGCTGGGCCAATCCGATGGCCGCCAGCGGCCGCCAATCCATCATCGCCTCCCGCACCAGCACGCGTTCGAGCGGATACGAGCTGCTGGCCAACGGCGCGCAATGGCAGTTCCGCACGGGTGCCTCCCTCAATGCCACGGCGGAGACATGGAACGATCTCAATGGGGGCACAGTGACGCCAGGCCAGTGGCATCATGTGGTGGGCACTTACGACGGAACCACCAAGCGGCTCTACGTCAACGGGCAGCTGGTGGGCACCCAGACAACGCCTGTCTATGCCACCTTGGGAACCCCGCTCCGCATCGGTGCCGACCAGACCTACCTTGCCACGGCGGGCAGCTTCTTCCTAGGCATCCTGGACGAGATCGCCGTCTACTGGCGAGCGCTGTCGCCCGAGCAGGTGGCCGATCACCACATGGCCGGAGTCCTCGGAGCCGGCGTCGCGCCGGCCTTGAATGCCCAGCCGCAAAATGCCTGGCTGGTGTTGGGCGACACCAACGCGACGGTCACCTTCAGCGTGGCCGCCACCGGCTCGCCGCGGCTCAGATATCAGTGGCAAAAGGATGGCGTCGATCTGCCAGGGGCGACCTCGGCGACCCTGACCCTTTGGCCCGCCGGCGGGGCGGATCTGGGCACGTACGCCGTGGTGGTGAGCAATGCGGTGAGGTCGGTAGCCAGCACCAATGTGGCGCTGGCCTACAGCACCGGGCCCGTGGCGCCGCCGGCCCAGGCGGTGCTGGTCGGCGGGACCGTGACGCTGACGCTGCCGGCCCTGCCGGACTACCAGGATTACACTTACCAGTGGAAGCACGCCGGCACGAATGTCCCCGGCGCGACGAGGGAGTCGCTGACCCTGTTCCCGGTCACCGCGGCGGACGCCGGCGGCTACACCGCCGTTGTCACGCTGGGCGCCGAATCGGTCGAGAGCGCCCCGGTCCCGCTGAGCGTCCTGCCGCTGCCGACGCAGCCCTACGCCACGGCGGTTTCCAGCGCCAACCCGGTGGCCTATTGGCGCCTGAATGAGCCCGCCGGTTCCGTCGGCGCCATCGACATCATCGGTGGGCGGACGGCGTATTCGAGCTATGGAGACGCCGAGGGTGACTTCGCCTGGGGGAAGGAGGGCGCGCTCCTGGGCGACGCGGATGGAGCGGTTGGGTTCAGCGGCTACTCGCTCGGCGCTCGAGCGGGGCGGGCGAAGCTGGATGCGGCTTATGATGCGGCGTTGAATCCACCCGTGTTCTCGATCGAGTGCTGGGCGCTGCTGGCGGGCAGCAGCAGCGCGTATCGCTCGCCGGTGACCTCGCGCGACGGCTCCGCCGGCAACACGAAGGGCTACCTGTTCTACGTCAGCCCCGCGGGCAACTGGGAGTTCTGGCTGGGCAATGGGGCCGGCTGGACCGCGCTGGCGGGGACAGCCGCCGCTCTCAACGAGTGGGCCCACCTGGTCGGAACCTACGACGGCGCCACGATGTGTTTCTATGTCAATGGCGCGTTGATGGGCCGGACCGCCACGAGCTTTGTTCCCAACGATCTCTACTCGTTCCGCATCGGCGCTGGGGCGTCCGAGAACGCCAGCGGCAGTTTCTTCTGGCCCGGCCGGGTGGATGAAGTGGCCGTCTACGGTGCCGCCCTGAGCGAGGGGCAGGTGCAGGCACACTACGCCGCGGCCTTCCAGGCGGGCGCCACCCCGCGGATCACCCAGCAGCCCCAAACGCGCGCGACGCTGGCGGGGGCGGCCCTGACCCTCGAGGCGAAGGCCCATGGCATGACGCCGTTGAGCTACCAGTGGCAAAAGGACGGGGCGAACCTGCCCGGCGCCACCAATGCCGTGCTTGCGCTGTCCGGGGTTTCGACCTCCCAGGCGGGCCTGTACCGCGTCCTGGTGGCGAAGGGCGCCGCCAGTGTCTCGAGCGCGCCAGCCGAGCTCAGCGTGCTGCCCGGCCAGGCGATCAGCCTCAACATCCAGGGCTACAACGCCCGCACCATCGCCGCCAACGGCCTTGTGGCTGGCGCCATCGCGCTGCCCAACTGGAACGAGTTCGGCTACAACGCGAGCAATGGCAGCTTCACCAACCTGGTCAACCACGCCGGCCAATCGTTCCCCATCCTGGTCACGTGGACCGCCGCCAACAATCGACAGTGGAATGGCCCGTTCGCTGCGCCTGCGGGCGACTACGCCCTGCTGGGCGGACTCATTGATGACGGAGGCGTGACCAATGTCGTCGTGACCGTGACAAATCTTCCCGCCGAATATCAGAGCGCGGGCTACTCGGTGTATGTCTACATGGGCGCCCCTCACGCCAACGCCGGGATGGTGAATGTCGCCGACTGGTATGGAGCGGTCAGCGTGGGGAGCGCGACCAACTATTACCACGGGATGGACCTGGCGGTGTGGAACGGCAGCTACGTGCGGGCCGTCACGACCGATGTCAATGACACTCCCGCCGACGCCAACTACGCGGTCTTCAGCGGATTGAACGGCGCTTCGTTCTCGATCGTGACCACGCCGCATCCTTACGGGCTGGCCGGGCCCGGGGCGATCAGCGGCTTCCAGATCGTGGCGAATGTGCCGCCGGCTCTGCCGCCCGTGCCGCTGGCGATTGCGCGAAGCGGGGCTGACCTGGTGTTGAGCTGGGAGGGGGATTGGGTCCTGCAGCGCAAGGCGCCCCTGGACGGGCAGCAGGCGGGCTGGTCGGATGTGGACGGCGCTTCGAGCGGCTACGTCATCCCGAACCCGCTTGCCACCGAGCAATACTACCGCTTGCGCAGCCGATGAACACACAAGCAACCATAGGCGGGGCCAATCCCGCCCGGATCGAAGCCCATCCGGATCCCCGGGCGGGCCCGGCGGCGGTCGCACGGGGCGGTTTTACGCTGATTGAACTGCTCGTCGTCATCGCCATCATCGCCATCCTGGCGTCCATGCTCCTGCCCTCGCTCAGCCGCGCCAAGGAAAAGGCCCGGCGAACGGTCTGCAAATCGAACATGCGCCAGGTCATGCTCGGCGCGCTCATGTACGCCGGCGACAACGCCGAGCGCTTTCCGCCTGCGACGCGGGCCGATGGCGTCATGCACGCCAGCTGGACGCCGCTTTCTGTCTACGACCATTTCGTCCAGCGGCTTTCGATCAAGACGAACTGCTTCACGTGCCCGAACAAGAACAAGGACGGCAAGTGGATATTTTTGAACAACAACGCCGCCCGCCTGGGTTTCTACGTGCTGTGGGGCTTGCCCACCGAGCTGGACAAACGATCCCGGGACGCCGATTACGGGACGCAGGCGGCCCCGTTCGATTCCCCGGCCAAAAGCCACAGCTACACGCCCCACATGGTGCTGATGGCCGATATCATCGAGAAAGGGACCGACGCGGTCAGCGGGCTCGGCCTGAGCAAGATCACGTCCGCCCCGCACACCCCTGCCGGCCCCAAATACAGCGCCTCCGGCCAGCTGGTCGAGCCCGCTGTCATCGGATCCGAGGGTGGGAATGTCGGCCGGACCGATGGATCGGTCGAGTGGCGCAAGCAGATGATCATGCGCCCTCATTACGTGGTCTATCGCCCCCCGGCGACCAGCTTCAACCCCAATCCGGAATACCTCGGCTACTGGTAAGAGCCCGCCACAAAACCATGTGGCCTGCGTTTGCGGATTTCAGCCGATGGCGTTATGGCTCGACAGCGAGCAGGCGCAGGGCGGCTCGCATGGCTGCGAGCTGAATCGGTTGCTGCGGGCCAACACGGGCGAGGCTGGATCAGGGCGTGGGCTTGTTCAGGATCATGGCCTGGGCGGCCTTATTCTTCGATTCCTGTAGGACGGGCAGCATGATCGTTCGCACCAGCTCGCCGATCTGGGTTCGATCGAGCCGGATGCGCAAGGTGTCTCCGTCGACAGCGGGCTCGAGAGCGGCACCCAGTTCATCCCATCGGGGCAGGTGGCTCTTGATTTCGTCGATGCTGCCCCAAGCGGTCCAGACTCGGACGAGCCATTGATGGAGGGCTTTGGCGTCGGCGGCCGTTGTCGAGCGGATTGCCAGCTCGACGGACCATTCCGGAGGTTGCTGGATGGAGAGCGTCGCCCATTGCAGGCCGCGGGTGAGCGTCGAGCTCGATCCGCCCCCGAGCATCGAGGGGAGCGCCGGCATGAGCTCCTCGATGATGCGGCCGGCATCCTGGTAAGGAAGCAGCGCGGCCTGCAGGACGCCCGGTCGAGCGGCGGCGAAGGCGGATTCGAGGTGGCCGAGATCGGCCGGCTTCAGAGCTCGGATGCGTTCGAGGACCGGTTCGATGGCGGCCACGAGGCAGCCCTGCTGGACCGTGGTGTTCAGGTTCGCGTGGATGCCGGTCTGCCTCAGCAGCGCGGCGAGCCGAGCCGGATCGCTGTTGTCTGCCAGCGGGACCACCGCGAAGGCCGGGGCTTCAGGGCCAAGGTCGCTGAGGCTAATGACCAGGTAAACGACATGGCCGCCCGCCTTGCGGAACTCCTCGAGCCAGGGCTGGACAGCCTGCTGAGCTTGCTGGACGGGTTCGGCCATGGTCTGGCGCTGTTCGGGGAGAAGGTCGAGGACGGCGGAGGCCCAGGCGGCAGCATCGATAGTGCCGAGGTCCAAGCGCGCGGCCATGACGGTGAATTCGTCCGTGAACGGCATGACGCGCGACAGGTCCGCCGGCGCGGCGGCTGGGGCGGCGCCGCTTGCGAGCGGGGCCAGCACCGCCAGCAACAGAGGGAGAAGAGAGCGGGTGGATTTCATGGAAACACTCCTGGTTGAAGGTGGGAGTCAGTCGGGGCGGTTCAAGGACGGATGGTGAGCTCGTAGATTTTGGACAGGCGCGCTTCCTGGGGGGACAAAGGCGGCCCTTCGAGGGTGGCGGTCTTGCCCTCGAGGCGATAGAGGAAGGCGCCGCCGGTCATCGGGTCTCGCGGGATGGGGACGTCCTGGATGTCAGCGAGCGAGCCGGGCAGGCGCCGGTCGTGGCTTGCGGCATAGAGCCGGACGGCCTCGACGCAGCGGATGAGGGCCGCGCGGCGTTCCGTGGCGGCAAAACGGCTGGCAGCCCTGGTGAGGGCGGGCAGGAGCATGCTGGGCAGGATGGACCCGATTGGATCCTTTCTCCGGGCTTCCTGGAGGCTGGCTTCGGCTCGAGTCAGGCCCAGGCGGGCTTCATAATAGGGCAGGGCAAACCACTTGAAGAGATCGTCGCGTTGGACGGCGTAGCTTTCGCCGATGAAGGTGGCCAGGATCTTGGCGGCGGACATCCGGCGGATCTCATCTTCCGAGCGCCCCTGGCGCCTGAGGTAATCGACGGCTTTCGGGTAGGCGGCCAGGGCGATCGCCGTAGCCACCATGCCGGCATTTTCCTCCTCCGAGAGCCATGGAGGGAGCGTGATGTTCCCGCTGAACTTCTGGAACTCGCGCACCGACTGGCGAAGGTCGGCCGCGGTCGCGGTCCGGGTGCGAACGTCCCAGAGAACGGGCATGTGGACGTAAAGAAAGCAGCGCTCCCAGCGCATGGCATCCCAGAGATTGAGCAAATCGGGCGGGAGGTCCGAGAGCGCCCAGAACAGGTTGGGAGCGCCGGGCTGGGCAACCAGCTCCTCGATGCGGTCGAACATCATGTTGGCGATGGCGATGCCGACGAGGCCTTCGATCAGCGTGGCCCCCTTGCCCGTGTGGCGAGCGAGCGTCAGACCGGCTTTCAGGCGCTCGAGCGCATCAGGATAGCGTCCCTGGCGGATCCGCAGGCGGATCTCCATGGCCAGCAGGCGCGCTGCGCCGCGCAGCTCCGCCAGGTGGGGCAGGAGGGCGTTCATTCCGTCCTGGCGGATGGGGATCTCGAAGTCGCAACGCTCATGCCGGGTGGCTTGGGCAAGCCGGTCCAGGGTCGAGGCATGCTGAGCGACCACCGCCTCGACGGCATCGACCGGCAGTTGGGCGATCGGCATCTTGAGCCACTCCTGGAGCTGCTCGCTTTGCTCCCGCCATTTTTCGTTCTGGCTGAGCATGCGCGCGATCTGCTGGTAGGCGAGCGCGGCGTTCCCGGGGATTTGATCGATCATTTCATGATAGAATGTGTAGCGGAGTGCCGGGCGAGGCGCGGCCATGGGATCGAGCGCGAGCCGCAGGCGGTCCGGCGTGTCCGCTGCGGGCCGGGATGGCGTTGCGGCGACCACGCTTTGCGGCTGGGCGAGCGGCGCCGCCGCGCGGCTGGATGGCACACCCGAAGCGCCGATGAAGTGGCTGAGGAGGGCAGGCAGAAGAAGATAGATTGAGCGTTTCATGATGGATTTCCTTTGGTTGGAGAACGGAAGATCTTGAAAGGATCCGGTGCAAGAAAGGTGTTTTGCCGGAGACGGAGCCAATCGGCGATCGTCAGGACGGCATCAGCCGAGGCTGGTGCGCAGGCGGAAGACGGGAGGGTGTCCCAGCCGTCGATCGCCACGCGGGTCCGGAGCTCGAGGTAATCGCGGGCTGTTCCCCGGAGATTCGCGGGCAAGGGATTGATCCCCGCGCGGTCGCTGGGGTTGGGGAGTGAAGGCTGTTCGGTTCGAGGGGCGTTCCCGAGTGCGGCCATCATGGGTGCGGCAGGCGGCCATGGATTGCGATCCAGCCATGCCAGGCCGGCGGCCACGAACACTATCAGGCCCGCCAGCGATTGCCAGGCCCGCAGACGCCGTTGGGTGGATCGCCGTCCAGCCTGGAACATGAGGGTGTCCCGGTCGATGCCGTGCCGGGCGGGTTCAAGCTGCCGGAGGCGGCGCGCGAGCTCCTCGGTTCCATCGATCATGGAATCTTCTCCTGGCATGAAGCCTCCAAATGGTTGCGGACGTTTTCGATGCCGCGCTGGTAGCGGCGGAAGACGGTTGCGACCGAGCACGAGAGGATGGCCGCGATCTCTTCAAGGGTGAGGCCGCCCCAGATGCGCAGGGTGACGGCCTCGCGTTCGTCGGGGTCAAGGCGGCGCAGCGCTTGTTCGGCCTCATGCGCGTCGAGGGCCTTGCCCGGGCTCGGCTCGAACCATCCGGGCGCCTCGGCCCCGGCCCGGTCTTCCCGGCGGGTGCGCCGGCCGCGCGATCGCAGGCATTGGAAGGCCCGGTTTCGAACGGCCCGGTAGAGCCAGGCTTTGACGTGCTCCGGCGGCTGCGATTGGACAATCAAGCTCATAAACACATCCTGAACAGCATCTTCGGCGGCGGGCGGATCGAGCCACTGGCGCGCATAAAGAACCAGCGGGCTGCTTTCCCGCTCGAACCATCGTCCCAGTTCTTGCGCATCCATCGAACCCATTGCCGCGTTCCTCTGCTAAGATCCCGCCGCCGCCGGTTTTTTTCATCTAACACAACGTCATAACAATCGAATGAGCGGTATCGGGCGCAGCTGCTCCCCCTCTCCGGGCAGCGGCGCGATCCGAGCCCGTGACCATGCGTCCTTTTGCACAGACCCTTAGGTTCTGAAAGCCTGAATCGCCATGCCCGGGCACTTCTGAAGGATGAGCTGGTCGCAGGTGTATAGCTTCAGTCCCAAATCCTCCGCCAGGGCGATGTACTGGCTGTCGTAGCCGCTGCATCCGGTTCGGCGCGCGACCGCCAAGACACGTTCCGGTGCCACCTCATAGGAAGCGCCGTCCATCAATGTCAAGGCATCTTCCAACAGGGCCACCGCCTGCGCGGATCCAATCCATCGATTGCGCTCGCACGTGCAAAGCACGTTGAGGAACTCGTCCAACCACAAACGCGGCGCCACCCAGTCCGCATCCCGATCCAGCAGCCGGTCCATGGCTTCCGAACGCTCGCCTCGTATCAGCAGGTAGGCGATCACGTTGGCGTCGACGACGATCATCGTCGCCCATCCTCGATCGCGCGGTTGAGAGCGCTGTCCTCGAGCCAAACATGCATACTCTCCCGGCGCTTCCGAATCTTGGCTGCCAACTCGCCACGATCCACCTTCCTGGGGACGAAGGTTCGCTCCAATGCGCAGAGAATCAACTTGTTCAGGCTTCGTCCGCTCTGAACAGCGGCCTCGCGCAGGCGCTCATGAAGCTCCTGCGGCACGTCTTTTATTGTGATGTTCATCGCGGCACCAATATGGCACCATATCGGTGGCCCGCAAGCTTGTTTGTCGAATAGCCGCAGACCAGGCGTGAGGTGCAGCGTTGCGAGTCTTGGGTTTAACGAGGCTATTCCCTTTCCCGCGCAACGGGCTTCGACTGGGGGTTGCGAGCTTCGACGCTTCGCCAATCGGTGCGTCCTCGCTCGCGGCGCATTCCTCGAAGGCTTTTTGGGTAGCCGCAAGCGAGGTTATCCGGCATCATGCGCGGCAAATATTTCAGATGAAACAAAGCCATGAGAGTCGAGTTTTGTTTTTGCGCAGCAACTGTCGTTCTGGTGGCGCTGAGGTTGCCGGCAGCCACAACCGCGGGCGATCGCGGCCCGGCGCTTCCGGTGATGCCTGAGGGCGTCCGGTTCGAGCCGGACATCGAGTATCTCGAGCCGGGGCGGAGCGAGAGGGCGGACCTTTATCTTCCCTCGGGATTGACGGGAGGCGGTCGCGCGCCCGCGGTGGTGATCATTCATGGAGGCGGTTGGAGCGGAGGCGACAAACGCGCCGCCCGCGAGATCAACATTGGGACGAACCTCGCTCTCCACGGTTATGTGGGAATGAGCATTAACTACCTCCTGGCGGCCGGCGGCAATTCGACCTGGCCGACGAACCTCCACGACTGCAAGACGGCGGTCCGCTGGCTGCGCAAGAACGCGGATCGGTTGCGAGTGGACCCGGATCGGATCGGCGTGATCGGCGGTTCTGCGGGGGGACACCTGGCGGCCATGCTGGCCGTCACAGGTCCGGACGACGGATTGGATCCGCGAGGGCCTTACGGGGAGTTTTCCTGCCGGGTGCAATGCGCGGTGGATCTCTATGGGCCCGCGGATCTGCTGAGGCGCGGCGACACGAAAATGCTGGGCAAGACCCGCGCCGAGGCGCCGGAGCTCTACCGCGCCGCATCGCCGACCGCCTATGCGGACGCGTCGGATCCGCCCATCCTGATTTTGCACGGGACTGCGGACAAGACCGTCGATCTCGAGCAGTCCGAGCTGTTTGCCGAGGCGTTGAAACGCGCGGGCGCCCGGCATGAGCTGGTGGTCGTCGAGGGTGCGCCGCACACGTTCCATCTGCAGCCCAAACAGCGGGATTTGCGTCCGCAGGTGCTGGGATTTTTCGATGCGCATTTAAAGGGGGGCGCGAGTGCGGGCGGATCAACGCCGGGGGGCGCGGCGTATCACGTGGATTCGGCGGAGGGCGACGACGCCAACAGCGGGGCCCTGGACGCGCCGTGGAAAACCCTGGCAAGGGTCAACGGAACGGTTTTCGAGCCGGGCGACAAGATCCTCTTCAAGGGCGGCTGCAGCTGGATTGGGCAGCTGAATCCCAAAGGCTCGGGAACGGCGGCCCAGCCGATCGTCATTGACCGATATGGCGGCGGGCCGATGCCCGTGATTGACGGAGGCGGAGCGGAGGGATGGGGCGCGGTCTGCCTGTTCAACCAGGCGCATTGGGAGATCAACAGCCTGGAGATCCGCAACGACGCCGCGGAGGGGGGCGACCGGCGCGGCGTTTACCTGAGCGCATCCAACTTTGTGGGCACCGTGGTCCATCATCTCCATGTCCGGAATTGCCGTATCCATCACATCAAGGGCCTGGTGCATCAAGCCAGCAATGCCGCCAAGCGGACCGGCGGGATCGTGGTCGAGGTGATCGACGACTCCGCCGCGCCGACGCGCTTCAATGACATCCTCATCGAAAACTGCGACATCGCGACCGTGGACAACCAGGGCATCGCGCTCAACAACCGGGTGTCCGTGGGCGATTACCCGGGCACGCCCGCGTGGGAGGCGCGAAAGTTCACGCAGGTGGTCATCCGCGGCAACTCGATCCATGATGTCGCGAAGAACGCCATGATCATCCGGTTGACCGACGAGACGGGGCTTGTCGAGCGGAACGTCTGCTGGGACACGGCCTATCGCGCGTATACCGGCAACACCATCTTTTCGCGAAGCTGCCGGGGAACGGTTTTCCAATATAACGAGGGTTATCGGAACCGGGCTGGCGAGCGCGATCCGTCGAAGAGCTTCGATGGATCGCTCTATGACGCGGATCTGCAAAGCCCGGGGTGCGTCTTTCAATACAGCTACAGCCACGACAACGCGCACGGCCTTTACTGGCAGTGCACCGACGCCCGGGACACCAACCTCATCGTTCGATACAATATCAGCCAGAACGATCGGGGGATCATCTTCTGCATGAATTACGGCGCCGCGAGCACACTCGTGTACAACAACACCGTCTTCATCGGCCCCCATGTTTCGCCCGCGATCATCGATGAGCGGAGAAAGGCGGCGAAAACCTATTCCTTCTTCAACAATGTCATCTACAACCAGAGCGCCAATGCCCGCTACCGGTGGTTCAACGGCAGCCGGACCTTCGATGGGAACCTGTTTTTTGGATTCCATCCTGCGGGCGAGCCGGACGATCCGCGCAAACTGACGGGCGATCCGCGGTTCGTAAATCCGGGGAGCGGAGGCGTGGGGTTGGGCACGCTGGCCGGCTACATGCTCCAAGCGGGCTCGCCCTGCATCGACTCCGGCACCACAGTCCCCAGCCACGGCGGCCGCGATTTCTGGGGCAGTGCAGTGCCGTTCGGCAGCGTGCCCGACCGGGGCGCGCACGAGTGGAATCCTTGAAAGGCAATGCAGAGCAAAGTTTTTAGCGGATCGGGATCGCGCAATCGGAGAGTTGGCGCGGATGGGCGCCGCGGCTTCACGCTGATCGAGCTGCTGGTGGTGATCGCGATCATCGCGATATTGGCCTCGATGCTGCTGCCGGTTTTGGGGCGCGCCAAGGCAAAGACCCACCAGATCAAGTGCATCTCGAATCTGAAACAGACCGGGATTGCGGTGCAGTTGTTTTTGGATGATAACAGCGACGTCCTGCCACCCGGCCCCGGCCCCATCTACGGTCTGTATTTTGGACAGCGGCCTGGCTACCGGGAAGCGACTCGATACAAGTACGAACTCATTTATTACCTGGCCAAATATCTCGCATTGCCGCCGCCTTCGGCCGGTCCGGAAACGAATGTGGCGAAGGTGTTTTTCTGTCCGGCCTTCGAGCGATACCAGCCGCCGGTCAGGGAGCCCCTGGCCGAGCGGACGTGCTACGGCGTGTATCATCCGGGCTACTCGGCGCTGACCAACGTGGTATTCCGGCCGTTTGGGTATCCGCCGGGGCAGGAAGCGGCGATGGAGAAACCGCACAAAATCAGCGAAATCCAGGCCGTCGCCCCGCTGGCGGATGTCTGGATGCTGTCGGATCTCGATCAATTGGGATGTCCCAACGTGGGCTGGAAAGAGGAGCTGCCGCCCACGCCTGTTCATGGCAGCACTCGGACCTTTCTCTATTTTGACAACCACGTAGCGACCAAGAGAGCAGGAAAGAAAGGCGTTCTCTGACGTTGCCTGGAGAGATGTCACACCGCATCCATCCGCTGAATACGTAGTTCTCCCCGCCCTCTCCCCCTCGTCCCTCGCGGGGCGAGGGAAACCAGAGCCGGTTTCCAAGAGACAAGGCGGAGCGCGGGCGAATTCGTTCACCCGGTCGCCTGCCGTCTTCTCCCTCGCTTCCATGGCAATGGGGTTGAAGACATGGCTCCAAACGCCCGGTCGGGGGACCGGGCCTACACGAAGGGGCAGGCCGCGTGCCCTCACGCGGCGGGACTTCTGACGACACGTTAGAATTTGCTGGAACCAATCTGTTCTTGGGGATATTCAACTCAAAACCCAACCGAGATCGATCATGAAGACGATTCGTCCTCTACTGGTGGCTGCTCTGTTCGCGGCCATCGTTCCGTTGTCGGCCCAGGTGAGCATCGCGCCAGGCACGACCCATCGCGAGGACTTCAGCGCCCTGGGGACGAGCAGCGGCGCCTGGTGGGATAACTTCACCCTGGCCGGCTGGTATGCGAGCGTCAGCAACGTCACCGACGGCGTAGTAGGGCCTTACACGACCGCCTACACCGCCACGGCGGGCGCGTCCGGCAATTCGAGCACGCTTTATTCCCTGGGCGCAAGCGGGAGCTCGGAGCGCGCCTTGGGGGGCACGCCGGTCACGACCCGGTATGGCATGCTCGGCTTGCGGCTGGTCAACGGCGGCAATTCGACCATCACCAATCTGATCCTCAGCTACGATGGCGAGCAGTGGCGGCGGGATGCCACGGTGAACACGCATATCCATGTTAGCTATAAGATTTTCCCGCAAGGGGCAGTGGGAGGACTGGATTCATTGGACGGCTGGACGGCAGCCCCGGAGAGCCTGACGTTCAATGCCCCGACCACCGGCAACGCCGGCGCCTTGGATGGGAACAACCCGGCCAATCGCGCCGCCGGGCTGACGGCGGCGTTCCCGGGCATCAGCGTGCAGCCCGGCGACGAGATCTGGTTCAAGTGGACCCTGATCAAGGTGAGCGGCGGCAACATCCACGTTGGGATCGACAACGTGACGGTTTCGGTGCCTATGGGGACGCCGCCGGTGATTGGCGAGATTCCTGACATCACGGTCGTGGCCACCCAGACTTCCGTCACGAACAGCTTCACTGTCAACGACGCCGAGGACGACGCGGCATCGGCGCCCTTGCCTGTTCCAACCGCCACCTCGTCTAACGAGGCCGTGGTGCCATCCGCAAACGTCTTCTTCGACGGCAGCGGATCGAACCGGACGGTGTATGTGATTGCGGGCGATCGGGCCGGGTCCGCCGACATCACGGTCAGCATCATCGATTCGCACGGCAACACCGGCCAGCAGACGTTTGCGGTGACGGTCCTTCCGCTGGATTTTGCGCCGTCGATCTCGACGCCTCCCCCCACCAACACCCTTGTAAACACTCCCGTCGCGGTGCCATTCACCGTGGCGGACCCCGAAACGCCGGCGAGCGCTCTGACGGTCAGCGCCTCCGTGGCCAGCTACAGCGGCGGCATCCTCGAAAGCGTCACGCTGGAAGCTGATTCCGGCGGCACCAACCGCGCCGCGATCGTCAAGCCGGTCGCCGATGCGACCGGCGTCGGCGTTGTCATCCTCAGCGTGACCGATGCCACGGGCCAGACAACGACCGCCTCCTTTGCCGTGATGGTGCGGCCATCGGCCGGTGTCGTGCTGATCGATCACTTCGATTATCCCTTCAACACCAGCATCCTGAACTCGAGCCCGGGCTTCTGGGTCCGGCGCAACTCGAGCGCGCAAGGGATCAATTTCCGAACCGCCTCCTCAGACGCTCAGGCCTGGATCCGGCCCAAGAGCGGTGCGGACGACGCATCGGTGCCCCTGTCGGGAGGTCCCTATGTGCCGGGAAGCGGCACGGTGTTGTTCACGATGTTCAAGGCCCAGTGGATCGATGTGGGCGATGTCCCGGTGGTCGGGGATTCCAGCGGAGCATTCATTCTCCTTGCACCGGGCAGCGGCGCCAGCGCGGACCAGCTCATGCAGGTCGCCACCCGGACTACCGGGGCGCCGGAAGGGGCCTTTCGGCTTCACATCTCGAACGGCGAAAGCATTTATACGGAATACTCGATGACCGATCTTTACATGGGGACCGTTTACAGCATCGTCGTGCGGCATGACGTCGATACTGCCAAGTCCACCCTTTGGATCGACGCGACATCCGAAGCCTCTCCCAGCGTCTCGGCGACCGACCTCCAGACGCCCGCTCCGATCAGCCATCTCTCGATTCGCCAGGAACCGGACATGGGCAACATTTACGTGGACGACTTGAAAGTGATCGCCATCCGCAAGCCCAGGCTCATGAGCATCACGCCGCCGTTGGGTGGCGGCCTGGAGATCGTTTTTGCGGGCGGCGCCAGGGACACGACTGGGGATTTTGAAGTCGAGCGGGCGGCCAGCGTCAACGGGCCCTTCGGCGGCGTCAATGCGACCATCACCGATCTGGGGGAGGGCACATTCCAGGCTGCCGCTCCCGCCTCGGGCGATCAGAGCTATTACCGTGTGAAGCGGAAACCGATCGATTTCTAATTGGAACGTTAGGGTCTGTGCATGCACAGACCCTTAGGGGCCTTGAAGGCAGCGGACCACCAGCATGACGGGGATCGGACGCGGCAGGATTCCCGACGGCCGGTTCTTGATTGCGAGCCATCCATCATCGCCGCGATAATACAGGATTGAGCTGCCGCCGCCGTCGAGGTTGAGAGCTTGATGGCAGCCGAGAGAATGCATCAGCTCGGCCAGTTCAAGAAGCGACATGCCTTCGCTGTAATCCGGCTGGCGCCCGTCCACGACGGCCATGACGACGCGAAAGCCAGTGGCGTCCACGCCGATGGCGGTTCGCGGATGCAAGGGCTGGGCCGATGTGGCCGTCACGCGTCCGTCGGTCACCAGGGGAGAGAAGCCTGCGATGGCCAGGCGGGCGGTGTCCTGCGGTGCGAGCGGGCTGATTCGCGCTCGGCCGTCGGCGCCAACCCAGAAGCTCGATGCGATTTCGCGGACGGCGGGGCGGCTGGCTTCACGCTGCAGGCTCTTGGCCCAGCCCGTGATTGCGACCGGATCGCCTGGAGACCACGCGGCGCGCTCTTTGGGGCGAGGGGGCCCGGCGTAGGCGAACGCGTTGGCATTGATGGCGGCAACAATGTCCGGAGTGTCCAGGAGACGGGGCGGCGGGGTCAGTTCGGCCTCGGCCGGACCTGCGCCGTCCGGATCCCGCCCAAGGACGACGTCCAACGCATAGCCCGGATCCCGCAGGTCCAGTCGGAGCACGTGGATTCGGAGCGGACGCGGGCTGGACCGGGTTTCGGCGGAATAAGCGAGCGATGGAGCAGGGGGATCGGCGATCGTGCCCTCAGGCCCTCCGGGCGCGCCGATCCCGGTGACGCGGGCGGGGGCAGCGGTCTGGGCGGATGCTGAAAGGGAGAGGATGATGCTCATCCCGAGAGCCATCAGCCAGCCCGGCTGTTTCCAGCTGGAAATCGCGTTCATCAGAGTCTCATCGTTGTGTCTTGCCGTCGCTTCTCCAGGGCAGTTGCGCGTGCCCGACCCCAAACGAGCCTTCGTGGACGACCTCGGCCCGGAGGTTGTCGTGCAGGACCTTCACCAGTCCGACACACAAGCCGCCGCGAACGAGATATCCGCTCCTCGCGCAGAATGGCGTCTCGGGCGGGCCGCTGCGGTCGTCGGGCGTCACGACGTGCCAAGTCTTCTCCCAGTGGATGAGGTCCATGCATCTGCTTGCCGGCCGGCTCACCGAATCCGCCGGATGACATAGACTGCCGCCATGATCATCAGGCCGAAGAGCAGGATCGCCACAGCCAGCGCCAGCATCCGCAGGAGCTGGGCCCGGCGCATCAGCCTGGCAGTCTCCCGCTGCTGAGCCGCCTGCAGTTCGCGGAGCTCCGCCTCGGCCTGTTCCACCAGATGACTGGCGTCCCGGAGCCTCAACACGTGGAGGCGGGCCGAATGCGCCTGGAAATGCGCCGGCAGATGCGCCGCATCCTCGGTCATAGCCTCCCGGAATCCGACGTAGTGCCGCCAAAACGGGCTCTCCTCCGCGGTCCACATCCGCTCGAGCCCGAAATTATGCGCCAGCACCTGGAGATGCTCCCAGAGCATGGGGCGCACCATGTCCTCGTGTTCCGGAAACCAGAATGCCTCGCTGTGAATCCGGCCATGCGCGCCGGCCACCTCGAAGGCGACGGCGCCCAGCAGAGCCCCGGCCTCGTTCACCGCCACGTGGATTTCTTTCAGCCGCCGCTCCAGGTCCTCGACTGGCAGGCGCTCCTCGGCCCAGAGCAACCGCAGCGAATCCAGGTCCTCGATGGTCGCGCGTCGGACATGGCACGAGTCCGGCTTCATGAGCCTGATGATAGCCGCCCATCCGACGCCGGTAAAGGATTGACTTGCTCGATCGGCAATCCGCATTATGAGCAGCCAGACGGGGATCCGTGCAACGCTCGGGTTTGCGGTGGAAGCTAATTTGTGTGTAATAGGCAAACAATGAAAATGAACCAGAAGGTTTTTGCGGCGGCTTATTCGCTGTCCCTCGCCGGCTCGCTGATGCTCAGCGCCCTGCCCGCCCAGGCAGACACGATGGCCTACTGGCGATTCGAGGATGGCTCGGCGACTGCACAGATGGCCCATGTCTCCGGAGCCAACGGCGTCTGGTCTGCCGACGTGGCCGACAGCTCGGGCAAAGGCAACGCCCTCTCCGTGTGGTCAGGGGATGCCTGGGCCGGCTACGGCTACCGGGCGGATGTCGCCTCCTCCGCGATCCCGCAAACCGGCGCCGCCAACACCTTGAGCGTGAAGAACACGGGCGGGTACCCGGGCATGTGGAACGAGAGCTTGGCCACATGGAGCCCATCGGCCTTCACCATCGAGGCGGCGTTCAAACCCGAGAACGGCGGCTATCGGACCATCGTGGGGCGCGACAGCAAAGGGGCAGGAACCCAGCCCGGCGCCGATGGCAATGCGGCGGCGCTCTATTTTCAGATGCAGCCCAACAATCGCGTCGCCATCACGTTCCAGGACGTCATGGGCTATCAGTACACTGCCGTGTCGGCTGAAGGGGTATTCCAGGGATTCGATTGGAGCAGCGATCCGGACGGATTGACCGCAAAATGGTATGCCATGGCGGCGACCAGCGACGGCTCGATGCTGTCGCTTTACCTCTCTGACATTGCGGCGGGCGCGGGCTATCAACTGGTTGCCCAGACGGATTTGACGCTTCAGGGCAGCGCCAACACGGCGCTGACGACCGGCGTGGGCAGCGGCAGCGATTGGGCGGCCGGCAACTGGTCCGTGGGCCGCGGCATGTATAACGGCGGACACGCCGATCGCGCCTACGGTTTCATCGACGAGGTGCGCCTTTCGGACACCGCGCTGACGCCAGACCAATTCCTGTTCGTTGTCCCGGAGCCGAGCACGATCGCGCTGGGCATCCTCGGCGGTGCCATCCTCTTGTTCCGGCGCCGCGCGCGTTAAGGGTCTGCAACGGAGCCTGCAACGCTTGAGCCTCGAGAGTGCAGAGCCATCGGATCTGCACTGCAAGCCAACAGCCGAAAGGTAGGGCAGCCGCTCCGTGGACGCCTCATCGATGGCTGCAAACTCACCGCCCGGCGCGCGACGGAGCGCACGCCTTACCTCTTGCTGCGTAAACGCGGGACACCCAACTTGGCCTGCGAGCTCAGCCTCGGATCCAATCCGCGTAGAGCTGATCGAGGCCGGCCTCTGCGGGATCGCCTGCAAACATGGCCAATCGGTAGCGAAGCCGCACGGACTGGCCGGCCGCCATCCGCCACGGCTCCGTGATCCAGTTGAACGGCATCGGTGAGATGAAACCGTAATCCCGGGTGAACCACGGGCACGGCGCCCATGGGTTTTGGGGATGATCCATGAGCGCGATGCCCTCGACCGGTTGGTTGGCGGCCCGGGTGCGCTTGCCGAAAAAGGCGCACCACTTGGCTGGCTGGCCGAAGGTCTCCTTCTCGCCCGTCTTGCCCGCGCTGGAGATGAGCTGGCCGCCTCCCCAGGGGGTGATGTCGGATGCCGCTCGAAGGGCGAACAGGGCATGGTTGCTCTTCTGGATCGCGACATCGACCTCGGCCCGCCAATCGATATCGGCGTCGAGCAGCCAGAGCCGCGGCCCCCGTATCGTCACGGTGAACCTGCGCCGGTCGGTCATTTGGACGGCTTGGCCGGGCTGGCGCCAGTCGCACTCGTCCAGAATTGCGGCGGTGCGCTTGGCGGCCTCGGCGACGCGCGGACCCCGCGAGAGGACCTGGCCGCGCTCGAGAGTCTCCTGCCAGTAGTTGCCGCTGTTGACGCGGTCGCATCCGAAAAAGAGGGAACGGTGATGCGGCCATGGCAGCGACGACTCGGAGGTGAGCGGCAGTCCGGACACCGGTCCGGCCACCGGATAGAAGTAGGGATATTTCTGGGTGGGGTGGGCCCGGTAGCTGGCGAGGGGGGCGTTGTTCCATCGCAGCCAGATGTGCGGGCCGATCTGATACTCCGTGAGCTGGTCCGCTTCGGGCACGCTCTGGACCTGACCCCGGACGAGCCCGGGAGCCAGGACGAATGCGGCTGGCGCGGCAGAGGCGGCGGCGGAGAGCCGCAGAAATGATCGGCGATTGATGGGGGATTTCATGGCGGGCATTGTTGAGTGAGCGGCAGGATCCAGTGCAATGGCGCAAGTGTAGGTGCGGGCCAGCCGGCCGACAATCCTTTCCTGACCGCGCGATTCCGCGCTCGAGCCGGCGCGCACGCTCGCTGGCTCGCCGGGCGCGGCGCCGGTCAGTCCAAGGCGGGGACGACGAGGTGGTTCATGATGTAGGTTTTGCGCTCGGGGGTGTTCTTGCCGAGGTAGAAGCCGAGGATGCCGGCGGCCTCGGGCCTGGGGGCGAACTCGACCTGGCTGAGGCGCATGTCCGGGCCGATGAACTGTTTGAACTCGGCGGGCGAGATCTCTCCCAAGCCTTTGAAGCGGGTGATCTCGGGCGAGCCGCCGAGGGTCTGGGTGGCCTGGTTGCGTTCGGCTTCGGAGTAGCAGTAGATGGTCTGGTGCTTGTTGCGGACGCGGAAGAGGGGGGTATCGAGGATAAAGAGATGGCCCTCGCGGACGAGCGCGTCGAAGAACCGGAAGAAGTAGGCGATCATCAGGTTGCGGATGTGGAGGCCATCGACATCGGCGTCGGTGGCGAGGATGACCTTTTCATAGCGGAGCCCGGCGATGCTGGATTCGAGGTTGAGGCTCTGCATGAGGTGATAGAGCTCATCGTTTTTATACATGATGTCGCGGGGGAGATCCCAGACGTTGAGGGGTTTTCCCTTGAGGACGAACACGGCCTGGGAATCGACGTCGCGGCAGCTGGTGATCGAGCCGGCGGCGGACTGGCCTTCGCAGATGAAGAGCATGGTGCCCTGGCCGCGGCCGCGTTTGGCGTCGAAGTGCTGTTTGCAGTCTTTGAGCTGGGGGATCCGGAGGGAGATGGCCTTGGCGCGTTCGCGGGCGAGCTTTCTGACCTGGAGGAGCTCCTTGCGGAGCTGCCGGGTGTCCTCGACGCGGGCGACGATCTGGGCGGCGATGTCGCGGTGGGCGTGGAGGAAACGGAGGAGCTCGGTGCGGACCTGGTTGACGAGGTCGGTGCGGATCTCAGTGTTGCCGAGCTTGTTTTTGGTTTGGGACTCGAAGACGGGTTCGCGGAGGCGGATGGCGACGGCGCCGACGAGGCCTTCGCGGACGTCGTCGCCTTCGAACTTGCCTTGAGAGTGTTCGTTGATGGCCTTGAGGAGCCCTTCGCGGAAGGCGCTGAGGTGGGTGCCGCCGTCGGCGGTGAACTGGCCGTTCACAAACGAGAAGCAGGTTTCGCCCGACCGGTTGAGGCTGTGGGTGAAGCAGAACTCGAGCGTGCGCGAGGTGTAGTGGAGGGGAGGATAGAGGGGGTCGCCGCCTTCGGTGGCAAGGTCCTCCATGACCAGGTCCAGCAGGCCGAGCCGAGAAAGATAGACCTTGCCGTTGCAGACCAGACGCAGGCCGGTGTTGAGATAGGAGTAATGGCGGAGACGCCTCTCCACCAGCTCGGGGCGGAACTCGAACTTCGGAAAGACCTCCGGGTCCGGCTCGAACTGGATGAGGGTGCCATCGGGCGCGGCGGGATCTGCGCCGCGCTTTTCATGCCGGAGCCGGCCCTGGCGGAAGAGCGCCTCGACGAACTGGCCGCCGCGATGGCTGCGGACCAGAAACTCGCGCGACAGGGCGTTGACGGCCTTGGTGCCCACGCCGTTGAGGCCGACGCTGAACTGGAACACAGCGTCGTTGTATTTGGCGCCCGTGTTGATCCGGGAAACGCAGTCGACAACCTTGCCCAGCGGGATGCCCCGGCCGAAATCGCGGACCGTGATGCGTGAGCTGTCGATCTGGATCTGGATCTCCTTGCCGCAGCCCATGATGAATTCATCGACGGCGTTGTCGATGATCTCCTTGAGGAGGATGTAGGCGCCATCCTCGTAATGGGTGCCATCCCCGATCCGGCCGATGTACATGCCTGTGCGCAGGCGGATATGCTCGATCGAAGACAGGGTTTGGATCTGGCTTTCGTCGTACTTCTGTGTGCGTGGATCGCCCATAATCGAATGATCGCCCAACTATTCCGGGGAACCGCCGGTCTGCCAATCCGGAAATCCGGGGATTGGCGGTTGCATTTTCCGGGCGAAGTGGGCTACAAAGAGCCCGAATACGGCGCACCCCTGGCGGGGATCGTGTTTTCCGGGCGCCCAGGACAACCTGTGAGGCAGACGATGAAGACGACAATCCGACGAGAATCGATAGGATCGATGCTGGCGGCTGTGGCCCTGGCGGCCGGGCTGACAGGCTGCAAGGAGCAAACATCCGGCCCCGGCACGGCGCCCGGAGGCCAGACGGCCGCGCCGGCGGCCATCAAGCTCTCCTACAGCGTGTTTTTCCCGCCCACGCACATCCAGTGCAAGCTGGCAGATGAATGGGCCCGCGAGATCGAGAAGCGGACCCAGAACCGGGTGCAGATCACGATCCATCCGGGCGGCGCTCTCACCAAGGCGCCGCAATGCTACGAGGGCGTCGTCAACGGCATATCGGATCTGGGGATGAGCTGCTTCGCCTACACGCGGGGGCGGTTTCCATTGCTCGAGGGATTGGACCTGCCGCTGGGCTATCCGAGCGGGGCCGTGGCGACCCGGGTGGCGAACGAGCTGACGCGAAAATACAAGCCGGCGGAGGTGGGGGACGTGCAGGTGCTGTATGTGCATGCACATGGGCCCGGCATCCTGGCGACGCGCAAGCCGGTGCGGAACATCGAGGACCTCAAAGGGCTCAAGGTTCGGACGACCGGGTTGTCGACCAAGATCGTCGAAAGCCTGGGCGGGCTGGCCGTGGCGATGAGCCAGCCCGAGACTTACGAGGCCCTGCAGAAGGGCGTGGTCGAGGGGACCTTGTGCCCGATGGAAACCCTCAAGGGCTGGAAACAGGGCGAGGTGATCCAATACGTCACGGACAGCACGGCGGTGGGGTACACGACGGCGATGTTCGTGGTGATGAACAAGGCGTCCTGGCAGCGGCTGCCGGCCGACATCCAGGAGGTGTTCACCGCCGTCAGCAGCGAGTGGGTGCCCAAGCATGGCGCTGCCTGGGACCAGGCCGACGCCGAAGGGCTGGCGTTCATCCAGGAGCTGAAGCGGGAGGCGTTCACCCTGCCGGAAGCCGAGCAGGCCCGATGGAAAGAGAAGGTCAAGCCGGTCATCGACGAGTATCTGGCCGCCGCCAAGAGCAAGGGATTGCCGGGCGACGAGCTGCTCAAGGACATCCAGGCGCTGGTGACGGTGGCCTCCAAGCCGGCCGCGAAGCCATGAGCCAGGACATGGCGGCGGCAGGCGCATGGGCTCGAGTGTCCGTGGCCTATTCCCTGGCGCTCAAAGCAGTGGTGATCGCGCTGGCAGTCGCCGCAGGATGTGCAGTCCTGGTCATGATCGGTGTCACGTTCGTGGACGTCGTGCTGCGGCTGTTCCGGGCGCCGTTGAAGGGCGCCTATGACGTGGTGAACATCGCGGGCACGCTGGCGCTGGCGTGCGCCCTCCCATACACCACTGCGGTCAAGGGGCACGTGGCGGTCGAGCTCCTGTTTCACAAGCTGGGGGGCCGGGGCCGGTGGGTGTTGGACACAACGATCCGCCTGCTGATCATCGCCCTCTTCTCGGCGTTCACGTGGCAGGGGTGGCGCTACGCAGGGATGCTGAGGGTTAAGGGGCAGGTGACGCCAACGCTGAAGGTGCCGGAGTTCTGGGTGGCGTATCCCGTCGCGGTGGCATGCGCGCTGGTGGTGCTGGTGACGTGGCATCACCTGTGGAATCCGGGTCGGGAGATGATCAAGCCATGACCGAGCTTCAGGTGGGATTGGTGGGGTGCCTGCTGCTCTGCGTGCTGCTGGTCAGCAGCATGCCGGTGGCGTTTGCGATGGCGATCGTGGGATTCGCAGGGTTCGCGCTGGTGGTGACGCCCGGCGCAGCGCTGAGCCTGATCACGATCGATCTGTACGACACCTTCTCGAACTACAGCCTCACCGTGATCCCGCTGTTCGTGCTCATGGGCCAGGTGTCATTCCATGCCGGGATCAGCCGGAACCTGTTTCAGGCGGCCTATCACTGGCTGGGGCCGCTGCCCGGCGGGCTGGCCATGGCCACCGTGGGCGCCTGCACCGCGTTCGGGGCGATCTGCGGATCCGGTCCGGCGACGGCCGCGACGATGGCCTCGGTGGCGCTGCCGGAGATGCGGCGGTATCGGTACCAGCCCGAGTTCGGTTGCGGGACCGTGGCGGCGGGAGGCAGCCTGGCGATGCTGATCCCGCCCAGCATCGTGTTCATCGTGTATGCGATCCTGACCGAGCAATCCATCGGCAAGCTGTTCATATCGGGGATCGTGCCGGGGCTGATGATCGCGGTGCTGTTTTGTCTGACGATCTACTGGATGTGCCGGCGGGATCCGGAGCTGGGGCCGGCGGGGCCCCCCACGAGCTGGGCCGACAAGTGGCGGTCGCTGGGGGGGGTGTCCGACACCGTGCTGCTGTTCGCGCTGGTCATGGGCGGGATGTTTCTAGGCGTGTTCACGCCAACCGAGGCGGCGGCGATCGGAGCGGCGGGCAGCCTGGCCATCGCCGGGTACAGAGGCCGGCTGACCTGGAAGATGCTCCACCAGTCCCTGCTCGAGACGGTCCGCACGTCGTGCATGGTCATGGTCATCGTGGCGGGAGCGATCATCTTCGGCCATTTCCTGGGAGTGAGCGGGTTGCCGGCGGCGCTGGCCCGATGGCTGGCGGGCCTGCCGCTCCCCGCGGCGTGCATCATGGGGCTGATGGTGCTGTTCTACCTGGTGGCGGGCTGCTTCGTGGACGCCCTGGCGCTGGTGTTCTTAACCGTGCCCATCTTCTATCCGGTCGTGCTCGAGCTGGGCTACCATCCGATCTGGTTTGGTGTCATGATCGTGGTGGTGACGCAGATGGGAGTGATCACGCCGCCGGTCGGGGTGAACGTGTACGTGGTCAGCGGGATCGCGCGGGACGTGCCCCTGCAAGGGGTGTTCAAGGGCGCGCTGCCGTTCCTGTGGGCCTTGGTGGTGGCGGTATCCCTGATGATTCTGTTTCCCGGCATGGTCTTGTTTCTGCCGGGGTTGCTGGATTGAGAGAACAAGACGCTCTGGAGCGCGAGGCGAATATGAACGGCGGCCAAACACGAGCGGGCACCTACCAACGCATCCTCTGCTGCACCGACTTCTCGGCGAACGCCGACTTCGCGTTCCATTTTGCCGTGGATGCCGCGGTGCGCCGTCCGGGCTGCCTGCTCTATCTGTTGCATGTCATCCCGGAGAGCGACGCGCAGTTCTGGCGCACTTACATTTACGAGGTGGACAACGTGGACCAGCAGGCGCGCCAAGCGCTCGATGCTCGGGTCAACGAGGCGTATCGGCCCCGAGTGCCTGCGGGTGTCGAGTTCCAGGTCGAGTTCCGCGTCGGGCGCGACTACCTCAAGATCCTCGAGTTCGCCCGGGAGAAGTCGGTGGACCTGATCGTTCTGGGGCGTCAGGGGCGCGGCCGGCTGCGGAAGGCGCTGTTCGGCAACGTGGTCGAGCAGGTGGCGCGCGGGGCCGAGTGCGCCGTCCTGGTGATCCCGTTGAGCTACCAGCAGCGCAGCCTGGATCAGGCCAAGGCGTGAGGCGAGGGGGCGGCCTCCTTGCGCCCGGGGAGTTTGGTGACGACGAAGGAGGCTCGCGCCGCGACGGCAGCCATGATGACCGGATCGTTATTCGGATCGCGCGACGTGGGGCGAACCGGAACATCGTCCACCAGCTTGGAGGCCGTTTTCAGCCACAACAGCCAGTTGGCCCAGTTCGGTTTCTTCCATCGCGGCTCTTCCAGGGCCACTCGTTCCACCACGTCAGCCCATTCCTCCGTGAGAAAAGGGATCCGAAAAGACTGGAACCCGCCCGCCGCGAGAAGCAACAACACCCGCCTCGCCACGCCACGCCAGCCGATGGCCGAAACGACGGCCGAACTGTCCAACACCGCGCGGGGCTTATGCACGGCGTTCCTTTTTCACGCGCTGAACGATGGACAACACCGCTGCCGCCGGTTCGGGTTTGGAACTGCCATCCGGCTCCATCGCCTTGAGCCGTTTGAAGAGCATCGCCTGATCCCGCTCCTGCACCTCGCGTATCAAAGCGCGCACAACATCCCTGGCACCGGCAAAGCCGGTGGAATCAGATCCATATCGTTGATAAAGGTTGGAGTGAGGTATTGACGAGGCCGCGGACATACATTAAATCATATGTATGAAAATCATCACAATCAATGTATCAGAGCCGGTGTATGAGGCCTTCCAGCAGCACGCGAAAAAGTTGGACCGCAAGGCCTCTGAACTGATCCGCGAGGCGATGGAGCTCTACCGGCAGCAGCACATGCTGCGTCGGACTTCGCTGCGCGACCGGCGTCCAGCCAGCGTTGGCGGGCCTATCCGCCCCATCACGAGTCAAGACGACATTTTGGGGGATATGCTCGATGACGCACGGGATTGACACGGATTTCCTGGTGGCGGTGGAGATTCGAGATCATCCGTTTCACCGGCAAGCCGATGCTTTGCTGCGTGCCCTGTTGGCTGATGGCCACGATCTGGCGGTGGCGCCGCAAACGCTGGCGGAGTTCATACACATCTCGACCGATCGGAAGCGGATGCCGCAGCCGCTGGCCATGACCGATGCCATCGCCCGGGCGGAGCAGTGGTGGCAGGCAGCCGAGGTCGTGCGAGTGTTTCCTGACGGCCAGACAGTGACGGATTTTCTTTCCTGGATGGTTCAACATCAACTCGGGCGGAAACGTCTGCTGGACACCTTGCTGGCGGCGACGTTCCATCGGGCGGGCGTGCGGCGGATCATCACGAACAACGCAAAGCATTTCCGGATTCTCGGCGCATTCGAAATTGTCACCTACCGTGGTTAGTTGGCAATTTGGATCTGACCGCATTGCGATCTTCATAAGTTGCGTCAAGTCATCATCGATGATAATATGTCGCCATACAATGGGAGGCCTTGCTGGACCTGGTTGCTGACGAAGTTGTCTTTTCATCGGCGATCTTGCTAGAGAAGGATGCCATTCCGCATCACAAGGTCGGCACGCACCGCCGGGTGTATCTGAAAGACCTGATGGGATTCCAGCGCCAGCGGGACAGCCGCCGCCGGGCGACCTTGGATGATTTGCGCCGCAAGGCCAAAGCAGCCGGGCTGTACCAAAACTCCGAGCCAATGAACGCCAATTTCCGGGTGCTGCTCGATGCCTGCGTGCTGGCTAACTTCGGCCTGTGCGATTTGTTCCTGGCGCTGGTGGAGACGCCTCGGCTGTATTAGTCAGTGTGGAACCGGGGAATCCTAGACGAAGTCCAGCACGCCCAGACGGGTAAGCTTGGCTGGCCGGAAGGGCTGTCGAAGTCGTGGCGCGAGGCGGTGGAATCGGCGTTTCCCGAAGCGATGGTGACGATGCAGGAATCGCTGGTGGCGGTGTGGGCCAAGGAGCGATTCGGATTCAACCGGCAAGGCGTTGTTCGAGCGGTTGCGGCAATGTTACCCCGACCGCTTCCAGACAAAGCAACTGCGCACCTTGCAGCGTCGGATCAGCGAGTGGCATCTGACGATGGCCCGGAAACTGGTCCTCGGCGGTGTGGAGCAACAGCATGCTGTCGAAGCCGTAGCCGAATCTGCAGCCGTGGCGTGAAATGAAACCGCGTGCGTCGCGGGCCCGGCGCGTCCCCCAACGGGGCCCCAGGCGTTACGCCGCAGGCCGCGACCGAAGGTCCGCTTCGCTTCCGCCTGCGGCGGCGCTACCCCCCTTGGGGACCGCGCCTCGAACGCCCAGTTCAGAGATCGAAAAACTCGGTAACATTTCGTGTGAGGCAACGGGGTGGGGAAGAATCTTTGTCATTGACAACCTCAGCGAGTGCTACAAGTCCATTGTGGTGGACGAACGGGGCGGAGGGTATCTGCGCAGCGTGTGCGACTATGTGCATTTATACCCGGTGCGGGCCGGGCTGGTGGGAACCCAGCAGTCGTTGTCGGCTTACCGGTGGAGCAGTTGCCCGCTCTACTTGGCGGTGGCTTGCGGCGGCCGGATGGACGGAAGGGGATCTGGCGAAACGTCCGAAGGCCGCCCCCGGCGAGATCAAACTGGCGCGCGAATTGCGGCGGCAGACGCCGATGACCCGGCAATGGATCGCCCAGCGGCTGCACATGGGCAGTGCCAGTTACGTCGATTGTGAGGAATGACCCGGATGGCGCGACTCCGAAACCCTGAACGATCTGGGCGAAGGCGAGGTGATCGAGGTGTCGCCGTATGTTGGCGCCCGTGGGTTTCGCACCGAGAATTGTCGGAAGCGAGCCCCGGAAACGGCATTCACAACCCGAGGCTTGCAAC